>Ga0210059_1011790_pt1 | contig 13317 bp, 6 predicted proteins | sample Ectturendosymbi2_FD_188042 | JGI IMG/M metagenome (GOLD analysis project Ga0210059, IMG submission 188042) | Ecteinascidia turbinata endosymbiont from Florida, USA - Sample 2 (SPAdes) (version 2) | ecosystem: Host-associated > Tunicates > Ascidians > Unclassified | place: Key West, Florida...
CGTGCGCAAACCCGTCGATAGATATGGGGTCGTCCCATATAAATAAGATGTGCTACTGCATGTGTCCTGTTACTTAACATGATGTGCTTTTGCTTGTGTCGAGTTGCATACTAAGATGTGCTATTGCGTGTGTCGATTTTCATGTAGAGGGGGAAAATGTCCTATTTGGTGTTATTTTGTTTTCTTGTAGCGTCACGCGCGCGAGTGCATTTTTGTTGCGCGCCGTTAATTGTTTGGCTTGCGTTGATTGTTTGCGACGTGGCGTTGGTTCTTTGCGCCTCCAACTTTGTTCAGAAGTCACTGTTCGGTTGACAACGCTCATGTTGTTTAATTCACTATATGTCGCTTGATTGTTTGCTGCGGACTCGACTAATAAGTTTAATAAAGCCTTCATTAGGTCACATCAGAGTGTTAGTTTGGTGACGTAGCCAAGGAATGTGTGAGGGCCATCTCCACCTTTCGATAAGCTAAAGAAAAAAATGTAAGCCGCCCTTGATCATAATCTGCACGAAATGATGAAAAAAAAACATTTTAAGCCGCGGCTTGCAATAGAATAAACACGGTATCTGGGAAAACAACGCTAACATACCTGCGGTAACGTCGGCGAATTTTTTACATTTTTTCACAGTTTTTTATAGAAATATGAGGAATATGCCTGTCGTCAAAGAGGAAGCAATTATTTAAGGAAACGCCTGTGTTGTAATAGATGCAATGCAATCATAACTGCTTTTCATGTATCTTATAAAGCATTATTTGGTTTTTGAGTAACAGACAAGCATGCCGAAGTAGAACTTGACGAAATCCATATGATTTCTTGAATTTTCACAAATGTACACACTTCGGCAAGCAACAAACACAGGGCAGTAACACAAGCACCTACTTTGCCAAGTATGAAATAGTATAAGTCATGTTGATAACAATTTGCCAAGATAAAGTTTTCGAATACATCAGATTGGCAAATATCGTTTGCAAGCAGGTATGTTGCTTTATTAGTTTACTTAACTCCAACAGCTTCAGTTTTTCGCAAATCATCGTTACAATTACACGCCGGCAAATATACACAAATTCGCCAAGAGCAGAACTTACAAGGGAAAGCAGAAACTTCCGGTTTGGCTCTTGATAGTGTTCGCAGCAGGGTCGACTTTCCTGCATTGGGAAATCTGCATTTGTGATGAAACTACAATGCATTAATTCACAAGCATATACAGTACAACTTCTCTAATTCTTCACTTCTTTAATTCGTTAAATTGGTCAATTCGTTACTTTCCAGAATCCCCTATCTTTTAAGTAAATTTCTGTTGGCCTAATTCGCCATCGTCGAATTTGTCAATTTGCTCTATTCGTCACCTCTTTCTATCCCTTAGAAGCTTTTTGTTTGGCTAATACGTCATTTGCAGTTTCGCTTTTGATGTCTAAGCAGCGGGTACGTGCGGGAATTCAAACAAATTAAGGATCTTTATCAGAGAATTGTTGCACCTCGCAATTCGTTTATCGAATTTATACATGACGTGCGAAGCGCAACCCGACTCCCCATTGAGAGACCTTGGAAAGTCTTTAAAGTTTGTTAAAGATTTGAAACGTGTTAGACTAATTGGATGAGTCTAGATACAGTAGAGTTTCCTTCAGGTACAGTGCATACATATATATATATATATATAGTGCATGAGGAATTAATTGTTGTATTCAACCATAACGTCATAAACTTGTATCTTACTGCAAATAAGAAAACTATGTATACGAGTTACTTTGATAAAGTATATGAGCTTCTATGATAGTTTTCATCTGTTTGCATAATTCGTCACTTCGCCTAAATCGTCACTTTTTTCTAATCCCCTTGAGGTGATGAATTTACAAATAAAAAGTGAGGAACTTCTCAATGGCACAGCGCCTTCCAGTGGCGGATCCAAGGGGCAGTTTGGGAGATTGTCCAACGAACGGCTCTTTTATGCAAATGTGCCTCGTTTTAGTGATTATCGAAGAAGAAACAAACATAGGCAAAAAAAACTCTAAATAAGCTATGATTTACACTTCGTTGAACTTCCTGATTCACGTGCCCGACTTTTGCAGACTCTATTACCCAAAAGTATCAACAATGCAATTCTTTCGTAATAATGCTATTGTTCCGTTATTTCATACCCGCGTGAGAACTTCACACTCCCCAGCCTTACTCAGATTAGGTAATCACACATTCGGTTGCTTTCGCTAGCACAGTTCTCGACTTGCTGCTGGGCTGTGTAAAATTCTGTTTTGTTACAAGCAAGTTTGTAGAGTCGGAGGTAAAATATCCGACCTTTCCAAAATTTCCAACTCCGACTCCTTAACACAAAGGGAATGAACCTTGGCTGTTAAAATCAATGGAAATCGTGGTGCACAGCAAGAAATGTCTGTTTCAACAAAAGTCTCAAAAGAATTGTAACATTTCAACAGGAATTCCCAATTTAATTAAGAGTGTGAGGTAAAAAATTACTCAACTGGACATCCGGTGTCGGAGTCGGACAAAAAAATCCGAATCCGACTGCCAGTGTTGTTAGGAATCCGACTCCACCCAAAAAACTCGGACTCCTCAGAACTCTGACTCTAACTCCGCAACCCTGGTTGCAAGTGTATTTTGAATGCCTGATGGAAGCACTGGAAGGCAAAGAAGTGCTGAAAATAGAAATGCAGTGTGGCCAAATCATAACTGACGCGAGACTTTAGAAGTCTCCAAAGCAAAGAAAACAAGTTCAGGACTGTTGTCAGGTTAGCGAAATCTGCAACCGACAGCAAAAAGCATACCAGCCGCCAAACGTTTTTGTCCATGGACCACCTAAGCTATTAAACGTGATTTCCAGGACCGGACATGTCATGTAATGTGCTCAGTGGCTCAGTGTATAGAGGTTTGTGCAAGGGAGGGAAAACTTGGCTGTGCAAGGGAGGGAAAACTTGGCTGTGCAAGGGAGGGAAACCTTGGCTGTGCAAGGGAGGGAAAACTTGGCTGAAACTGGGCTCAGTGACTGCTGCAAGGGAACCACCAGCCAACACTCAGAAAAAAGTTGAGAAATGACGGTGAATCCGGATGTGGATGGCTTTATCAAAAACCTTAAATCACCGGAAAGTACTCCGAAGTACACGAAAGAAACAGCAACCTATTGAATACCAAAAGAAAACTAACACCAAAATATAGACTAAGCGGCGGCCCGGTTTTTAACTTGCCAGGGGTTCGACATTCATGCTTGTTAGGAGGGATTCACTCATCTGCCTAGCCGTTAATTACGCCTCTGAATGTGATTGTTCCGGGATAAGTTACATTCTACATAGTATTTTTTCATTTTTGACAAAATGTCTTTGCGAGCCGGATTTGGCCCGCTTGCCGTAGTTTGGAGACCCCTGGGTAGACAATTCCGCTTAAATCACATACATTTGAGTAGAAAAGCCATCTTGTGGTGCAAATTGTAACGTTTTACTGGTGATATATTGGTGCTGACAGAGATTCGTAGTTTTAAATTGGTGATAGGCTGATTTACACCTGTGTTTGCTGCCCCAGACAGAAGCAGATTCATCGCCAGATGAACAGCATTGTGGGTGGTTTTTAAGCATGTCTGGGGGGGTTCAGAGTAGTATACAATGAATTGGAAAACGATTTTATCGGGGAGACCAGAGCTTGAGTTTAGAGGCATTCATTGTGAAGTTAAGGGTTAGCCCGCCTGCTTCCACTTCTGTTGAACAGGCCACAACTTGTTTCATAACCTGAACAAGTGGGATCGATGTGTTGTTCTTCACCTCAACAGTTCAGTGTCGAAATATGTGAAACGGCAACAGTTGAATGAAGTTCCACCTTCATTATTGCCGCTAAATATATTGTACCGAATCGGGTCCCTAGAATCAGAGAAAATTATCATCGGGTCCCCAGAATCAGAGAAATCGGGTCCGTACAGGTCCATACTGGGTACCTAACATTTTCCTTAAAAAAACTGTTTTAAGGGCAATGTGCTTTCAGGCCCAGTGTGAACATACAAAATTGTGAGATCATTTTTCACGATAGTCAGCAGAGCGACCTAAAATGGGAGTAATGTCATAGCAAATGCTTTTCGATCAGGTTTTGTTTTTGAATTATCGCTTAAGCAATAATCAACATTTTCCATGTAATTGTACAAGCTTCGTCTGGAAACATGATTGGTATTTAGCTATGTTTAGACTTCTATGGATTAGACTCATATCGTGGGACTTGAGTTTACACTTCCAAGTGGAAGAACTATTCTTCTTCTGACCAGTCGGGAGTACGTTGTAGACATTGTTTTTTTTTCTGATCTACGGATATCCAAAACAGTGTCAAACATTAGTGCACAGTATGCCCTACTTTTGTAATTATAAGAGATTGTTGGGACACCAACAGTGTTCGCAGTTATGTGTAGCTTGTGCAGCTTGTCAAAAAGGAGATCTGTTTTTGGAACACACTTCAAACGTTTTCTGAATTAATGATATACAGTACAGCGTTTATAAACTGTGGTGATTCCTTGAAAGACCGCATAGTTCGGCAACAAAAATAGCCACTTTCTTGGCCTATCAAAAGTAACCACTTTTGAGTGATATCCAGCAATTGTCGCAGGCAACCTTGGGTGTTTAAACAATTGAGACTTTTTGGCGCCCTTCCCTTCTTGACTGACCCCCAAACGCCTGGTCTAGATCTGCCACTGGTGTTTCCAGTGGCAATGACGAATTGCAGATGTGGATTGCAAGCATCAACGTGTTGTGCAAGAACATAAACACACAGCATTATGTGCACCAAGCACTTAACATCACAGAAAGTTATTACAAACAGAAGTCAGGGAATGAAGTTAGACCCAGGGGCTAGTATAAAAAAGTTCTAAGATTAACACAGACAGATTCAAAAATTAACCGAACGTTACAACACTCCGAAATAAGGCGGCACAAAGTACGGTGGTGATTTTTAAGGACACTTCAGGCTGTAACTCCCGAGCAACTGAAGCTACGTGTAAGACATTACCGGAAAGGTGAGGAGACAGCAACAGGGTTGATAAAAGAAATGTTTTTTATTTGAAAAAAACGAACTTTTTAATTTAAATGGGATTTTTCAATTTTTTTTGCTTGATGTGTAGTGGGTGGCCACCCAATCCTTGTAAATTTTAATTTTAAAGGCTTGATTTTAATAGTAATTTTTGTGCTTTGTTACCTTCAAGAACTTTGTTAACTTAAATACTAAAAACAGCTAAACTTTCATTCCAACCTTCTTTGTTCTTATGCAATATCCCTAAAAAGTGTGGAGAGTAATTTTATGTGGAAAATTGGGATGTGCACAGGATATCCCTTGATTCAAATCAGTTCATAACACCAGTGCCCATACACAAAAGAACGAAATATTTATCGAAATGACAATACTCAAAACTACCTGTTTAGCAAATTCATTGGCACTCATGGCATATTGCAAGCTTGTGCATAAATACAAGCTTGCCAACATTTTTAGTGCGAAGTCCATTGGTAAAATTAATTATTGTAACGCAGCTTTCACAAATTAGTTTCTGCAAAAGAATAACTGATGTGCAAAAAAAGGTAAAAACCTATAAAATATCTGTCATTATGAATCAAAAATATGTGAGACGTTCTAACAATTCTGACTTCGGAGTTTGTAAGGGTTACTGATTTCAGTCCATATGTCATTTTTGCAGTTAGTTTACATAGAATCTGTGACCTCACAGAAGCTATGATTGATAATACTTTAATTGCTTTCAACTTGTGTCGTCATAAGAAGTCTCTGCCTTCTATACTAAGAAATGAAAACCTATTACAATGATAAGTAACTGTGTCATATAAATCACACAACACTTCGGAACTGCATGATTTTTTGCTTGATTGAAATCAAGATTTGAATCACTGATTTGAGGTATGTTCCGCTTATTTGTGATGTCACTGTAACGTATTTTTAGGAGAAAACCTGCTTTTCGTGTTGCCAAAAACTTCGGTGTTTTATTCAAGCCGCTGTGGAGTGAAGAACACGCACGTTGGAAAAAACGCTTCTGTACAAAAATTGCCATCACTGAGAAAAAAATTGAAAAAAAATGTACCTTTCTTATTGGGGAGCAAAAGGATCCAAAACCCCAAATTCAGAGGGTGTTCTTACCTTTTTGTCTTTGAAAGGGCTATTGTACCAATTCAAAACACACAAAACATCTGAAATTGGCAGAACATGTAGCCCTTGCTGCCTTTTGGTTAGCTGGGGTCCTCAGACGTAGTTCAAGCCGAAAACGCTAAACGCTTCAAAAAAGCTAACAGTTAAACGTGAAAGAAATTTTTTGAAAACGTCCCAAAATTGCCAAAAAATCACTTCTAAAAATTTAAAATTTGCATTTATATCAAAATTTTCATATGCTGCAGGTACCTTTTTGTAAACTCATCGAAAATATCTGTCTTCCGAATCCGAGGATGTCTTCACTGGCTCTCCAGCACAATATCTTCGCCAGATATGGCTGATAACAACCTTAATAGCCACGATCGTGCCTTCTGCGGCCGCCTTACCTGAAGTACCATCACATCATCTAGGCAGCACGAAACACAAAATCAACAGAGCATTACTCACTAGCAGAACACATCGCAGTGTGTGCTAATAACACAGAACAACGCACTAGTTTAAATGTAAATGCTTATTGCTTTGCCAGCAGATTTCTGTGAGCGCTTGAAGAATTTTTGCTTGTTAGCAAATGAACAACACGTTTATGACCTCACCCAACAAAACCAACATCCGCAATGATTTTAAGATCCAGACAAAGGTTCCTTCTCTCTCCTTTCTTTGGCAAGAACTTAGTTCGTCGATCGCCACCTCTTCCACCTCGGGCCACAAGGATCTTATCTAATGGGTTGGTAATTTCGCCTGGTACAAAACATAATATTACTGGGGAGTATTCTCTGTCAACCAGTATGTTCATTTAAGACTTCATCAGGTTTGTTCCTTCCTGAACATAGAAAACAGACGAAAAAAGCTATAAATTATGGTCACTGTTTATGATCTCAAAAACAACCGTGCTAAGCAATACCTAAACAGGTGGCAATAAAATCAAGGCAATCACATATTTGGTGATCGTGCACACTTTATTACAGCATAAAACACCCCACACTGTAGTGTGTACTTTGTCCATAGCATACAGCAAATTGCATGCACAACTCACCCAGGTGCAATCGCCTGTCAGCATCTGTCACCGTAACTCCTCGAGGGACTTGAATGTAAATGCTCGCACCCTTTAAACCATTCAAAGACAACCTCCTGTAAAACCACAATCTGATGAGATGGTCTTCTTTGCACACATTACATCTAAACTCAAAAAACTATCCCTAATGAAAACTGACCTTTAGCACAACTCCTTGCAACACATTGCAAAGTTTACTTTCAAAAAAAGCAAACAGATCTAAATAGACTGCACATGATGTAGAAATATTTATATGTAGCAAATATGATATTGCTTGTCAGAATACCTGATTGCTGATAGAGATCAACCGATATGGCTTTTTTGGGGCCGATGCTAATATCGATAACCGATATTTCCAAATTTTTTAAATCTTGTTTGCTGCTTCCTTATGGAAAATATAATCTTTTCTATGCCTTACCTTTTTCATCAAAAACTTCAAAAATCAGGATTTATGAGAAAAAAATTTTCAAATTGCAATGTAAATATTCGCTATGATTTTTAATTAATCTGATTAATGATGATGCCTTTGTTTCGGCTCCGACGGCCGACACATGGACCACAGTTCATCTTGTCTGTTTGTTTATGAAAACGCACCGGCTAGCATTGCTGCAAGATAACTGTCTCGACGTGGTTCATTGTGCTTTCTTGCGCAAGTTATCTGCGTTTTGTCAACACCTACTGAGGCAGATAAAAGCGGCCACTTTGGCTGATACCAATATATCGGTAAAACCCAAATATCGGCCTGGCCAATACATCGGACATCTCTAATTGCTGACATTTCACATGTGGTAATCAAAAGCCCAAGATCGTGAACGACACGCAACTGAAGTTAACCAAGCCCTGGGCAGTTGCAACGTATTTCGCAACTTATTCATGTGAAGCAACGCAATTTATTCATGTGAAGCAACCCAATTTATTCATGTGAAGCAACGCAATTTATTCATGTGAAGCAACGCAATTTATTCATGTGAAGCAACGCAATTTATTCATGTGAAGCAACGCAATTTATTCATGTGAAGCAACGCCGGGCGCAAAGTATGAACCTTCGTGTGTCAAGGCAGTTTACAATTGGCGTCGTGCCGTGATGTAACTCCACCGTTTCTGTTAATATAAGATATGCACACATTGTGTCAGAGTGGTAACTATATGGTGAATGCGTGCCAAGCCATATGCTAGTCAGTACAAGCGCGGAGACATTACACTTGGCAACGAGGTGAGCAGGCTTGCTACTAGGTTAGGGTTACCATATCTGATGAGGCGCAATTCCTGACAGATTTATGTTAGTCACTGTAACCAATTTGTGCGACGAAAACACTTTTATTGTGATATAAATTCTGGATGCATCCAAAGCACACTGCCACCGTCGCTTTCCCGTGAGAATAGGATAAATATAGTACAAAGCAAAAACAGCAAAAATTAACTTCATCTTCTATTTTATATCCCGTTGTGACAAAATAGTTTGTCACTTCACTTGATCAGGAAGCTCCACTTACTGCTTTACAATGTTTATCAGAACTAGGGTTTTTAATTTTCCGGTTTTTACGAAGAAGGGAAACCAGGAAAAAACTTAACTCAATCCCGGGATCCCGGGAAAAAAACGGGAAAAATAACATAATGTGCAAGTGACAATACAAGCAAAATCAAAAAGGCAATAATGCATGCAACCTTTTTATTCAAATTTAAGAAACACCTCATACATGAAAAAAATTCCCAATTATGAGCTTTTGCAACATTTCCTTTGTCCAGAACCAAATACTGTGTAGTCTAGTATTCTGTAACTCTGATTATTTTTTGTGTATATTTACTTTTTCGTATTTTCTGTGTGCACATTCTATACTTCTCGACATAAGTACACCTTTTGTTTTTTTCTGTTTTGCTTGTTTTCTTTTGTACCTCATTAATTCGTTTTTGTAACTTTTCTACTTTTTTATTACTATTTTTTAATTTTCTTATATTGCTAAAAATATTCTAACCACACCAGAATCCTTCACTTAAATTCGATCCACTCATCTGTGCACATAGGCATGCGGTTTCACCTGTACATTTTCTTCACCATGTTCTACGTTCATTTGTTTTTTGTCTTTCTTTTCATTATGCTTATTTGATGTCCAACTGTTGTTTCTCAACACTTGTCAAAAAGTGATAAACGGGGTTGGTTGACTGGATGACCGCCACGGTCTTTCGCCAATCCAATATGACACAGCGCCCCTCTTTGTTTACACTGCTCAGCTATTGTGCCATTGTGTTTTCATTTGCTCTAATGTTCGCTAATGGTTAGTTTACTGCATGTGATGGCTTTTATGGTGTTTCTGCTTGTTGGCTGAGTCATATGAAACAATAAACCATTACCATTACAAATTCTCGGGAATTCTCGAAACCAGGATCCCTATTTCCAATCCCTAATCAGAACTGAGATGTGATTTTAAATCTGCCATACCTTGTATGAAACCAAGATGTATGTTCCTGGTTTACAAAGCTTTCCATTCATTTTTACCTTTCCGGAAACATGGATATATTGCTGTCGTCTCGTCAATAACTTTACATTTTCGCTTAGCCATTTTTAACAGCAAAAATTACAAAGTTTAATCTTTAGCACTAAATAATTCTTACTGTGAAAACATTGCGGTTAGATTTCATAAAATCCATTATTCCAAAATCCCGGACAATGAAGCACTGTTTAACATTCCTCCCTGACGCATATTTGGCCACCAAAATCCCGGACATGTCAGGGAAAAACCTGACGTATGGCAACCCTATACTAGGTGATTTGTCTTCCAGTGGACTGTACCTGGAAGACCTGTGCTGTTGCCAAGTTAATTGACAGTGAGTGGACATGCGCAAGTCATCTCGCAGAATTTCCTTTCACTGATGCCATTGTGTGAGAAATTTGACATTGAATAAATGTCACAGAATTGGTAATTTTGAGTAAGAAGTTTCAAACTTTATGCCAGAGCTAATAATATTACGGATGATGGCAAAAAAGTTACTCTTTTACTGGACCAAGCAGGGCGACATGCCCAGACAGCATTTTATGCCATACCTGCTCCCAACACTGAAGAGAAACCTTTTGAGGAAAGAATTGCTTTCTTCAATGCTAAATTCAAACGAAAGCCTAAATCTGTTGTACGCAGGGGTCAAAAAAAAATTTGTAAAATATTAAACCCTTGAGTTTGATATTTTACGAAAACTTTATTACCTTCCCAAAGGAGATTAATTGTTTTCGCATACTTTTTGCTTGTTAATTTGTCGACTTAATACAAATATCACGGAATAAATTTGCATGCAAATTTCAAGGAACATTGTAAATGGGCCAAAAAAGTAATCATTAGGTTTTGGTGGGATTCTGGGTCATCATCTGTGTCCAGAAACCACCTCACCAATTTTTTCAGACTTTTCGTCCACTTCGCATGTTTAAGATTGTGTTCCGCCATAGTTCACTTTATCTGAAAAAATTGCCTTTATATTGTCTACTAAGGCTGCATCAGCGCAAGCACTGGCCCCATTGGCTACATGACCAATTTCTGTAGCATGAGCTCAAAATGAGCAGTTGTTAACACAGAACCATTCAGGCATTTGATAATGTCTCAGCAGGGAAAAAGGAAAACTAAAAGTTTGTTGGACTTCTATACATAACAAAAAGTTGAAAGTTTTCTTGCGTACTTTATGCGTATTTTCAATTCTTGTGTAGTTTAGCAAGATTCGATCTTGCAAAATGGGCTGTACGCTAGCAAGTTCAGCCGCACACTTTCTATGCTCGACTGCTCGTATGCGACAAAACATTGGCGCAGCGTCATTTTGCAGCTAAGTGCTCTGCCGCAGCGGTGAGTGTGTTTTACTCCCCTGTTTTAACACACAGCCTGATATTTTCGCAGTTATGAACTGTTGTTTCGTAGGGTTGAGTGTATTTTCCTCAGAAATCGTAACTTGGAGCGCTGATAGTTTATATTCAGTGCAATGACACAAAATGAATGTAAACTAAGGATAGTGCGTGAAGAACAAGGGTAGGCAATCTACGGCCCGCGAGTCGGATCCAGCCTGCCACGCAAAATCATCGCAACCCCTTTGCAACTTGTAGTAACTGAATGGCACGCCTAGTGCTATATTTTGTGAATCTGCCCTTGTTGCAATTTCTTGTATTGCATACTTGTGAGGAACTACCGTACTAGAGAAACCGCACTGTGCTATAAATGTACTTTATGTCGTGTTTTGGGTTTTCGCTATGAACTGTGAAAATTAGGAGTAAATCTGATTGAAATTCCATAAATTCCCAAGTTTTGATAACATCATGAAAAGCAAAGGGAACGGAATCGTTGGTGGAAAACTAGTACGGTCCTCTATACATTGCAGAGTTTGTTTTTGACCCGCGACTCGGGAAGGTTGCCGACCCCTGGTGCAGAAGAATATGCATATTATGTCAACAAACTTCGCCAAAACGTTGGTTTGGAAACATGAACATGACATCACAAAGAGTGCACACCAAATACAAATGTCCACCATACGCCACTGCATGAACCCCCCATGAAAATTTTCTGCGTATGCCACTGGTTGTGTTGATGGTTGTACGAACGAAATTTATTTTCTACTATGCGACAGCAGGAAGAGGAATCTGTTGTTGTCCAATTTGAATTGCGACTTCACGAAAAAGCTTAAGTTTGTCCCCAAAGTCACAGAGTTATTCTTGACGACCAACTTGTCCTTAACTTGTGCAACCTTGAATCAAAGTACAAACTCCTAGAAACAGAGGACTTGACTTTAGAAACATCGCTTACAAAAGCAAAACTTTTTGGGACATTACGGTCGCAGGTTCCGCACATGGGAGAGAAGCAACAGGCAGCAGAAACGCACGATGGCCGAACTCTGTGAATTCTGCTTCGGATCCCAAGCGTAAGGACGCATCGCAGGGATGGCGAGGGTGTTCAGCTACAAACGTGAAGTCGGACAGGCCTGCCATGGTATGCTATGCATATGGGTGGAAGGGTCATCGGGCCAACAGCTCCCAACGCCCAGCAGGACAACAAAAGTGTTTTAATTGTGGGAAATTTGGACACTTCAGGGATTAGTGCATGAAACCTCAGCCCGTCCCACCCCACGTGAAGCCGAAGCCAATGGGCGAACATCAAGTGAGTAATGTAAACACAGCTTGGAATGATACAATTCACTCATAGCCGTTTGCGTATTCGGTGATGCCGCAAGGGAATGAACGTACCACACAACTTTGCAATGGAGGGGTGACAATTTCAAACGTTATGATCGACTCTGGAGTGTCGTGTAATTTGATGGGCAAAGCGTTGTCCAACTTCAGAAAACTTAACAGTCCCAAGCGTGGGCCACTTGCAGGAATGAGTCCATACGGTTGTTTGCTTGTGGTAGTGAGAAACCGCTGTCAATTCATGGACTTGGACTTGTTACCACTGATGTTGTTTCACTTGATACAAATCAAACGTGCACTCAACAGGATGCCATTATGCTGCTAGGAAAACAGTCAGCCATACGTTTGGGCCTATAGAGAGTAGGACCTCAAGTAAGTCACGTTGATCACTAGCCTGAGTCCAGGGATTGGATTATTTCCCGGTACAAAGATGTGTTTACCGGTGTGGGCTTGCTCAAAGGTTATTCTGTTCATTTACATATTGATAAAAGCATTAGACCGGTCACCCAGCCAATGAGACGAACTCCATTTCGGTTGATAAAAAGCCACGACCTGTTGGCATGTACGATATTATCAAGCAACTGATGAATTGACCAACTAAGCGGGTCTCGCCCTTGGCTGTTGTCCCAAAACCGGACGGACAGGGATTTGTCACACACGGAGGACTGTTCAGGTATAAACGATTGATGTTTGGTTTGTGTTCAGCCCCAGAGAAATACAACAAGATCATTCGTGACGTTCTGAAGAACTGTCAGGGTTGTGCGAACATCGCAGATGACGTGATAGTCTACGGGAAAACGTTAGCCGAGCACGACAAAAATTTGATTGCAGTTCTGGACACATTGCGCGAAAGTGGGTTGACGGTGAACGAAAAGAAATGCAAATTTCGATTGCCTAAGCTCACCTTTTTTGGGCATGATCTGAGCAGACGTGGGATTGAGCCCAGTGAAGAGAAAATTGCAGCTATTCAAGATTGTGAATCGCCAAAGACTG
>Ga0210059_1011792_pt1 | contig 13317 bp, 7 predicted proteins | sample Ectturendosymbi2_FD_188042 | JGI IMG/M metagenome (GOLD analysis project Ga0210059, IMG submission 188042) | Ecteinascidia turbinata endosymbiont from Florida, USA - Sample 2 (SPAdes) (version 2) | ecosystem: Host-associated > Tunicates > Ascidians > Unclassified | place: Key West, Florida...
AGTCTTGTAGGGTTGTCCGCCCACTCCGCATTCCATTGATGATATGCCCGAGCGTATGTTGTTGTCAGATGAAATGATGAGTTGTAGTGCAGCGGGTACAAATGGGTGTCTCGATTTGAGGCGCCGTGCATCTGCACTCGATGGACGGGTGAGCGCTGAGTGGAGCAGATGTCCAGGCTCCATGGCATGACGTGCTAGGGACAGTGTGGCTCCACTGCAACGAAGTTCAGCAGGTTGGATGCCTGCGAGGATTGGAAGGTTGTCCGCTGGTGTAGGACGCAGGCATCCAGTCACAATTCGCAAGGCGTCGTTGATGGCGGGGTCTATAAGGCGGGTGTGAGCACTGCGGCACCAGACAGGAGCACAGTACATTGCGGTTGAATGCACCAGGGCTAGGGTGGATGTTCGCAAAGTTGTTGCTCCAGCCAGTTCCGTAGCAGCCCAGCGTTGTGCCCCCCCCAAATGGTTACGGGGACCCCCTAATTTCGACGTTATGCTACATCTCGAGGCCGAAAGGTCTTCAAAACAAATCCTAATTGCAGACACAATTTGAGCCGAACCAGGCCCTTAGCCAGGTTTTAAGGTTTGGGGGGCAAAATGTATTTTTTGGGGGAAAATATTTGTTGTCAAATGTTAAAGCAAATTTTTCTGAGCACAACAAATTTGGGGTGCACAAAAAAGATTTGGGGAGAACTGCCCCGAATTCTACCCCGTGTCTGCGGGCCTGGGCAGAACCGTCGCCAGAACGTCATCCAGCGGTGGGCTTCATGTTTGTGCAAGGGGCTAGACATTCTGAAAATGTATCGTGTATTTAATTCACAACATGAACAGTATTTGCAGATTGTGCATAAAAGTATAAATATTTTCTCGCAAATACCCACAATAGGCTCGTAGTTTCCAGCTAAATTTTTTTGAACGAGCTTCGCAAAAGGAATTGGGTCGTAAAATCATTGTCATTTAATTGACGGCGATTATTTAGAGATATCGTAATGAAACGCAAATGTAAAAAAATTGCAGGAAATCAATCCCATCGTCCAGTTATGAAAACATTATTACCGAAGGTGCACGTCTTCTTTCATTAGAGCAAATCGATAAACTTTACAATGAGCTTAAGTGAAGTATGCTTAATTGCTTATAAAGGCTTTTCACTGGCCGAAATACGCATGCATAAACATTGCTGATGTCTGGACTTGGTAATCTCCTGGTGCATGACACATGTTTAGATAAATAACATTTTGTATGTCAAATCGCCTATAAATGTTAACAAATATAGACTAAGGCCTACGTGGACGCAACGGTTAACATCCATAACCCAATACCTGCACTACTCTGTTTTAGGACAACTTAGCAATGCCCGAATAAAAAACTTTCGCTTGTCCTTGCCTCAGTAGTTTGCGTGGATGCATTTAATTGTAACACGAGTCACTTTTGCATTATAAAGGGAAAAAAGTTATCTCGAGTGTATACCTCGCTCTTATCTGTTTAACTTCGAAATATTTAACGCATTTTCTACGTCGGAAAATGACGTGAAAATAGTACGGAATGGATATTCTGTCTATACACAACGGCTGAAGGAAGGGAAAAGTGGTTGTGGCTTTGCGGGATTACTTGCAAAGCCATTATCAAGACGTTCACGAAAAGCTGCATATCTTTACAAAGGGTCTGGCAAAATTGAAGCTTGAAAGGTTATCACAACCAGGAAAAAGATTCATACAACATTTTGAAAATAGCATCTCTGAGCAGTATCCTTGGCTCATAGGCTCCGAGGACCAACGCAAATTGTATTAATGTGAATGTTTGTTGCCATAACCTTTGGTGATAAAAATGCATTTCAAAATAGGCGTCATTTCATCAAGCTAGTGTTGCCGCTCTTCTCGTGTGCTGTGGGACAGTGGCAGGACATGTGTTGATTTGTGCGATGTGGGTTTGATGCTTGATTGGTTCTTCTGGCTGCATGCGTTACCTGTTACTGAGACATTAGATTCTATCTGAATAATATTGATACAGAACCGTCGCCAGAAAGTCTTCAACAGAGGGCTTTACGTTTGTGCAGGGGGGCTTGACATTCTGAAAGTTTGATTAAATCTACACTGATTTATAGTGTTTCATATTTTAATTTGGGGGTGCTTGGAACTTTGTTTGGGGGAGATAAGTCCACAAACACCCCGTGGCGACGGGACTGTTTTGATTGCATGTTTCTACAGATATACTGTTATTATAAAGAAGTGGATTATATTAGGTAAAGTCCCATTGAAGGCCTAGGTGTGACATACACCAACTGACTCTGGGACATTTCCTACCCGCTGCTGCTGCTGCCATCTTCTTTCTAAACGCTGGCACGCGAAAACATGCTAATGGTGGGGAAGCGCTCGACACTGTCGAAAATTGGCTGATTTTTGTAACATACAAAAAATCTGACACTAGTGGTGGCTATGTAGGCCTTCATTACGCTGAAAAAAATCGATCAACCCTAGCAGGAAAGAATCCACCCTGATCTCTTAATTAAAGCCTCACCCAAGCAGCCTTCTATACCCACCTAAAAATGGTTCCGTTTCAAAACAGAGCTGTTCATAACAAACCATGGGAAACAGACCACGTTCATAACAGACCAGTTCATAACAGATCGCATTCATAACTGACCACGTTCTTAGCAGACCAATAGGCTACATAACAGACTATTTCATAATATACCTATACTTAAAGGATTGCGTGCACAAGAGATGGGTAATTTTAGCTCTAAAGAAGACTGAAGACTCATGGGACAGTAGCATGTGTAGTTTTAATGATTCATTACTCAGCAAAATACGAACTGCAGGTTTCTGCTGCGAAGCAATTCCTGCTGATATTAGTCGTTACGATAACGACAGTAAAACCACACATGCAGTATTGCAGAATGATAGCTTGTTGTTACGTAGCATACCATTACTAAGCACCTCTTCGAGGGTGCGGAGAATTCTACCTCCACCTGGATGACACAAATATTAGGTACGCCACTGGCACTCACCAGTTCAGAGACGTGACACTGTTTATTTCCGTAACAAAAGCAATGAATTTTTTGCTTATGCAGCTTCACATGAATGCGCAGCATAAACGGCCTCAGCTACTGTAGTTCAGGTGCTCCTCGGTTTACGATGCACTCGGTTTATGACGCTTCGAAATCACGAACGCGCTCGTATAAACGTACGTAAAAAAACGAGTTTAAGTATACGATGTTTGATGCGTAAAATTTTATTTAAATACTGTATTTTTACTTGACTTTCATTCAGGGATATCTAGAAAGGCCTTTCCTTCTTTCATGTGCTATATTTACAGTGTGACACACTCTGGTGTAAATTTAGCTACCGTAACGCACGTAATGTTCAGTAGCAACCATACATCCGGGTTACGACGAAAACCGCGTTACCAACCAACTTTTAAGCAGCATAAACTAAAGAAAACCAGAAAAGATGAAAAAGTGTTTCTTGATTTTGTTTCCAACTACAGTACTCATGCACTCGCGCGGAGCTTGCAACATATGCCACGAACGTTCTTTTCAAAATTGCTCAATACATCACGGAGGAGTTGAGAAAGTTCTCAAGTGAAGGCAGTTTTGCTGAGAAAAACGTCAACTGCGGCATTCTAGCTAATACCATCCATTAGCTCCTTCTGTTCTTTCTCTGTATCCACCTTGCGCTTTTGACCTCCTGATGTTACAGTCGATCTAATCATTTCCTTTGCTATAGCAGGCTAGCAGTTCCTTGTGACATGAAGAACTTTTAGATATCCCTGACTCATGAAAAATAAACCATAGTAGGAAAAACGGCAAAAGAGTGGAAAATTATGAACATTTTTTAAAAGAATCCATAAACATAAAACAAACAACTGATTTCCAGTTCGGGGATCCCATTACGACGGGGGCCCGGGGCAATTACCTCCAGTGGTGTAGGAGCTAGTGGTGCAGGTGGTCTGTTATGAACGGGTTTGTTATGGACGCGGTGTGTTATGAACGTGGTCTGTTACAGTGGCGTAGATAGCCCAAAAGTTTTTTGGGGGGTCAAAAAATTCGGAGGGACCAACATGTTTGATTTTAGGTGAGCAACAGTATTTTTGTTTGGGACGCCACTTCTCAAAGCACAAAATTACTGGATATGCTAAAAATTGGGGGGGCATGGCACCCTGGACTCCCCTGGCTACGCCTATGGTGTCTATGCGACTTCGTGGAAATGCGACACTTTCACAGAACAAACACATCCAAGAATTTCACAGTTGATTCACCAACATTTCTTGTTTTGCTTCCAACTGAAAATAATATTGGTTGCGGTTCGAGACCTGATATTTCTTGTTTCTCTGTTTTAGATGTTGAAGAAGAAAACTAGTAGCCAAGTGCCAGCTCACGCACAAGATCCATCAGATCACTTGCTGAATTAGCCTTGGCCACGCCGTAAATCCACAAGTTTTAGCTCTTATCAGCCCCGGCCAATGGTGGCTACCGTCGCATCGTGTTGAAACGAAGAAAGTGTAACGAACGTCCAGTCTGAAACACTAAAAGTCAACAGGCTGATTTCAACCCTTTCTAGAAGAGAATTATTTACCTGAACGAGGAACTGCTTAACCTCATAAAACCTCTTACATTTGTAATCACCAATGTACGTCCGTTGGAAAGTGGTCGTTAGTCAACAACATATAGCTCAAAGTTTTGAATGATGAGACGTTTTTCTCATCACATGTAAATGCCTGTTTTTGTTGGTGTGTGGTGTACAGCGTTGATTCAATAATTTAATTTCTAAGGTTTAAAGTGTTTTAAGCAGTAAAGGTGACCAAAAGGAAGAAGTGTTCTTTTCCATTCTTGCGTTTACTAACACGGTGGATCTAACGCTTTCAGAAACACAGGGGACGAAAAAATGAAGCAAAGAAAACAATATGGTTGTTGCTCAGATGCTACTGTCAATCCTCCGACGCAGTCCCGTCGCCACGGGGGCTTTGGTGGGCTTAGTCCCCCAAACACAGCTCCAATCCCCCCCAAATTAAAATATGAAACACTATAAATTATTTGAATTTTTGTCAAATTTGAGTGTCAAGCCCCCTCTGCACAAAAGCAGAGCCCCCCACAGGCCCGTAGCCACGGGGCATTCGGGGCAGTGCCCCCCAAATTTTCTTGTTCTCAGAAAAATTTGTTTTAAAAATATAATAAAAAAAAATCGTGCCTCTCTAAAAATGTATTTTGCCCCTCCAAACTTCAAAACCTCGCTACGGGCCTGCCCCCATACAAATGTAAAGCCCCCATATTGACGACTGTCTGGCGACGGTTCTGCTCCGACGTAGGCCGATTGGTTAAGCGTAATCAAGATTAGTTAAATGTTGTCGTTTGGTCAACCCACCCTAGGTTCTAGGACTACTGCCGCCCGGACAACTGCCACCTAGGACAACTGCCACCTATAACGATCGCCATCCGGGAAACTGCCACCTAAGACATATTGAGTTCTTTGCGTTTATTGCCATTAAAGATATTTGAACTTCACAAAGATTTAGTGTATAACAAATGTTTCTTCATCCTCTGATCACTTGTATAAACGTAACTTCAACTTTGAAACTTTTGGGTGAAGAATGTCGTGTTGATATCATTACATCTTCACAAGCATGCTTAAGTCAGTGCAAACCTTATTTTTATTGCCCCTTTCAAATTTTTCACAGCAAACTCCCTTATACGCATTATCGCATTCATTCCACGCACTCATAAAACATGTTTTCTTCCGTCCATTTTACGTTCTATGAATTCGTTTACCTTAGCTTTTGATTTGTGAGTTACATGGCAGAAACAGCAACGTTGCAACTCACTTTTGCTGCACTACGTTGAAGCAATAATATCGGAACACAGAGGTTCTCAACCGCTGTGCCGCGAGAACTCCTATACGTGTCGCAACGCGATATACCAAACTGAATTTGATAGCTTGTATGTGATGCGTAAAACGCAATGTCCTCTAGATGGCAGTTGTCCGGGTGGAAAAGGGTTTGTACTAAAAAAGAAGTGTGGGAACGCACATAAAAAAACAGCTATTTTCAACAACACTTCAAACTCATTGTTCAATCAGTTTTTAATGATGAATTCACTTTCATTGCACTACAAACGAAAACATGAAAAATGTGTGGGAATGTGTTCCGCCCCACGACACCCATGGGTGGCACTTATTCTTGGTGGCAGTTTTCTGGGTGGCAGTTGTCCTGGTTGCAGTTGTCCTGGGTGGTGATTTTCCTACGTGGCAGTTTTCCGGTGGTAGTTGTCCTGGTGGCAGTTCTCCAGGTGGCTGCCGTCCGGATACCGTCTACCACAAGTACAGTACTACAGTACGAGACGTTCAGGAAGTGACAGAAAACTTGTTTGAAATGTTCAGAATTAAAGGTCGAGTTAAATTCTACTGGTTCTACCAATGAAGACGAAATTTAAAAACTCTGATGACGAAATTTAAAAACGAAATTAAAAAAAAAAAAAAATTAAAAAAAAGAAATTTAGCTTTTTGTGACCTTTAACTTATAACGCAGGAACGTGCGTGAAAGTGTACTACAATAACTCACGCACACAAATGTTAAAACAATGTTAAAGAATACACACGTTGTCTGTCACAATAACTTGACACATGAGCAGGGGTGTAGATAGGGGGGGCCACATGTGTCATAGGCCCAGTTGGAATGAATCGTTGTAATATTTTTACAGCTTTTTTATTTTCAAAACTGTGGAGGTTTCAGTGTAGCAAGTTACGAAGTTCGCACAGTGGTATGTCACCACAGCATGCCCAGTGCCGGCGCTACCACTCAGCGAACTAGGCGGCTGCCTACAATGCTGGGCCGAAGGGGGCGCCAAAAATACAATTGTGTGGTGCAGAAAGTGACGAACGTACACCAAAAAAAGAGAATAAACATGATGAAAGTGAATGGACCACACGTTACCGCAGTTTATGAGAAGGTAAAGGTACTACCCCATTTCGGGTTTGCTGCATAGAGGTTAATATTTTTCCTATTAATTTCAATTCCACATGTTCTAGGCAAGCTATGTTGCAACTTGGTATGAATTTTATTCATGTGATAAACTTTTCTAATGTACAAAACGTCCTTAGTATTTCCGGAATGTATGTGATGAGCAGAGTAAGAATCTTTGTATAGAAAGGGTGCGTGCTGGAATGGATCTTGCCAAGGGTGCTCAAAAGTTTATCAGTGGTGTGCTGTCAGCAGTGGCGTAACTGCCGGGGGGGCAAGGGGGCAAGTCGACCCCTGGCAAGCTAAATGTAAAAACTGGGACCCCTTCAGTTGACATTTTGATATTTAGTATTCTTTAGTTTGTTGTTTTTTTGCGTTTTTCGTGGTGTTTTCGTTTTTTTTTACCTAGTGTGGACATCCACGACATCCAGAGATTCACTATCATTTTTTAACTTTCTTATGGGTTTTGGCTAGTGGCCCCCCTACGGTAACCAGTGGGCCCCTTCAGGTAAGCAAGCTTTGCCCCCCTGGCTCAAACCTCTAGTTACGCCACTGGCTGTCAGGACCAGTGAAGCATGCCTTCCAAGCTATACTTTATCAAGCTCATTGTAAAATTTTAAGGCTACCACCTCTGTTCTTTTCATTTCTTGACTTTTCCTGGCTGCGCTGTTTTACCCGAGTAGGTTTATGTCGAAGCCTTCACTAAATCATGTTTCAGTCATCAAGTGTAGTCAGATTAGGAAAAGTTGCTGAAACGCCAGCATTATCGGCGTTTTAGTAGCCTAGTCAACCAGTTAGATTTAGATTATAGGACCCACCACCTTAATTTATGTAACAAAGAGATACTAGCTGACATGCAACATAACCAACATTGGTGACCTTCGCGAACGTCAGAGCTTTGTTGTGCATGTAGAACTTCGTCGATTGTCACGACACTAGACTAAAAAGTTTTTGAGGCCTATGCGAGAATTTTTGTTTATGTGAATGCTGTAACGCCTGTTATTTGTGTAGATAATATTTAGATGAATTTGATGTTCAAATAAACTCGGCATGCATCGAATGAATTAGTTTGATGTAAAAAAATCTTCCTTGAAAGGGTCTTTTGGGTGGAGTGCTGGTGCTGGAATGGACCCTGCCTAGAACGCACCGGCAAATTTAAGATGTACAAAGAACAAAGAGAATGTGTTTGTTTACACTGAAACAGATCGTGCCACGGTTTGTTGAGCAGGATGACGTCATAAGCTATGAGGGGGCGCTGAAAATGGATCTTGCCTAGGGCTCTGGAATGGTTTGCGCCGGCCCTGAGCATGCCTGCCCCATGCAACTGACGCGAAAGCAGATCCGCGTTGAGGCGCACTGACCCAGTTTCAGTTGAGGACTTTAGGATAATCCTGATGAAATGCAAGCTTTCGAGTTCGCTGGTTTGTAAACCCAAGACCTACTGCTCATCCTTGCCAGATGCAAAACCGTGACTTGAGCCCTGTATGCAATTCATCAACCCAAAGTGATTTTTAACGTAGCCTATGTGTTATGTCCCAGGAAGTCGGTCACGGAAAGTCAGCTCGGTAAAACAAAACAATATTATACAACCTAACCTTTAAGCACAATATAAGACCTATATTTTAAATAATAAAAAATGTATTAGCAACTAAGTTGTGATCATTGCGTTATTCATACAGGACACGGGTGGGGACCTAGGCGTAGCCATGGGGTCATGCCCCCTCAAATTTTTAGCATATCTAGTCAATTTGTGCTTCGAGAGGAGGTATCCCAAACAAAATACTGTTGCTCGCCTAAAATCAAAATTTTTGGCACCCCCCAAGTATTTTTGGACCCCAAAATTTTGGGCTGGCTGCGCCACTGATAGACACTGAGACTGAATGCTTCACGTACACGAAACAGAAAGTTGGCAACATATTTGAGGACATTGCTTTTAATTGCGTGTTCGCTCAGTTGCTTTTCGATCGATATACCACACGTTTTCGAGCCATACGGCGTAGACTAATGCGCCGTGAAAAAATTGTAAACGAACGCTATCAAAATTTTAGAGGAGCAGAGAATTTCTTGTTGTTTCCATGTTCGTTTTCTTCAAACATTATCGATTGCCGGCTGCTAAGATTGGTCACCAAAGCGCTGGCAAATATTTGTTGAACGCACAGTCAATCTTGAGCAATGATTCGTTTTGGTTTACAACGTCTGGAACAGCCAGCACGTGCGTCAGCCATTTATAGGATCTGCATTAACTGGCAAGCAGTGCTTCCGACCAGATCAGTTGAGGCCAAATGTGTAAACGGTATGCTATTTGCGTCCGGATTTTGGCTTGAAAGCAAGAATCGTACTAAAATAGCTGCTATTTTGTGCTTGAGAAATGTGACATTTCTAATTGTTCAGCAAAATTTCAAAGCCGTTTGAATTGGCAACAGGTGATTAGATACAGGTAGCAAAGTAACAAGGTTGCTATAATCGTTGGCGCAGAAGACGTGTTTTTATGTGAATGGTGAGATAGGAAAAGACAAATTCTGAGTAGCGGTTACGGTAGCTATAACGTTCTGTGAGAAAGAGATGTGTTACCCAGATTGCTTATAGGTCGCTTCAGTAAAAGGGTAATGTCTGAGAAAATTCTTTCGAGTGTAATGATTTCTGAGAATAATTTTCCACTGTTTCGTCCATGACTCCACCCTGACACATTTCTCGTGTTATTCGAAAAATCATAAGAATTGATTGTGATTCGCCCTTTCTTTGCTTTTTTTCACCGACGTTATTCATATTGTTTACATATTCATTTGCCTCAGGCGAGAAACGGAGTTACTAGCTGTCAAGCTGGTCTAAAACAGGCGGAAAAAAGAGAGCAAAAAGTGCATTTTTGCCCTGGTAGGCTGCCAGGCAGTCCAATACTTCAATCGCAAATTTAGAAGCAAGCTTATTGCAAATTGGATTATTTTTTGAAAGGTCGTCACGAAATGTGGCAGTAATTGTAAAAATGTGAAGCATGACACTGAGGTGAGTGAGTGAGCTCCAGACATGCAAATAAAGTACAGATTAGTAAACTTGACAAGATTTACGGAAGTGCAGGAAATTATCGGAAGTGAAGGAAATAACAATCAGACAAGCAGCCAAAGTGCGTCAACCAGCACTGTTCGCTTCCCAAAAAATGTAATCTTTTTACCAAGAAATGATGTTGCACATGAACAAGTAAACAATTTTGCACCATAATCTTCAAATGTTCGCTAGTTATATGGTTTTCGGTCAACAAACATTTTTCACGCCATTGTCTACGAGTTTTGTCACTGACAGTCAAAAATATCCAAAAGCTTGGTTTTCCCGAACGTTGTTGTTAGCCGCTCCTCTGCCGAGAATATATTTGGCAAACAATAAATCTATGTTCCAGAAATCAAATCCGCCAAAAAAATTGTTTCAAACTCTCGGTAAGATTGGGTCAAACCTTATCGTTTCGGTTTAGGCCAGTGGTCCTTAACCTTTTCTCTACCACTCCTCCCTTAAGGGATTGTCTTTGTTTCAAGCCTCCGTGACTTTAAATGAGTTGTAAAAGCAAATGCATTTCATAGCAAATTAATTGATCAAACTTTTCATGTTGTTCAGCGTGTAAGGGATCGCGGAATCCCTGGAAATTTATTTTAAGGCCCCTGAGGAGGCTTGCCACCCGGTTAACGGGAAGACGTTTATAGTCTATTGCCCAAAGTAAAACTTTTCTTGCCCTGCGGTTTTCAAGAAATTGCTTTTTTTTCATATTAGCAGCATTGTGCCATAGCAAAACTCAATCACCATTACACTTAATGTCGTAAAGCCTAAATTATCCACTGAAAGTTTATCGACTCTGCACTATTCCGCCTAATTTTCGTATTTAATTTGCAGTTGGGGGAAGTTTCCACAACCTTCTCTACGGCGCGCCTTACAGAACATAGCTTTGCCCATATGCATTACCACAAAATTTGTTGCTGGCAATGGGGCTTGCTGTATACGCAACTAAGTTGTGAAACTGCCCAGGTTGGCAAGACAAAACTCGCCAAATTACTTCGAATCGAATTAACGAATTTTTTTATGTTTGGCTGTCATTTTGAAACATCTAAAATTGTGCGCTTGTGAACGAGTCATGTATCCAAAATAGTATTCCAAGTCAACCCTGAAGAAAACGTATTATCTGATCACAGATTCTTAACTTTGAAAGATTTAAATTACATAAATTCATAGTCATCTGCCTGGAATCGAGACTTACTTTATCGACTTTCCACGCAAAACAGGGAAAGACGAACGTATATTTCTATTTTTTTAATGATCGCATCCAATGCGACAGATATGTTTAACGACAATTGGTGGCAGGCCGAAGCCTGATCAATGCTTTTTCCCTGATCGGCTGAGGTGAGCGCTCTTGTCCAACGAGCGCTACGGCGAGTCACTCGGTGGTCGCGCATCGAACACGCAACCTTCCAATTAAGAGGCGGACACTCCATCACTGATCTAATCGCCACCCCAGCTAAAACTTAAAACTTATATTTCTTGTGGTGAGAGTGATAAATTCAAACATGACAAACGGTTACTCAGGACAAAACATCTGAACAGCTGAAGATCTAAAGATTGGGTAGCGCCCAGGGGTACAGTGTGGCGTGAACGCGTTCCCACACTTTTTTTCATGTTTTCGTTTGTGGTGTAATGAAAGTGAGTGCGTCACTAAATATTGATTTCAAAATGAGCCTACAGTTTTCTGTTGAAAAGTGCTAGTGCTTTGGGTGCGTGCCCACACTCCTTTTTTAGAACTGCACTCCTAGTGGTGCTAAATAAATGTTATGTCGTTGCCTGTACATGCGTATGTTCAGGTGGTTGCTATTTCTGGAGTAGCATTTGCGCAGCAGGTAGTGACCTCGAAAAGCACCATTGGGGTGTTGGGACTTGGAAATGAAGACCATTATCAGTACGATTAAGTTCCACGTTGCGAAGGTTTGATAGCGGTTTTGCTCACTCAGCGAAGAAAAAGGTTATGTAGTTCACGGCCATAAAAATACCCAACAAAAGTTTTTATATCATTTTGGTCATCTTTTTGTGAACAGGGCAGCGAATGCTCAAAGAAAATGATAGATAGTTTTGCGTCTCACTAGCAATGTTCGAAATGGATCATTTATGCTGCTCCCACAATACAGTTTTTTTGGGAACGCTTGATCACAAACTCTTTGGAAATCGGAAGCAATCAGTAAAATTAAAATGAAGAGCATCTGAATACAACGCGAGTTCCAGCAAATGTGGAATATGTAGTATAAACATTTTGCCTTGTTACGATTAAATGTGTTAGTCTATCGTATCTGATGGATCAGTTGCAAGCTAAACCAGAACAAACTTACACTAACAGCAACATTCCCTACCTTGATATCCTACGTTTTTTTGAAATCTTTTACAATTAACCGTATAGCTAATAGCTATGCAGTTGCGCTTTTGAGCCTGTCTCAAGCACGCGCCGAAGGCGCAGCACAGGGTAGAAACACGATTTTCAGTGCTGTAGATTTGAACGTTTCGTTGCAGTAAACACAGACAGAATTGAGATAACTCTGAAGCAATAGCGGATAAGGGGGCTGACTGGGCTACAGCCAGGGCCCCAATCCCTAAGTCGGTCAAAATGTGTAAGTTTTATATATACATCTAGAAACGGCTCTTTTCTACGTTTCAGCCGGGGGCCTCATGCAACCTTAATCTGCCACTGCTTGAAAGCAAATGGACTTGTGAGCGCGACAGGTTGTGATGAAAAAAGAAACGAAATATGATAGAAGTTTTTCAGCTCCACTGCATGATGAAGCTGGCTCAATGAAGGTATCTTGTCGCAGTTAGCTTAGGTTAGTCTGAATGTTTTTGCGGAATATCAGTGAGATACGTCATTAGTTTGTCATGCTGGAGTTGCGTTAGACTATCCGGATTTCGGTCAACTGGTTAAATGATTAATTAAAGCGTTTCATCTATCCAATATCCAGACAATATTTTGTGGTTCATCAAAATGATAAAGGAACAAATGTAGTGCTGTGTTTTTACGTTTTTAGGCGTCTTAATCTCCATACAAATAGTAAAAAGTCTTAACCTACTTCTTGACTACAGCCTTGTCGCAATGGAGGAGCTTGATACTCGATTACCCAGAGTATACCAGCGGGAGCTTATGCTCCAGGCTAAATCACCTATGCTTGACACGCAAAAAAGTAAAGGTGTCAAGAAAGTAATTAAAACTGACATGTTCATCTTGCAGAAGGGTCGAACAGATGCTGCATGCTACAAAGCTGAACCTACCAGCATGATTATTATTGATCAACCGCTACTGCGGGTAGCCTGGTTACTTCCCAGCCGTTGCATCTATTGCCAAGGGCGTACGCAAGGGGG
>Ga0210059_1011793_pt1 | contig 13317 bp, 7 predicted proteins | sample Ectturendosymbi2_FD_188042 | JGI IMG/M metagenome (GOLD analysis project Ga0210059, IMG submission 188042) | Ecteinascidia turbinata endosymbiont from Florida, USA - Sample 2 (SPAdes) (version 2) | ecosystem: Host-associated > Tunicates > Ascidians > Unclassified | place: Key West, Florida...
AGTCGATCAGAAGGTGTGCGACTGGGATGGCGAACACCCAGGGTTGACAGTTTGAAACTTGTAAACTACACACAAATTGAGAATGCGCATAAAGTACGCAAGACATTTTCGTATTTTAATATGTGGTTATTATATGTACAATTACTAAGGAGAAACATCAGATACAGGCTTGTGTGAGCCATTATGATCAATCAGCTTGAACTGCCAATGAATGACGAAACTCGAAACGAAAGACATATTGCAAGCACAGGTGTGCGATTGTATTAGCACAAACAATGAAACGGGAAACTAGTGATGCATAATAAAATCAGTAAAATCAAACAAATTGAAATTGGACAGCTTTGAAATTTTTTCTCAGAAAAACCAAACGTCCATAATTACCTTCACGTAGTTGGACCCAACCACAGTAAATCACCCCTTTTTTTAAAAGCCTAGGTAAAGAAAAACAATAAAAACCACCAAAAATTCCACTCTACTTTTTCTTTGAAAAATGTGCTATGAAGTAAAAAGCAAAATAAACAGCACACTTGTACAGTTAATTGTAAATTGTTTTTTATTCAAACAAAACGAACAGCAACTAAATTTTATTAACTTGAAAAAAAGAGAATAAAAATTCGAACTGTTTGAGTTAATTCTACTGGTTATCTTCTTCAGCTCTGTAAAAATCGGTATATTTAAATCAAATTTGCTGCCTTTTCTGCATTCAAGCTGTTTCCGATGTTGGACCATACCACATCATATATTGAAAAAATACACCATTTAGATGCTGAAATAGCAGGGAATGCACGTAAACTTGACGTGAAACTGCAGAGTTTGTGTGGGAGTGGCTTTTCTCTGTCTGCTGTGTGCATTCTTGCCAAGCCTTTCCACTTTGGAGTGAATTGACCAACAGCACTTTGCGAAAACAAAGATGTGGTACATTTCTTTAGCCTGACATTTGAATGCCATAATAAGTATAACAAGTTATTATTGTGTAGTAATTCTGCAAATAAAAACAATTCAGGATGGGGTTTGCGTTTTTTTAAAGAACAAAGACTTGTTTCTTTTATAAAAAAAACTGAAAACCCGGATTAAAGAAAACACGAGGGTTGTTTTTTTATACAAAAAAGTTTTTTCTCAACCCTGGATACCTTTCAAGTCTTTTTTATGATTTTCCTTGATCGCACGATCTGGAAAAAGTCACGTCACTATCAATTTGATTGGGTGTGCGCCGCATACTTAGAGTATAGGTCCCTGGTAATGGAGAAGCTGAGAATTACTGGCATTTGAATACGTAAAAATTAGTGTTGAAAACAAAACTAGTTTTGACAAATTAAATCCATACAGCATCTATTAGAACACCTACAATATGAAAAATCATCTAGTTACAGCATTTAAATTTTTGTAATTTCACTCTTTGGATGCCCCCCTGCCTTGGATGCCCCGTTCGCCCCCCTCTGCACGCCACTGGTCACTGCGTCACATAGGATTGGTGAATGACCATAACGGTTATCTAGCCCAGAAGTCCACAAATACTTTTTGGAGCGGCCTAAAAAAAGTATTCTAAATTCTCGCGACCCAAACATTTCGAGAGCATACAAATTTGTGGAAAATACTTTACATTAAATATCAATTTTAAGACTGCTATTGACAGTAGCAATTTTAATGCACAAAATTGTATGAAACTCAGCACATAAACAGCTAATGATTGTATTTCTTCTGTATATGAGACTCATGGGCTCTATGTTTAGAATACAACAAATGTATTCGAGATTTACTTTGAGAGATGGGAACCCGAGGATCTTCTACAGTACTTCTGGTCTTGATCTGTATTTTTTTGATGTATGATAATGCAAAAGACGCCATTTCACAGATGCAGATAGTTCCGAATGGTGGAATAACATTTATTGCAGCCGCTGATATTTCTGGATATTCTGTTGCGACTGAAATCCAAAATTCAGCCAAAGTTCTTTTAGTATCAAAGGCAATCTGTAAACTGCGGTCACTTGACAGGTCACCCAATGTTTCAATCAAATCTGATGACTGATGGTGGGTATTTGATATTGTGAAGGGTGATAACATCCAGTTGTGTTGTGTCTTCGGGAAGGTATTTATCAAACCATTGAGAAAGATCATGAAGATGACTGTTGATGAATTGTTTCACAATGTTTTGACTGAACTCGTTTTCTTCGAGAAAGTCACTCAGCTCAGAAAACATATCCATTCTTCCACTTTCAACTCGGTCAGTCCAATGTTGAATTTTCTTTTTGAAAGCTTTATGTTATTATTCACTGTTAGAATGTTAAATGATTCGCGTTGCAACGACGAATTCAAATCGTTTATCTTCTCAAAAACACAAGAAAGGTATAGGTGTACAGCAGTTTTGTTAACCAGTCAGGGTCAGTAAGATTACGAGAAAGTTCGTGTTCTTTTTCCGCAAGCAACAAGTAGCCTATACCTCATTCTGCAGCCATGGGCGTCGGAAGGATTTTTTTCCAGGGGGGCCAGTAGGGTATTTTCCCAAATTTTTTTTCAGGGGGAGGCCAAAACTGGTGAAATTTGTTTTTTACCACTCGAAATTGAAAAAACAACCTTTTTTCTAATAATTTCAAAATCCAGGTGGGGATAAGCCCCCCTGCCCCCATTTCGACGTCCATGTCTGCAGCTCCTACAAATGAGTGAGAACTTTTCCTCGCGATAACCACCTCACTTCTGAATGAAGCTGTTTTTTTGCACTGAAACTTTTCAGTCATTTTTGCTGAGACATTTTTGGTTGCTGAAACATTTCGATCATTTGTCTCACAGTTGTATTAAAACTCACCATAACAGTGTTTTTAGCCTGTATTTTTTAACATTCTGACCGAAATGACATAATTTTTTTCGGTCATTTCAAAAACGTTTCTGACTATGAGTGAAAACGGGAATGAAGAAAAATACTTTAATGCTCCAAGCCCATTTCGTCACAGAGAAAGGTAAATAGGATTGTCTGAAGAGGTCTCGATTAAGTATATAATACAACTGTTACTGTTGAATCGAGAAAACAATTTATTTTTTAGTCCAGTGTTTTGCTAGCAAGATTTTCTCTAGGAATAATGCAATATGTAAAACTGATACGGGGAGCAATTTGTAACACTCTTACTAAAAAGCCTTTATTTTTCTTGCCATTGCTTCAACCAAATCAGTACATATACTAGTACACTGCTCCCAGGATATTCATCATTGTGTAGTCTCATGTCCACTGCTGAGAAGATGTCTTCACCTGTGCATGTTCCAGATAGCCCACGCGCACAAGTTACTCTTCTTCAAGCTTATCACTGGCAACTGTATATACCTAACGAACACAATCAACTGCGCTAAACCAGACACATCCGTGCATTCATCCTGCTGCAAAGTATATTTTCCACGTTTCACTCTATCATTCATTTGGCACTTAATATCTTGACCCCTTTCACTGATACGTCGGGGAATGGTATCAGTACACAGTGCTTCTATTTCCTTTTATTTCCTCAGTTACATTGCTTCCATTCATATTGACTGATTGTAATAGCAGCAGGTTTAATGAGTGTTTATCCGATGGTACGTGTTTTTTTTCTTTTCCGATTAAATATGCCGCTTCATACAATGCTTTTTGAGATTTTTTGTGGTACTTTTTTATGGATTTCTTTTCACTTAACAATTCTTTTTCTAATCGGCTGAAAAAGGATTGGTTTACTAATATTTATGTTAAATTTAAATTATTACGCCACCCAGTGTGGAAGGCCTCGCAACCCAAATTTGGGTCGCGACCCACTGTTTGCGGACCCCTGATCTAGTCCAGTGTTTCTCACCCACAGGTCCGTGGACCGGTGCCCGTCCGCTTTAACTTCTTGACGGTCCGCAGAAAAGAAGTGTGCATTTGTACAGTATTCATGAAGCAACTTGCCGCAACCACACAATTTTGTAGCCTATATCTTCTCAACAAAAATTCAGAACACACCGAAAGATGTTAAGTAGTGTATTATGATTAGAAAGGCGTTATGATATCACCTCTACAACGATATGACGCAATAATGCTCAAGATTCCAAATTGTTTTGTCTGCGCATAATCATAAGATTTCAATTTCCCGTTTCAAATTCATCATTGCTGGCATATAGCTCTGACATTGACGTTCATTGTAGATACAGTGTTCTTCTGTTCAAATGTTTGGATTAGTTTGCACATCGTAACATTATCTGAAACTCTTTAAGTTGAATTTAGGCTTGATTAAATAATTAGTGTAAGCTTGTAAGATGAAGCCAAAGAAAGAGCAAAGTGCTTCAGCGTGTTAATAACGGAAGTAAGAGTTTATCAAGTAGGCCTAGTCCCATTTCGCTCAGCAAACACAAGGCACTGCTACGATTTCGCAACAAGTCGCAAAGATGTGTGTCCTGATATTTTGGATGGAGCAGGAGAAAGCAAAAAACAAAAAATAAATTTTGTCGGGCAGCATACCCAAAAGTACTTGAAGTTTGGATTTACTGTAGCTCCTTGTTAGTGAACAATATCCGCTGACCTTGTGCTTTGTGTGCTCCAAAGTTCTTTCAAATAATGCGATGAAACCTTGCAAACTTGAACATCACTTGAATTCCAAGCATAAGGCTCTGGCAAATAAGCCTCTGCCTATCTTGATAGACTACTTAGTGAAATGAAAACCTTGAAATGACAAAGCTGACAACTACCGAAAGGTCTCTTCATATTTCATTGTATCTGACTGCTCTTCAAATATCCAAAACACAACAACCGTTTGGGATTGGTGAAGAGCTGATAAAACCTTGCAAACTACCTGCAACTGGGTTCTAAAGCAGCCCCAGGACTTGAAGATGTGCCTCTTTCGAATCATACAGTTCAAAGGAGAATTGTAGCCTACACATGGCAAAGTCTGTTGAAGAACAGGTTGCAGAGGGGATCAAGAAATCGGTATATTTTGCTATTTAACTTGACGAATCAATTGACGTGAGTAACCGTGCCACTCTGCTTTGTTTCGCGCGATATAAAGAAGTTGATTTCGACGAAGAACTTCTTTGTACCTTGACTTGCCTGGTAGGAATACCAGCTCAGAGATACTTAGGTCTCTTAATCAGTACTTTCTTGAACGTAGTTTGGACTGTGGCAAATGCGTCGGTGTGTGTACGGACGGAGTTGCAAATATGACTGGTTGTCGACCTGGTGGGATTAGAAAAAAAAAGTTGCTCATAAAGGGATGTTGGCTACTCACTGCATAATTCAGCGAGAGCGCTTGTCTGCAAAGCAATGTCGCCGAAATTTATACAAAGTATTGAATGATGGTGTGCATATTGTAAATGAAATTGTCAGTCGAGCTTTGAACTCCACATTGTTTACAGCGCTATGTGAAAGCGTGGGTTTCCAGTATCAACATCTCTTTTTTCATGCAGAAGTAAGGTGGGTGTCGAGAGGGCGTGTCCTTTCGCGCCTTTTTTAACCCAAGGAAGAGACAAAACAGTTTTTGCAAGAGACAAACTCTTCATTTAACAGAACTTTTGTTAGTTGAGATATGGATGAGTAAAGTTGCTTACTTAGCAGATATATTTTGCCTTTGAACGAGCTCAGCATTTCTTTTCAGCGGTTTAGTACTAACCTTTTTATACTGAGAAGCAAAACGAATTCATTCAAATGGAAACTGGGTCTCTGGTATAGTCGTGAGCAAAAGGGGACTTAGAGATGTTTCCAAATTTGCACGACTTTTTGACAAGTGGTGATGTGAATAGGAAGGAGTTATCATGTATCAAAAATATGCACATAAAGGATTTAGCTGAAATTTTTGATCATTTCTTCCCTCCGCATTAGGATCCTCAGAAAGGAAACCTGTGGATCAACAATCCCTTTGCAGAAGATATCCATTCAGGCAACCTTAATTCCTGTGAAAAAGAATCTCTGATTGAATTGTGTTGTGACACTGCTCTGTTGTCTTAGTTTAAGATGCAATCAGTGGCACAGTTTTGGATATGACTTGAATGTGAATATTCATCTTTCAGTAAAAAAGCAGTCAAGCCATTGATGATATTTTCAACTACATACTTAGGCGAGAAGAGTTTTTAAGCACTATCTCTCATCGAAAACAAAACAGAGAAATCGAATGGATGTCAGTGCAGCACTTCGTCTCTCCGAAACCAAGTTACAGTCGCGATTATCTCGCATATTGTCAATGAAGCAAGAGGAAATTTCCCACTGGTGTTTTAATTAAAATTGAATAACGGTTACGTGCATCTTATTGCTCGTAATTTCATTACCGAATTAGGCTTACCCCTGTTGTATTATCACAAAAAAAGCTGCAGTAGTGGTGTTGCAGCTAGCAGGATTTGTTGATTCTGAGATCATTCTTCTGGTGGATAAATGCTTTTGCTAAAAGACGTAACTTTCTAGCAAAGAATAAAGGGAGAATCGACATGAAGACCAATGTGGTTCACTATTCACTATCGGTTTGACCCACTTCTTGCTCGAACGACAACGAAAAGTTAACAACTTGTGAACACTGGAAGAAAAATTTCCTATCTTCTCTCATGCACCTCAAAAGTACAGTATATAGAGATCTCCCCTTCATTTACTTCCCTGATTTTGTGATATTCGCTCTGATTGTGTGTCGCCATCTTGTCTACTCTTAATTTCGGTTTTGTTTATTGCTAATATTAATCAAGTTTTTAGTCATCGGTCCTCAAGACATTTACGAGTCCGCAAGTACGAAAAGGTTGAGAAACATTTATCTAGTCATCCAACTGCGTTTATCACTTTTTGACAAATGTTGAAAATAACAGTTGGAAATAAAAATAAGCACAGCTAGAAAGACAACCAAGCAAACATAAGATAAGGTGAAGTAAATTTACAGCTGAGAAGAACATGTCCTGTGTACATAAAGGAGTGGATTTAATTTAATTGACGAAATTTCGTGCGGTAAAAAATATTTAAACAAAGTAAGAAAATAAAAAGTAAAAACATAGAAAAATGATAATTAATGAGGTAAAACAGAAAATCAAAAAACTAGGCAGCCTAATGTAGTTTTATGCGGAAAACATGGGATGTGCACAGTAAAGAACATGAAACAAAAAGTAAAGATATGTAAATAACAGAGTTACATTATCCAAATCACTGAAGCTATCAACATTCATGCGCCAACAACGAACTTTTCTGAACTTGCAGTTGCGTTGCATGATTGGTCAGGAACAGGTGTGGTGGGAGCGGGATGCGTCATGACTGGCCAGGAACAGGCGTGGTGGGAGCGGGATGCGTCATGATTGGTCAGGAACAGGTGTGGTGGGAGCGGGATGCGTCATGATTGGCCAGGAACAGGCGTGGTGGGAGCGGCATGCGTCAAACATCTGTAGCGAGGCAATGTACAAACCCTGCTCGCTACAGATAGCAAAGCGTATGTACTCAGCACGCAAAGTCATTTAGCAGCTGATTTTAGGCAACGGAATTCGGGAAACGTATCGATCAGAAACAATCTTTATTTGTAGATCCTGCACTGTTCCATTATTTATTACGGTATTCTCTGATTAGATGATGGTAATAAAATACACTTGGAAGACAAATACTGTAAAAACAGAAGTTGCAGTCCGGATACGGATTATTTTTTCCTGTATTTGTCCATTTCCAACCAATGATCGCGTGACTCGAGTCAATGACTCGATCCGAGTCACTATGTGTAGTAATTAGATTCGAGCCACGTTGTGCAGCATTTAATGCAATGACATGATTTACGTCACATATTTTGCAAAAAGACTCGATTTGGCTCACAACATTTCAATTCGTGGCTGGAGTCAACACGAAACTTGAGTATTTACATCTCTAACGAATGATTTCATAAAAATTGTTAACTTTCTGACCTTAGGCTTCATACATTAGCCTAGGCAAGGAAACATTGCTAAAGCTGGTCGGCCATGGGGATTACGACCTGGGAGACAAAGTTAAAACACGGCGTGGACCTTGTCCCTCCGAACGAGAACTTAATGTTAAAGTAGCAAAGCTAACACAGGCACCGAGAAAAGTTCCACTCGTCAGTGACAGCACAGGCGAGACGCACCGAAATCCTACAACCAGAAAAATCTCCAGCTTTGTGACCTTTCAGACATAACGTGCGTGAAGCAAACATGAACAATGTAGTTACTAACATGACAATGAAAAATGGGCTCTATTCAGCAGAATAGTACAACCTACACCTATACTCAACAGCAAGACGAGGTGGAGGCAAATGCCATTAATAATGAGCAACTCTGCATGTCTTTGATCATTCCCGGTCAACGACACATCGAGTCCCGCTGCGTTTACCGTCAGGTTCTCTGGATTTCGATCCAGGCAGTTTTGCGCACATCGCCCGCAAGACACCAGAAAGTCATTCCATCACCACAGTTTTGCTGAAAGTCGGGAACTCCGTCACAGTTTACACCAGGTGAATCCGACTCCACTTACAGCATGTGGCAATGGAAGACTCCCCGAATGCCAGCGTGAAACGTGAGCCCCGCTGCGTGCAACTATCACACCCACTCTTAACAAATTCGCCTGGGAGTAGCCTACATTGATTTTTATGTCACTGCTTTCATTAGTGGGCGTCTAATGAAAGCTGTAACATAAAAATCGTCGCCGAGTTTATGGAAACGATACGCGTGCACGTTCATACAATTCTTCGAGGTATCACAGGCAGGGCCGCCAGAACAACGGTAGGGCAGGAGGGAAGTAAAAGAGTGGGGAATACAAACTTACAAAAACACAAAAATCGTTACCAATTATGCTTCTTTGTTTTTTAGTAACGATGTCGACATAAAAAATAATGCCAAAGATTATATAAAACCATTGTGAGGTTTCTGGGTGCGCGAATAGCTGCAATAAATTTATTTCAATTTGATCGTGGTAAACCATGAAATTACTTATACTACTTTTTTAATGAGGCACATCCGCCCCTGTTGCCCTCCCCGTCATGCGACCCTCTCCGGCGTCCCTGTTTAACGACATGGTTTTCAACATTGTTGATCACGTGAAGTTCTGCTTGTTTTCAAAAACAAGTACATTTTTGAAATTCACGCTTATATTAGCTGTGAAATGCAATCAGAATGATAACTACGCGAAAAGTCAAGCAATGATTGCTGTCCGGGCTGTGTAAACTCACAAACGCTTCACGTCAGCAGAAAGAAACCTTACGGGACATGTTTCTTTACGCACATGGGTCAGTGTCGCACTAACCTCTTCCAAACTCCCGACGGAAAGGAAAGCACACTGGCCACTGGCCATCAGGACGACAACAAAAACACTGATCAAGTAAGCATCCTTTGTATAGCCTCACCGGTGAAGAATTTCAAAAACATATTTTTTTCGTATGAAACATTTGCAAACACCATCGCCGAAATGTCACGTCGCTGAACTTCCCTAGACCGAAATATTCTGCACAGTGTCCCCCAAAGTGCTAAAACCACCATTGAACATCATCTCCAAATATAATCGAGAAGCGTGGACGCAATGCACAATGTTACACAGTTTATTGCAGTAAGTTTTAGTAAGACTTTCTCTGTAGCTCCTGTAACCTCTGGTTCCAGGGCCTAAAAAAACTACTAAATGATTGTCTGATAGACGAGACTAACGTTGTAGTTTTGATTCAGCTATCCGTTTGAGAACTGCAATGTATTACTGATATTGCCAAAGTTGCCGAGTGAAAAGATTTTTTGTACTGCGCTTCATCAGTATTGTGTATCAATCACAAAATCCTTTCGGTAAGCAAATAACCTGACAAACTTACAACGGAAACAGCGTAAATCAAAGTGCATGGTCTCGTCAACTGTTACCACGGATCAGAACTTTCTGCTCCAATTCATTGCAAACAATAAAACCAAATAGATTTCCTGCGTTCGATGTACCATGTGTCAATGGCAGACTTACCGAAGAATGGTAGTTATCAAATTAGGGCGCAGTTTCCTTCGCCAGTGTCTTTCTGTTCTTCTGCCACAACGTACCTGAGAGCAAGGTTCAGTAAAACATTCTTAAACTACTTTTGTGTTGAACTGCAAATTACTTCCTGCTCTCATGGAAGTAAGAATGATTTGACTACATTTCGCAATAAAAAGAAAAGTATTGCGTGTGCATCACTTGAAGTCGGTGAATCGTTTTACACCAACATGAATGGGGCGCACAAGCATTTTCCTGTTTGGACATCATTTTCAGCATACTATAAATGCTTTACAAAAGGTGGTTAATTCGGTACTTAGAGTAGCACAATCAGTAGGGTCATTTGAAGTCATAAAAACCTTTATCTGCGCTTCAGGAAGCTATGAAATGTATTTTTAAACAAAAATCGCACCCCTGCGAAGTCTATAACAAGTTTATAAAGTCATAAAAAGTCATATTTTACATGTTAGGTCATAAAGTCACATTGTGCTAATTTTCAAGCTGATTCAATAAGGAAACCATCAAAACAATCTCAAAATATCAAGTAAAACTACTATGTCACTAGGTCTAATCTGTATCCTACAAATTGAACTTCGGTGTAGGTAAAGACCTAGGTGAACCAAGTCATTTGGATGAAATGCAGTGCACTCTCTAAAAAGGCATATTCTTGCTGCCCCAAATAAATAAACCAATGTACATGCATGTATAGTGGACACATTAGTGCTTTAATGTTTTGTGCATACTTACTGCGTAATTCCCAGTAATATTCCATTCGTGATTCAACGCGATTTACTTGTTTGCGAACAGTTCGACCGCCGACATGATAGCCTGCAAACCTACGTAACCGCTGTCGGTCGCTATTTCCTGTGGCGCATTCGAACGACCAGCGCTTTTGTTCGTCGTCATTCTAATTCTGATTCTACATCGAACCGTTACGTTACGTGTGTCTGACTTCACGCCCAAGTGTATTGGCGTTTTGTTGTATATCTGAATATAATCGAAAGAAGCAATCAACTTAGAGTACTACTGGAGAGTTATTACAGGACAAAGTGGTGAGAGCCTTCTGATTTGCCTTGCTTTGGCTTGGCAACTTCAAACATCAGGTTGCTTAGTTGGGAGACCGACCTGTGCTCCTGCAACAACTAGGTTGACCCCTCAACTAGTAGGGACATCTACAGTAACCTACAACCCTAGTCCCTACACATGTTTTCAATTTGTTTCAAACCAAACTATATGTTTTGCCCATTTGTGAGCTATTTATTTCAGTGGAGCTTCAACAAACCATGGGGCTACCATCGCTTATGACCCTTTTCGCTGGTGATGCTTCTTTGTACAGTAGGTGTGTGTTCTACCTCAGTCATTTTTGTTTGGTCATATAAAAGTCATATTTTCTGAAAAATAAAGTCATATTATCAACTTTGTATGGTCATAAAAAATGGCTTCATCAATCAGTATGGAACGCGACGTGAAAACGACTACAACGAACACCGATCTCGCTGCAAGTTAACTGCAGCACGGTGGGTTTAAACCAAGGTCTCCAATTTTTTGTCAAGGGGTCACACAATCTATTACACAACAGCTCCAGGGCCAGATATCTTACGTAATGTAATTGTTTCAGGATTTGTTGCATTTCACCAAATCAACAAATGTTTCGTAAATACGTTATTTCTTCATTATTGACAAAATGTCTTTGCGGCCTGTCGAAATAGATAGGCGGACTGAATTTAGCCCGAGGGCCGTAGTTTAGAGATCCTGGTCTAAGCCAAGCCTTTGTCTCCAGCATATCCAGAGGAACCCTTGAAGCAAGATGAACTGTGACTGTGGCATTGTGCTTCTTCAACACAAGTTGACCAATAGACAGCCTGTGCTTGACGCAAGGATTTCAAATAAGTTTGATTTCATTGTTCGATGTTTGTTTGTTTGTTTGTTTGTTTTACTGAAACAGGAAACGACAACGTAAACATCAGCGTGGGAACGGTCGGTAGTGGATCGAGTATTGCTGGAAAAGATATAACAACGACAACGTATACTGCGCCGAAGGGTAGGGTGCAAATGATGCATGTTGCAAGTTAAAACCTCTTCGTTTCATGCAGGAAGCCCGTGTGGTCTGCACCGGTTGTGTCTACTTTAAATCAAGGCCTGCGCAACGTCTCACCGCCGTGTGTCATCAACGTCTCGCATGTCTTGCGTTTCAAGTCACGTTGAGGCGTTTTCTGCTCGAGTTGCGCAAGATGCGTTGCAAGTTTTCTTCATGTTTCACGTTTAGATCATGTTTTGTTTGAAAGACGCCTCATGTGACAAGACGCCGTTATTGCTAAAGTCTTTTCGTCATAATAAATGGCTATAATGTTTGGCTTGCATTGTTGGACAGACGCATTTACCTTTGGTCATAAGAGAAAAGCAATAATAATTACACTTATATATTGTACAACAAAATATAATTTAATTGTACTTGTGGATTTTCACAAGTCGTGCAACTGTAATTAACAGTTTTGTAACTGAATCCATGAAAACTCCATTTTAATTTTTCCTTGACCAACAAGATTGTTCAATGTCACTAATTATGGTTGTATTTGCATGAGACAAGTGCGCATTTCGAAGGTGATGAGATAATACCAACGCAGCTAATAGCAATGGTGAAAGTAGAATAATTTTCTTACCGGAACGATCCACTATTTGTCAATACCCTTCCAAAATTTCAGCCATAAATATGAAAAAGCAATCAAGAGCACGTCTACTTTTGGCCTACCCCGTATTGTACATTTTAAAAATACAAAAAACGCTCGGTGCATTCTGAAAACCACCGTTTCAAAATCAAACAAAAATCGTTAGGCTATAGGCTACGTACTGCAACTTGCACTATCTCCGAAAGTGGTTCAGGCAATGCAACTTGAGTAACTTGATTAGTCTAGATTTAACACCTCATACTATAGCCTACTTGCTAATACTGTATTTGCAATCTACATACCCTAAAATAGCAAACCTGATACACATACTTTACATCGTTTCCAGCGCCCTAGGCTGTTTTAAAGGGGACTCTTGTAAAACGTTTGGGATTGATGTCATACAAATTAGTACTACACGCAGGACCGGATTTAACTGATGCGAGGCCGTAGGCTAATCCACTTGTGAGGACCCCTCACCCAGTGTTGCGAGTAAAAAAGGAAAGCGTCAATCAATTCGCGAAAATCGGAAATGTATGCTCTGAAAATACGGTCATTAAAAAGTTGTAATCATTGCTGAAGTGCCCACGATCACTGCGTTTCTTGCTGCCTTCGACGCAAAAACGTTAAACTGTACGGAATTGTTGAAATCCTACTTGGCTGGCGGGAACAGGATTATTAATTGCCATAGACAAACCAACCGAAATCGCCAAAATTGAAATATTTGACACAACACATGGTCTACGCTTTTTATAAGAATCACATCAGTGT
>Ga0210059_1011794_pt1 | contig 13315 bp, 10 predicted proteins | sample Ectturendosymbi2_FD_188042 | JGI IMG/M metagenome (GOLD analysis project Ga0210059, IMG submission 188042) | Ecteinascidia turbinata endosymbiont from Florida, USA - Sample 2 (SPAdes) (version 2) | ecosystem: Host-associated > Tunicates > Ascidians > Unclassified | place: Key West, Florida...
TGACGATAAGAAAGTTTTTTTAGCGTAACATCGCAAAATGTTTTCCTGCGAATGCGACTTGGACCTTTAAAATTTAACTTTTATTTGAAACTGTTCCGGTGAGTTTGCAGTGTTGGCTTGCCTGTGGTCGGTGTGGACCCAACAGAACCACGTAATTGCTGAAAACCGTTGGGGTTTTTCGAGGTAAATAAACCTACTGAGCAGGAGCGGCGGAAGGAATTTTTCCACGGAGGGCCGACAGTGGATTTTTCCAGAGGTATAGCCACAAACGTTTTTCCAGGGTGGGGGCAAAAGTGTTGGAATTTAATTTTTCCCTCTCGTAACTACGATAACAACTTTTTATGCATAAAATGTAATAGGCAAATGTCCGATTTCAAAACCTAGGGGGACATTAACCCCTGCTCCCGATATAGATGTGGGCGTGGCAAATGTTCTGCAACCTCCTGGGACGGCTTCCGCGCGACCTTCCTGAGAGGAAATGCGGATGTGAAAAGTGCGTGATTGAGGTTATAAGGAAAAAGAAGCATTGCAGAAAACTTGCCACGCCTACATTCACATTGTGTATAAATTCTTCGAAAAATCTATTTCGGGGTTTCTAAACGTTGACACGCCGTTTTTGTGCTGTAGTTGCAAGGCGCTTTAAAGACATTTAGTAATTTTGAAAGAACCTTCCCAAAACCATCACAATATCAAGGAAATAAACACACACCATACCATGATAACGAATATGTAGCTTTTAACTCGTATTGATGCAGGTGAAGTTATACTAAGCAACGCCCTGCCACGGCTATGAACACACCGATTGAGACCGTAACGATTTACCGGTAACTCAAGCAAACAGATACACGCACATATGTACGGGAGGAGACTTCGCAATCAGTGGGATAGCCAGCCCAAAAATTTGGGGGGGCCAAAATGTTTGATGTTCGGCGAATAACACTATTTTGTTTGGAAAAACGCGTCCCAAGGCACCAAATGACTATATTTCCTAAACATTTGGGAGGAGCCATGGCCCCTTTGCCCCCCCAGGCTACGCCTATGTTCGCAATGAGGTGGGGACAGGTGCACCCGTCTCCATGAATACTTGGTGGCTTCAGTCGCAAAAAATCCATGAATAAACCTAATACCCTTTTCCTGAACCTGACCATATTACCTTCTTACGCAAATACGTGCAATGTAACTTACAGTGGGCCTGAGACTATTATCAAAAGGCAGAGACTGATTTGAGGCGAGCTTGGTTTGAACTTCGAAATACAGTCCTGAACAACTTTTCCTCCTAATGCTCAGGTTCTTATTCACTTGCTTGGAACTAATGTTCACTTAAACATTAGTGCGACTCAGCTGCGTGAGAGCTGCTCAAAAACAACCTTGCAAACAGGTAATTGTATTTTCGAAAGAAAAATGACGAAAACCAACAAAAAATTCATGTGTTTTCCCGCAAAATAAATCTAGGCGTACGTTTTGACTACACACCCGGAAAATGCGGTGAGCTGGGATTATTTTCGGTCATGGACCGATTTTTTTTTTCAATGACCGCAAAAAATTACGTCAATTCGATCAATGACCAATGAGTCACGTGACTAGTGCTTCAGCTACGTTACGGGGATCTTACCCGCCCAAGCGAATTTTTTCGCACGCAATATGCCAGCTATGCTCAGGCAATTTCGCATGAAAGTGTCGATCAGACGAGAGCAACATTCAGTTGGTTGTTGACACGTAACTCAAATCCAAAACATGCAGACCCGTATGAACTGGTCACTTTTTGTCGAAAGAGAAAGATTATAGCAAAAATCTTTGCATAGTCACGCAAGCGTGTTAGCCACATAATGCGTGCGCGCAAGCAAGGAGAAAAGACAGAATCATTCCAAGCCACTAACTTTACTGTAAAAACACCCACTGGCGCAAAAGCCAGCGGGGCGTCCCTTTGGCTGAATTTGATCGCGCGGACAAAGATCTAATTTTCCTTGTTCGAAGTTCTAACCTGCTGAATTAGAGACCTATTGAAGCACTGCTTCATATGTTAAATACGGTCGCGTGAAAAATCAAAACCGAGCTTATTTAATTGAGCCTTTTCAATGAAACATGACGGTGGAAACAGGGGACGGGCATAAAAAGCCCTGCCTGCATCCAAGAATGTTCAGGTAGAACTGCATCAGATAGGAAATCACTGACGCCCGTCATACACACGCTAATGAAAAAGGTTAGAAAAATGCGGCATTCCACCGGGTAATCACCTGGGTCCCCGATCCGATCCAAGTCAAGCAGTCCTTGAGAAAAAGAAGGAAGAGTCGCATCTGTTTCAAAGAAACTGCAAATGACGAATAAGAAAAGGAAAGATCTAATACCTTTTATACACACTGCGCAGAATATCAATGAAAACACGGGACTTGACACACCAAGTATTCCGTCATGGCATCAGTGTTTTCAACCATCAGCGCTTCTGGCTTCTGGCAGTGCTTAAAACCATTGCAGGATTTCAGTTCCAGAAGCGCTCCAATTAAACACTCAGGTTAAATTAAACACTAAGGTCACCACTTGACGTTGAGCGCAAGTGACTCGTCTTTCGCGACAGGATGGTACTGCGTGTACACAACCCGCTGCAGTTGTCCGGGCTGCGCGTGCAAACGTTCCAGTTCTCGTTGAACGTTCTCGTTTTCGCCAGGAACGGTGGGGGGGATTTCGCAGTAAGCCTGCTCAGTGCTGGACAGTATTCGCTTCTGCTCCTCCCTGTCACCGCTGTCGGATTTTATCTGCAAGACAAAGCGATTCGACGACAACGCGTCCGGCACCGATTTTGAGGAAAAAGTCGTTGGTGCTGATATTCTAGAATCCAACCGACACTTACCCACTTTACACTGCACCGTTATGGGATTCCCGTTGGATTGGGAATCCCACAAATGACTCAAGCACGACCGTGAGTGTCTCACTGAGCTGCTTGAGCGCGCATTTTTTCAACCATACCCGATTCAGCGAATCCAACTAGCAGGGGTAGGTTAGGAATCCGATAATAAGGGATTCTATTGAATATGAGGTTGGGTGGTTTGTATTAAGTCTTGGACAACCTTTTCTGTACTCGTTTCATGCTAAAACCACTACCGCGGAACAGATTAGCCTATTCAAGCTAATCTTTAGCAAAAATGACGGATTAATTTATTTAATAGTTTTGCCTGTAGGCTGACTACACCTGTAGTTAGGGAAACAATCAGCAAAATTGAATCGGTTGAGCAAACTGAAAGATTATTCGGCATGTAAGAAGACATCGGATATTGGACTGAAGGACTATTACCCCAATACTGATAAATAGGTTTTCATTACACCTTGGTGTAGTAGAATGATTCAACCTCTGTGCAAAATATGTAATATTGGAAGTGGATGACTTCAGTATAGGCTACACTTTGAACTTTGTATCCCAGTTATGTCGCTATGATTTCCTCAGTTCATAATGGAACACATGGAGTAGCATAAAATGTGTCATAAAAGTTTGTGAAATAGGTTATAATTGCAATTTGGTGAATTGCAGTACCTACTGTTCATAGATTACGACTTCCAAAGTGCTGTGAATCCTCATATTTGACACTCTGTTGTATTGTACTGCAGAGAACAGACTGGTCAATGATCTTGACTGAAATCAACAAAGTGGCTTTGCAGTGCAAAAACAAACTCCCATTTCCTGCCCTGTAGAAGCTGTTCAAATTCTGTTAAATTCACCTGAGGAGTGCAATTACGACGCAACGCGGTTTTCATGACCTCATCGCCCAGCAGTTCTCCACGATTTTCTCTGCTGGCTGTTATTTTTCGGACAACGCTAAATAAAATCACATCTCGGCAGTTCCAACTACACCTACGAAAAGCACCTTTCAGTAGTGGAATCAGGTTTCACCTTTTCATTTTAACCTATTCCCTAGCTTTCGCAAGACCATAGGCGAATCGCACGAAGCAAATCTTCGAATTCCTTGCAGTGTAAAAACGCCCCAAAATCGAGTTCGCAAGTGCGTTCACGAAGGTAAGCCAGCGGCGACGAATCGCTCACGCGTCAATCCGATAACAGTGCAGTGTAAACTGGGTAAAGTTTATCGAAAGGAATCCTTTCTCAGCAAAGAATCAGACACTAAGATCTTACAGAGTATATGTTTCGCCTAATAAGTAGGCATCACCATCAGCTCTTACCGTCTCTTTCAACGTTCGCCGCGAAGATATACGCCGAAGTGCTGTATCTTAAGCGTGCACGCCAACCATGGCTTGCGTTCGAAGGGGAAATTCGTGCAGAGATTCTTGCAGATCTATGTAACCTGTTCGGCTACTGTCACGAACTACGCATTTTATCAAACGTCATTATCCGCTCACTGCGAACTACTGGTTATTTTTTTTAAAGCGTTCACGTTCTGTCGATTACGTGCAACTTTTTTTGAAGACGGAAGATGGTTCTGATTGCTGGTGCGTATTTTTCTGAATACGGATTTTCTCCCAGCATCGCTACATACGAAAGTGTTCACGCACTCCTCTGCGCTGTTTAGTGAGATCACAGCCCTGTCGACTTTCTCACAGACCCATGTGGAACGGAGCTTGGGCATGAAATGCGCAACTTTATAAATTACCTGCCCGCCACCGTTAAGGCAACCGGAAGGACAGGCCATGACCTCAACGTAATGGTAGGTGCACTTTCCGCGCTTCATCTTCTGCACCAAGTTCTGGATGCTTCGAAAGCCGTACGCCGCAGCAAAGTGAAGAAGCACTTTGCCATCCTCGTCCAGCAAAGAAACGTCGCGAAAGTCCTTGTTATTTCTGCACGGAAGGCACAGGCAGCAGTTTAAAAGCATGACAGCCGTCTGGTGAGATCTTTTAAAGCAGTGGTTCTCCAACCTTTTTTAGTGATACACCTTTTGGGCAATATCTGGTCTACTAAGCAGCCCTGGACTGTAATCATGAGCAGAATGATTAGAAAGGTGCCTACAATTATCGTACGAGTGCTTTTACGATACAATTTCACGACGAAGACACTTAAAAAAATTCGTGTACTCTCTTGGAGCACCTTTGCGTACCTCAAGGGTGCTCGCACCCCCATTTGAGAACCACTGTTCTAAGGAAAGGAAAAGCGAAAGGGCGTGCTGATTGATATCAAAGCCGATTAAACTCAAGTTACCGAGAGAGTGCTTAACAATCATCACAAAAAAGACCGCGCTGTTTATTACAAGAAATCGTCGAAGCACATTACTGTCCGTATCGTGGCAAAGGCAATACACGTCCACAAACGTCGTCCAGCAAGACGCTCTAATCACAGCACCATCGTAGTTTATTCAATGCAGACGGTCTAACCGTATCAATCCCTCTAGATTACCATGGAAGGATAACTTTTTCAAAACATACGTGAGACAAAAACGATTTTGGCCCTTTTAGCGTAGTCGTGGGGCATTCTAATTTTCTTGCAAAACGCATGGTAGCCTTAATGAATCAAACAATTAAAACAAACAAACAATTTAAACGCGAAGAAACAATTGAAATACAAACAAGGAATTTAAACACAAGCAAACAATTTAAACACATGCATAGAAGCAGACCAATCCAAAATCGAAAAACATATTCAGGCAAAACAAAGGATTCTATAAAGATGCGACGTAAAATTTCGGAAAATATTTACAAGTCACCTTGTTAACCTTTTTTTACTGTGATACAAAGCAAAAAAACGCTATCATTGCTTGTCCTGTTTTCTAAACTGCGCACAATGGACGGACATACGATGGCCAAACATCAAATGCTACACTGGCAGCAAAATTCCTTTTCGTCGCTGTCTCACCTCGCCACTTTGTATTCGATTTCTTCAATGTTTCTGCCAAATAGCTCTTTGGCTGATTTTTTGAACACGAAATCTAGAAAACCACCAGAGCCGCCTCCGGGATGGTTAATCAGGTGCTGGTTCTCTAAATAAGCCGCTTCCAGGCCAGACGGCGACCTATGACAAAGTCGTAGAATAAAATATTGATTGACTGATCAGCAAGTTTTGCTTCGATCACGATTCCGAACGCAGGCAGTCCAGGAGGGTAAGACAGAAAAGTAGGCCTTGTCAGCTCCCGGGATTCGTTAGCCGTTTGTCACCACGATCTTCTTCACATCAAGTATCATGTCATTTTACTGCATGTAAGCAAGATCATGAACGTCGGAAGGGGGCAGGGGGGTTGGTCCTTCCCTGGACTTTGAAATTTGTCATTTTCCCCATCAGATTTTAGCAAAAAAAGGTTGTTTTCTTAGTTTTGAGTGGTTAACAAGAAATTTTGCCACTTTTCATCGCCCCTGCAAAAATCTATTTGACTACCCCTGGAAAATCCACCATTGGCCCCTCCCATGGAAAAATCCTTCCGACGCCCACGAGGCAAGGTACCTTTATTAGAGCACGAGTAACCTGGATGTATGACCAATGATTTGATCGATATTTCGAAAAGCAAGTTTGAAATGTGCTTCACTTATACTTGACCGGAATTTTCAATGATTTTAAAGAACGACCCGACGTCACGGCGCGCTGCGATTCTTCCAACAGACGCTTTAAGGAAGATTTGTTTACAAGTTGTATAAGGTTTGTTAATTTGTTTATAAGAAGATTTGTTTATAAGAAGATTTGTTTATAACTTGTGAACTGCGAAAATCAAACAATTCGACAAGAGCATCATTTTTCCGAAGGAACGGGAGTTCTTTCATGAACCGAAGAGTGCGATGTTTTCCTTGAACCCAAAATATAGCAGTTTTGCTCTCTACATGCCTGCACTGTTGCGCTGAACTATTGACAGCGCGGGAAATATTTCGCTGACGGCGCTTTCGACACCAAGCCACTGTGACGAAGTCAGATTAGATTGGTGAGCTAAGTTCCCATTCATATAATATCTTACCGGTGGTTCGCAAACATCTTAATCACACCGCAAAGATTTCAGACTGCAGGATTTTATAAATGAACATCTGACAATGCACGACATTTCCGTGTGTAGTCCAGATGCTGATTATTGGTCTACTTGCGGATACTACAAATGAGACACCAGCAAATGTTTACATTGTGCTTGCATTTAACAAAAAGCGGGCGGAAAAAATTTCAGCCTTTCTTAGAGGTCATTCTCAGAAAACTTTGGCGGAACTTCAACCCATGGATTTACGAAACCGAATCCCGAATCCAAATCCGTACGTGGCAATCTAACGAAATCATCACAATAAGATATTTTGAACTTACAAACCTCGTTCCAGTAGACGTCGTGCCTGCCAGGGTCAGCAAGATTTCTGTTAAAGAGCTGGTGGCGTTTTTCAACATCTCCTCCACTTCGCCAGCAGTTAGAACCAGGTCTACGTCTTTAGTTGAATAAATATCGTCGTAGAAGTCTTGCCGCGATGCTTCGAGCTTCTTATCGTAGCACTGCATAACTGTCACGTGATAAATGCGGTCAGGTGTAACGCCGCAGTGTTTCGACAAGACGTCTTTCACTAAAGAACCGGTTATTTGCTGAGGCGATTTGACAGCGCTGATGTGAGGAATTAACAGGTCGCCGTGAGTTTTTTCGGCATAGCAGATCCACCCTGGACACGAGGATGATAAAATGGGAAGACTGCTTGGATCTTCGTGTTTTCTTCGGTATCTGTAAAATATCAACTTGGAGCAAACACGCATCAACAGCTTACCCCTAAAAAGATGCTTGCCCCTTATATGCACTGAAAGCAAAAAAGTCATAGTTTGGGTAACAAGGAAAAGCTCGAGTAAAATCGAACGTGAAATAAGAATGAACAACTAAATCATCGTAAATAACACCTTGCGCCAGCAATCGCTGAAAGCTGTGGCAATATAACGTAGGTAAAACGATGAAACAAGTCGAAAAAAATGAGCATTACTGCTGGCACAGACCAGGCAAAAAACCTGACAGACCTCACGTAAATGGATACACAGAAAAGAAAACCTAAAACTCGAACAGGATACACACGGAAATTTTTTACCTTTTTGATTGCAACGTCTAATTGAACTCGGTTCTGAACTCCACCTTAGACAGTGTTATATCATGTCAGATTTTGTATATTCTACCGCATGCTTAGCACTGCATTTAAGGTGTTGCAGTCACATCACATCACGAAGAATTTTTAAAATAAGCAAACAACATGTTCAGGTACGCAAGGATTCAAGTAGCAATAAACACTATTATATGTGTTACTGTACTTGTACATCTTATGTAAGGTTGAACGTGCTTTCTGTTTGTGGTTATTTTATATAGGACTCAGTGATTATGGGACGCCACCCATCACAAGATGAGCTTTCCCAGCATTCATTCAAGTTCAGCATTTTCCCAGCATTCATTCAATTTTACTGTATGATGCAAAAATCTGTAAATCACATCATATCTATTTATTTCCCTCATCAAACGAAAACTAAACGTATGTTACCTGTCCATAAATTCCTCTGCACTTTTCAACAGTGCAATTTCACGAGCGTAAGTGGTATCAAGTACAAACTTTGCACCCAAGCCTTTGAAGAAGGATGACAAAGCAAGCGCAGCTTCGTTTGTCTGCAGTTTGTGCTTGACTGCTAATGAAGCTCTTGCTTGTGGGGACACGGAAATTACAATTACTTTACACGCATCAGCTGATGATGACTTGTTTTCTTGAAGCACTCTGTTTAAAAAAGTAGAGTAGGAGCACAAATACTATAAACTAATCATAATGTTTACAACTACCTACAACAAGGTTGACTGTTTATCTGGATGTGATTGCATAAATTAAACATTGAATAAGACAGCAGTCACTCAGGTACATTTTTAAGGGTGAGCAAACTGATGATCTCCTATCAACACAGCATTGCTGTGAGAGAAATCAGTAAATTTTTTAAGAAACAGAAATGATCAGCACAGTCAAAACTGACTTGAAAGGAAAAAGTAAAGTACTTATAGAACTCTTCAGAGCTTTGCATAGCAACCAGAACTGTTTCAGCAGATGTGATGCATCCACTACATGCAAGGCAATCATTCAGGGTAATCTGAAAAGTGCAAATGTGCAGGTTAATGAGAGGTAATCAAGTGATGAACAGCCCCAAGGAAATTCTCAATACAGTGTTTGTATAGAGCTTGCTATAATCAAATATTCCATCCAATTAACTACAAAACATCTGTAAAATACTAGAGTTGATGCTATGTTGACATTTAACACTAGTTCATAGTTTTGAAATAAATGATACCTAAAGAAAAAAAACATCTGTGAGTTCAAGTGTTACAATCATAGAGCCCAAGCGGCAACCACACACAGTGTAACACTGTGGCACAGCAACAACAGAGATCACCCAATGAGATTACACTTGTTGCCACCAAAGCACAATCAACTGTTCACAAGGTTCACAAGCATATTTAGAGGTCATCCACCAAGATCATTTTATTATTGCTTGTACACACCATATTTTCTGTTTTACATATAGATGCTATTCTCAGCATATATCCGTTTGTGGTGCATAACATATTCAACGTCCTGCCAACTACAAGGCTGCAACACAATTGAGTAAGTTTTGTTCATTTTCAACAACCTACTCAAAATTTTTGTTCATGGATCACTTAATGCATTTTCAACAAGGAGAACTTCTCAATTCTAGCAAGACATTGTGGTGTTCTCTTGCTATGTAATAAAATATTTTGAGATGGCTTTATATCTGCAATCCTTCCAAAAACAAGCAAGGCAGAGATAAAAATTGGTGATTGTATGGTCTGGCACACTGAATGGAATCGTGACCTTTTTTTCATCACCCTGCTTTCCAAAAAATTTTTGGTCCCAGTGGACCTGCTAACTTGTTGCACACGTCCTATTTCAAACAAAAAGTCATAAGAACATTGCAGTTTTTCCTCTGAAAGCGTGAAAACAATCCAGATGTGTTGGTCATGCAACATGAAGCAAAAGTTCTCAAAAAAATTGTGTGTGCTTGTGCACTTGCAATATAATCCAGTATAGATCTTAACACTTTGACAGCTCGCATACGATATATGCATCCCTAGACTTCGGCCTAAAACCAGCAGTTTTCGGTTGCCTTACCAACGCCATAGCTCCTCCGCCGATTGCGCTAGAGAGCTATTCAATGGCTTAAACAGATCGGCCAGTCTTCTAGTCTGCACTCGAAAAACAATTTTTTAGTTGGGGAGTGCGGATTTTTTGTGAGTTACGTCATAAGTGGGTTTTTGGGTTATTTTGGCTCATGTTACCTGGCCTAGGGCCCAACTGCTAAGCCAAAGTATTTCGCTGAAGTTTTCATTGGAAATTAGGCTCGAGTTCGAGTCTTTTGAGCCTTTGATGGACTTTCTAGCGTTTCTGGTTCAAAAGTTATGATCTAAAATAAACAAATTAATTAATTATCTAATTAGTCAAATATTTTTATTAGTTTAGATCATAACTTTTGAACCCAAAATACCAGCAAGTCATCCAAATTATCAAAAGACTCAGATTGTAGCTTAGTTTCCAATAAAAACTTCAGTGAAATACTACCATCTAACGGTTGGCACCCAGGGTCAGGTAAAGTGGGCCAAGGTGGCCTGAAAGTCCTCCACTTATGATGTAACTCACAAAAAATCCACAGCCCCCAACCAAAAAATTTTTTTTCGAGGGCAAGCTACAATACTTGCCGCATCTTTTAACACTTTGACCGGGTCAGTAGCATATACTGGACCAGAGAAATTCCTGCGCAAAAACACATGCGTTTCGGTGTTTTTTCTCGGAAATCCCCAAAAGCGGTTGGGTGCGAAAGTGTTAAGCAAACAAAGCACAGGGAAAAATCAAGGTGGATTCAAAACATTTGTCTGTAAACAAGTTTAGCAGAGATTGGTAGAATGTTCACATGCAGCTTATTGAACACACACACATTAATCATGACATAAAAATATTGAAAAGCTAGGCTATACATTTCCAATAGCATCCCAAACACTAGTCAAAAGTCTGCAGCTTATGTTTGCATATCCAACATGCATGTGTTTAACTATTTTACCTATATCGTTACTCATTAGGCACTAACACTGAGCTAGCCTACTATGCTATGTAAGTTTTTACTAAATATGTTTCTGATTATATACTGTATAAACAAACCTCTGCTTTTTGTAACTTCTTAGATTTTCCTGTTTTGGAGTCAACTTCCATATAACTTCCATCATCTGTTATCTTTATTTTACTAAGGCCTTTCTTCTTATTGACAACTTTTTTCAAAGGAACAGGTTTAATGCATTCTTGTGACGGATTGATAAAATCATCCAAGTCCGTCAATTGCAACACTCCACTAAAATTAGAAGCCATTCCATGAAATAACACAGTGCTCTAACAAATATTGCTAATGAAAGATTTGAAGACAGCCCTGGATGGAAAGCAAGCAACATATTCTGCACATGTACAGTGGGCAACTACAATGTTTCACATACAACTGTCATAAACTAGTGGATACCTGGCCTCCTGGTACATAAGTAACTCCATATGTATATACACAGCAGATGATAGAATCATGGGTTACACTTAAAAATGATGAGGAGCCAACTAAAGTTTTTTGGAAATGTTGTGGTTTTAAAAATATGAACAACCTTCTTTTAATCTTCATTTCATTTTCTGAAAAAACTCAACCAGATTTCCAATAATTAAGATGCACTTACGTGAAGAAAGTGAAGTGTAGTTGGAGGTATACTTTTACAGTGATGAGTTGAGTTGATTTTATTTGGCGATAATTAGTATTCCAGCAATAAAAAAACAATTAGAGCAAGGATGCCAGGGCATTGAAGGAACTGGAAGGTTATCTGGTCAATACCCCATAACAATTGAGTTAGCTATGTTACTGTCCAGTTTTAACTTGTGGTGTTGCATATGCGTGGGAAAGAGCTGCCAGATGATCAAGAGGCAAGTGATATCCACCACTTTACATACCTGCATGCAAAATATTTTGGGACACAATTGTAAACAATGGAGTTTTTGTCCACTGCACAGTGAATAAGTTTCCCTAAATACAGACAACTGGCAAAATATTAGTATATTATATATACTTAATCACAAATATTGTGCAGTAATGTAATGCAAAAATAAAAGAAACAATGTACAAATTATCATGAAGATGTAGATCAGGATCATTTCCTTTGGTGAAAGAATTCACATGGAGACATGATGGTACACATCATCATAAATTTGCCTGCCATGCATGTATACCAGCCAAAAAGGATAGACATAGTACATTCAGCATAAGCAAAGTTACAGGCTCTTCATAAAATAAAATAGCAAAAATATTTGTCCACAGATCTGCCAATTCTTCAGACACAATGTTCCATATACTGGGTTAAACACAGTGGTGTAAGAGACAGGGGGGGCAAGCTGCCTCCCCTGGCAAGCTAAATATAAAAACTGGGCCCCCTTTAGTTGACATTTTAATATTTAGTATTTTTAGGTTGTTTTTTTGCATTTTTCTGGGTGTTTTCTTTTTTTAGCTAGTATAGACATCCACGACATCCAAAGATTCAATATCATTTCTTAACTTTTTTCTGAGTTTTGTCTAGTGGGCCTCCTTCAGCTAACCTTTCCCCCCCTGGCTCAAACCTCTAGTTACGCCACCGGTTAACACTTTTAGAGCCGCCTGGTTTCAGCGATTTTCGCAAAAAAAACAGCAGTTTTCGGTTGCCTTACCAACGCCCTAGCTCCTCCGCCCATTGCGCTAGAGAGCTGTTCAGCGGCTCAAACGGTAGGTACAGGTTAAAAGTCTATGGGTGTGAGCAGGCAAGATTTCTCGAAGTTTTGCAGGTACACAGTAGATTCAAATTTTGCAGATACTGGTGTGAGTGGACAAAAATTTTAACCCACATGGGATTCTAGTGCCTCGCACCCATTGCTTTTTGTAACGTAAGTCTTTTTCACTGTGGATGATCCATTAAATTAGGATTTGTGGTTAATTTTTAACATGCAGAGATCATTATCAGGTTGTCATCTTCAAAAAAAAGATATCATTTTAGCTTTATGGGCTGGTTTGCCCATCATGGCTATATACTAAAACTCTGACCATTTTTTGAATTCTTCCAAGATCTCTTGGACATTGATTTTAGTCTAATCCCTAGGCCTTTAATTCAGCCAAATTCTAGAACAACACCAATTTGGAAAATAGCAGAAGAAATGTGTCAGCAACTTATTATGGTGCACTGACAAAGAATACATACATGGTAGGTGTCACCTACCAACGTTATGTACTGACATGTTTTTTCCACTCTTCCAAATTGGTGTTGTTTGAGAAATTGACTCATACAGGGTGACCCAAAAAGATGCGTACCCATATTTTGTTCGATAAAAAACCCATTTTTTAACGAATGTCTTTTCT
>Ga0210059_1011795_pt1 | contig 13314 bp, 10 predicted proteins | sample Ectturendosymbi2_FD_188042 | JGI IMG/M metagenome (GOLD analysis project Ga0210059, IMG submission 188042) | Ecteinascidia turbinata endosymbiont from Florida, USA - Sample 2 (SPAdes) (version 2) | ecosystem: Host-associated > Tunicates > Ascidians > Unclassified | place: Key West, Florida...
AAGCTATGGACCGGTTTCGGAGTGAAGCGGAAAAGCGTTTCAGCGATATGTGTTTGCTAAATGAAGTATTCGGCTTTTTAAATCCCCACTCCTTGTTGCGAAGTGACAGTATCGAAATAGATATGGATAAATCTGAGAAAATGTATGCTGATGACGTAAATTTTACCGAGTTAAGACTAGAAATCTCTAGGTTTAATCGACAAGTACAATCCAGTGGTTTTACATTTAAAAATGACGCTACAGCGCTGCACGTGCTGCAGTGGTTAAGCAAACATCGCTTATGTGAATCAACACCTTATTTATTTATGAGTCTTAAGCTTTACCTCACTGTTGCCGTTTCTATCGCAAGCTGCGAAAGAAGTTTTTCAAACTTAAGTTGATAAAATCTTACTTGAGATCAACTATGGGAGAAAGCAGGCTGTCTGCGCTAGCAATAGCGTCCATTGAAAGTGATTTAGTCGAGACATTATCTTTTGACGATATAATTTCTGAATTTGCTTCAATGAAAGCTAGACGTATTGAATTTTGAACTTTCAATATAACTAAACAAACACTGCTTTAATTCTTCTGTTGTGTGGAATTTTAATCAGCTTTTACGACGGTGTTAAGGGGGGGCGGCATTTCGTGCAAAAATCCAAGGGCGGTATATTGCGTTGCTACGCCACTGCCTGGTAGTTGCAGCTTTTAAGGATAACCGATGTTGTTTTGCATCTCTATATTGCTTCTGATAAATTTGAAAGGGATTGTACCAAGTTATGCATAATGTAAATGTTCATCTTGATAATTTTTTTGTACGATTGGCTTGCACATTCATGTTAATGTCTCAGTTTGGCACAGTTACAGTTCAGAGTTTTATCTGAGCACATGGTTAATGTACGATTCAATATTTGTGAACAGGTGATCAGCTCCTGACCTCAGAGATTTAAAATGAGTCTTTGTAAAAATTAACATTCATTTCAAATACTTGTCATCTATCTGGTTAATCACTGAAGCTTGAATTACTTAACTAGTGTTTCAATGGTTTCCACTTCATAATTCAATTAGTGTAGAACCAATATAGGCCTACTTTTAAGGTGTATGTTTGATAAGCAGCGTCTATTTTGCCTCATGAGACAAAAACTCTTGAGTTCTGAAGTTATTTTGTCAGTAGCTGCACACATTTGTTTGAAGTGATCACATGTCAAGTTTGGAATGCATAACCAACACAGTTGATGCTAATGTCTAATTTAAATATGGGCAAGCTTTTAGTGGCTGTTTGTCTACGTTGTGAAAACAATAGGTTAAGTCAGAACTTTAAACCTCAACATGTTGTTGTGTCTTTCTGTATTGTGCTGGTCACGTGACCATTTCAACCATGTGTGTTCGATCAAAGGCAAAATAGCCACGACATACATTTTACCTCATGAGACAAAATAGACACTTATCTTTTTGATATGAGTTACTTGGAAGTTTCGGAGTATCAACAGGAGTCGGAGTTGATGTTTCAAAATTTTTCGAAGTCGGAGCAGGAGTCTTAAAGCGCGGAGCAGGAGTGGAGTCGTAGTCTGAAAAATGTGACTCTGCTCATCTCTGCTTTAATGTTGATGCCTATAGCTAAATGAATGAATGTGTAATGTAGTGAAATATAACTGACTTTCCTATTTTAATAATGCATCTTTTTTACAATTGTAGGTTTGGTCAAGTCAGACAAGAAGAAAACATTTTACTCCTATGTCTTATTCATGCACAGAGGTGGGCAACCGCTACTTTGAAAAAAGCGTCGCTACCGCTATCGCTATTTGCTGAAAATAATAGCAGCGCTACCCCACCCATTACTGAACAAAATAGTAGCGAGCTATCGCTACCGCTACTTTTGGTGAACTTTTAAAATTTGTGCTGTTTTGTAGAAGTAGGGTTCATTTTACAATCTCACCTTGACATGTTTTTTAAGCTATCAATTTTGTTGGGTGCCCCTTTTTTGAACAACCAATATCTGAAAATAATAGTCATTGAGGATTCATGATTAGAAATTTTTCATTTTAGAGCAAATGCACATACCAATGAAACTTGGACTGCAGACACACAGAGTGCATTTACTTTTGTAAGTGGATTGCTGTAGGTTTATCAATCGCCTTTGTTGCTGCTTTCTCGCAGGAGTCGAATATAGAACTCAAGATAATAATCAAACAATAAAAAGGTCAAAAATTCTTCTTAACAAGGTTTTGCACACGTGTAAGTTGAATGAGGCCCACAACCAGGGTGGGGGAAAACCGGGCATTTTCATCCGCCCCAAAGTTTTCAAGCATCATTTTAGATTTTATAAAATAGGTGATATTGATCTTTGGTTTTAGTGAAGGCCCCTGAGCGAATTGTTGACTACATGTATTGCAAACTGAGCTCCTTATTTCCCCATATTTCGGCTTATTCACAACAACAGCTTTGAATAATGAACGACCCTTAGCATTTGAAACGGCTTTTTTCGTAAGAGCTGCCGTTACGGCTTTCATCAAATTCCTAAACACCAAGAAGCAGCGATTGATCAAAGCACATTGGTGACTGGATTTGCGTTATACTCCAGGATTACAATGTTGAAAGCTCACACCTATTTTCAAATCTATCAAAATAATTCTGGTCCGTTTTGCAAATGCTGTTTTTCCCAATCGGACATGTTGGAAAAAATGCTTGCAAAACTTGTAAGCCGGTTTTTACGTAAACGTTTGACTTGCTTTTACCAACGTCGATTTACTGTAATGCTACCAGAACATTTGCAAGATTGGAAATAATTTGCATAACTTTGATCTACGAGTAAGTTCACGTTACACGAAACAGTATCACAATAAAATCAAAATTGTTTAATTGCGTTCCTGATAAATTTGACGGTGTGTGTTGAAGAACTTGGTTCTGTCTACTCAGAACTGCAAGATTGTATCATGCCAACGTATTCACAATGTTAGCTCTCAATCGCTTGGCGTTCACAAACTGAAAATTGGTCATTGCCGCAATCTTTTTTTGCTTTAATTGAATAACTGGAATGTGGTGATAATATTATCACGTGCTATTTTTTGCGAGTGTCAAAGCCATCTCTTGTTCTGTAACTTTAACAAAAACTTGTATTGGGTTATGCACACAGCCAAACACGCTGAAGTCGAACCAAACAAAAAATGTCGTATTGACATATACGTAAAAACAAAAAACTGAAGCTACACATGCAGTGAAGTACTGGCTGAATCCAGAGCAGCATTTATTCCTAGCATTCAACTCACTTTTACGCAGCTTTACTAGCAGCAGTAGCCTATATTTCCAAGCCCGAACTGCTTTGAGATTGTTGATGATGTTGATTTTTCCGAACTAAAATGGAACCGATCGTTCAGGTCAAAACAACCTGAGCTAAATCTTTCCTAATGCTGCTAGATTACCGCAAAAAATCATCCAAAGTCAACACAAAACAGTGAGAAGAGCAGTTTCTACCAATGTGTGCGGACGGAAAAACTCAAGTGAACTTTTTCCTTTGGCCACCACTCACGCCAAAGTAGCGAATAGCGGTAACAGTGAAGTGCGATAGCTCACTACCGCATGTGTTATTCTTTTCAAAAAAGAGCGACGCTGGTGCTATCGCTCCTAGAAAATTAGCTCGCTACTTCCCACCTCTGTTCATGCATATGTTACAAGCATTTCACTGATGAAGATATTTTTAGCCATCCAACGAAATGGGTGCTAAAGAATGGAGCTGTTCCATCGCAGTTTGACTGGAGCAACAAGCAGAATCGAAAACGACAGTTTTTGAGGGTTGTGCCTAATGCTGCAGTGTCTGTACAACCAACTGCGGATTAAGACAAAATTTCATCTTCCAGCAAACAGACATATCTGAATGTCATATAAAGATGATGTGGGCTATTGACACTTGAAAAATAGCCCTTAATCGCATACATGTTGAAAGAGCCATTAGAAAAATAAAAAAATGTCACATTTTTTACTAAAAAATTCCTGTAAGCATGCTTGGTGTCCTAAACGAACTGTGGTTAGTGTGTTGCTTTTCACGGTCCAGTTATTTCAGACACTGTTCAACAAAAACATTGCTTTGGAAACTTTGTTATTATTTGTGTGTATAGAGTTTAAAGTCATGAAGTGTGGCGACAGATGATAAAACAGAATATTCTTTATTACAATATATGTTAACAGACTTGGCACAAGCAGAAATATTTATGTAAGTTGCCTGAATGTGTTACGGCCAGGGAAAAGCAATTTCCTACAATGAAAAAGAGAGTTGTGAGAGTTCTTCAAAGGCTGGGAGAGAGATACCTTCTTAGTGGTGGCTTCTGATCATGTGATGCAAGTAACATTTTTCATGTTGATTGGCAATGAACATCAATATCAAAACAGAATGTTCAGATTTTTTCCCAGTGACGTAATTGTATATCTATTAAAAATCATACTAAAATGAAAGCAAAATCAGCTTCTGAAATAAGATGAAGATAAAAGAGCTGAATGATTTTAGCATTTTATGCTTGAAATCAACACTATCAGTGCTGCAAGATGAGCAAGCATTCATCAATTCAAGCAAAAAATCACCAATATATCATTTCGTAACTCGTGTGTTTATTTGCTACTTTCCACATTGTTCATTTCTATCAACAAAGAATGGAGTGCATAATAAAAATAAAAGGCTGAAAGAGCAGGCAGCATGTTTTATAACCAAAGCATGATGCCAAATGAAACATAGACTTTGAAGTCAACACAACAAAATCACACCATTGCAGTCCACTCAAAGCCAGCTGTCCTTGAATTTGATAGTAATAGTCACAGGTACTTTTCAATTTTAAAACATCATTTTCAGAACGGAGATAAAAATATTTATTTAAAGCAGCATATTTTAAGTCTGCATTTCTGTATCTGTAAGGCCACTTCACTTCTACTAATCCAAAATATATTTCTTTTGCATGTGTCAACAACTTTTCCATCTGTAGATGTGCCAAGAATGCTAATAAGTGGATTCAGTACTAGCCCAAAGAGGAGAGACATTCTTTATGTACATTTCTGTATTAACTGGTTTCAAGTTCTTGTAAGCTAAAATCTGAACACATTACTGATTAGACTACGAGATATGATGATGAGTGATGACATATTTGAATACTTATCCAATTACAAAAGTATTGCTTACAGTAGGTAGATACTGGTTTAATTTAATGCAAGCATACTATGCTCAATATATTAAAACTTGGTCAATGAGAACAAATATATTACCCAGCTACACAGGAACAGTCAGCAGAAATGACTTTGGAGGCAACATCCATTTCAATTTCAAGGTAATGTGGCTTCTCAACCTTTCTATAGGCTAAAGAAAGATAAAGATTAGCTTCTGCAACACGCTGCTTTGCATAAAGACGTGCCGTTGCCATCCTATTTGGTTGAAATTTCCTTCAAAGGCTACTCCTCTATAAAAAAAAACTCATAACCTCGGTTGAGAGCTTGTGATAAAGCTCCATTCTAGTTGCATATCTCTCCAACATCAAATGAATGCATAATCCATTTTATACAGTACAGTTAATAAAAGCACAGCTGAGGTGAAGTACTGTAGAAATTACAGTGTTACTGTTAACGAACCACGTTACTCAGCCCAATTACTGTATTGTCTTAACTATATAGGCCTATAGCATTTACTCAAATGAAACTGTGTATTGATTAGACTACTTAAATCATAAGGTTCTATTTTGAATGAGAGCTGATGATGCCCACATCGTAGGCGAAATATATACTCTGCAAGATCTTAAAGTGTGTGATTCTTTGCTGAGAAAGGGTTTCTTTCCATAGAGTTAAATCATAAATGACGTTCTGCCGTTGCTACCTTCATGCCGTCTATAATGTTGTACTGAGTAGGCCTACAGGCGGTACACTGTTTACTTGAAGGGAGTGTCTGTTTTGTCTAGATGAAATGCAGCGATCCTTTTTCTGAGTTTTCAGGTTTATGCCATGTTTCCACTTTTGCTTCCGCTACTCGCTGAACAAATTATCGCGCATTTCAAGTGCGAGCGGATACAGCACCAGACGGGCTTCTTTTCCACGTTCTGCTTCATTGCACACAACTGTAAGAAATGTCTATTGCAAATGTGTGAAAGTGGCGCTGTTACACCGGTCGTGTCATGCACTGCAGAGCACCAGTCCACCACCAAACCATCCCATCAGTTCACCATCAGCCATCAGGCTCAATACAACATGATGTGAGATTACATTTGCAAACTGTGAGTGGTGCAGGTTAGAGATGTGGTGTTGCTGTGCCTATTTTGCTGTATTATATATTTAATGTGCATCAGTATCAGTCAGTGCCAATTTACTTATCGGTTAGGGCTTAATCATCAGCTACTGTTGGTGGATGTAGCAAGTCTAGCAAGCTTAAGTTGATTTTTAGACGTTAATTGGTAATATTGCTTTGAGCTTCATGTTTCATTGCATGAACATGGTTGACTGCATTTTCTGGATCTGCCTTTTGGTGCCATTTTTGGTTGTGTGTGGTTTTACTTTTCCCAGTCTGTGTTTAGTAAAGCTTTGATTTTCAGAAAAGAAGTGGCTATAGGTCCAGCGAGAGTGATGTGGTTAGAATAAAATGTCGACTTTGTCACTTTAACAGCACCGTTGTGATGGTGTAGCGAATGCGTCTACGTCTGCTGTGTGAATGGTTTTCGGTCCGTCTCTCACCTTGGCGCCTTTCATTTTGGTAGTAGTCTAATGGCTGCAATTGTCAAGGCACCACTTTTTTACTTTCTTCAAATGTTTCCAAACCATTGTGTTCATATTTACAATTTTGGTTTAGGTTTGTACCAAACCTAGTGGACTCTACTACACACTCATCGTGTGTTACTGACTACTGTCACGTTATAGGTAACGGATGAATTACTTTTCAAATACGAAGATCAACTGATGGACCTGTAGCCACTACCACTGAGAAACAAAAATTTTTAATAGTTGCACATTGATTAGTCAAATATATTAACAGGATTTTTTCAGGATTCGGATTTGTGTTGCAAAAAGGATTCGGATCAGGATTCCTAACTCTTGGATCAGGACTGGAGTCGGAATCGAAAAAACTTGAGTCCGAACACCTCTGGTACACAGCAGTGTTGTACGGAATACGGATATAAAATTTTGCAATCGGATTGGATCCGAACTTTTTTCATGAACTCCATATCCAATCCTAGGGATATCTAGAAACTCCGGGATCGGACACTCCAAAAATGGGTGGACATTAGAAGGGTTACTGCAGCTTGTAATAAATGTGAGACTCGCTGACCTGAAGGATTTCAGCAAGCGTACAAGGCAATGCAAAACGGCCAGTCAGTGCTCATCATACATTCAGGGCCAAAACAAGGGGATGCTGGGCGGTTCAAAAGTAGGGGTGGGGGGGAAAATACACACTTTGTGATTTTGGTCGGGCTTTTTTAGCAGGGGAATTGTTGCGTAAGAAATCGGCGAAAATCGAAAAAATTGCCTGATTTTTATTACATTATATTACTTGGCTCAGGACTTCTGATTGCGACGCAGTAGCTGTACAATCGAGCAAAAATGCAAACAGAAGAACTTACGTAAAAGTACCAACATTATAATGCATTTCCTTTTGACAATTTATTACAGTTTTTTCAAAGATACTGATCTCATAAACGCGAAAAGTTCAACAGTACCAAAGCACAAGAGACAAAAATAAGGCAGAAAACAGGCATACGAAATTCCTGTTTACATGTGAAATAGAAAACAGATCACAGCACTTGAAGATTCTACAGTAACACTTAGAATCTACATAATCACACCACAATTGCCACAGCTGCTGAAGCAGCGCACAGAATGTTATTTGGCCCAGGTCTTGTAACTATACACCCGAGCAAATATGCACGAAGAAAAACTAGGGTGATAGTACCAGCAATATAATGTAATTCCATATGGAAGTTTATCACAGTTTTTGCACTCATCTTCTAATCGCGAAAATTTCGCTAGAATAGTAGTACCAAAGCACAAGAGAAAAAAATTATGCTGAGGACAGGCATATGAAAATCTGGTTTATATGAAAAGTAGAAAACAGATCACAGTACTAGATGATTCTACAGTAACATTTAAGATTCTACATTATCACACCACATTTGGCACAGCTGCTGAAACAGCCTGCAAAATATTACTTGGCGCAGGTCTTGTAACTGCGATACTAACATGAGTTTAATACCTCTACAATCGAGCAAATTTGCAAGAGAAAAAAATTAGGCAGAGGACGGGCATATGAAATTCCGGTTTATATGAAAAGTAGAAAACAGATTACAGCACTTGACGATTCTACAGTAACACTTACGAGGCAGTGCTAGACAACAATGATTACATGGGCATGTCATGGTCTACAAAAAGTTAACACTTAACCGTTACTGCAATACGTCGTGAAGAAATCTCAGACACTACTGAAAGCAAGAGACAGACGGCTTATTGAACACAGGAAGAGCAAGTATCGCCACCAACAAGACAAGTTAGCAATGTTAAACTACGTGATGTTGTAAGCCAACTTCGCAAACACAATGCAATCGCTGCGTTTGCAGACACAGCACAGAATAGTTTCCCAACGCTCAGCATGCAAAAGCAAACACAGGCATGAAATCAGACACAACTGGCGCTGAAGATATCTCAAATACATATACTTCACACGACTGGAGTTCGCAACAATAAAGTTCACTGTTTAATTGAAGTATGCAACATGATGGCACAGCTGACAGCTAGGATAAGACCGAAAATGACAAGCAAAGACGTGAAATTACTTCTTGCCAGAATCACGTGAAGTTAATTTTCTTATCTTTCGGTTACCACATAAAGTGTCAGGTGCATTTTTTGCAGCATTCAAACGTTTTAACTCATTCTTTGCAAAGCAATTGAATGCTGTTTGTATGATTAGTTCAAAAATGAAATGACCAGCAGAGCATGGTTGCTTCATCAGAGTTTCATGAAAATCATTACCAACAACTTCGGAGACAGCAGTTGTGAATACAGAACGTTGATTTGAAATGGTTAAAAAATTTTTTAACCAGATCATTCGATGCAAGTGAAGTGTATAGTTGTACAGCAATCGCGGTTATCGTGAAGCAAAGCTGTGTTGGTGCAGAAAGACCACCGCGATTAGCCATGTCAAAAAGTTGGGCATGTTCTTTCTGCACACATGTGTGAAGTTCTGGAACGTCATGATTGTCAAGAAGCAATTCTTAGCAACCTGAACACTTCCTACAGCGGGAAATGCTGCCACCGATAAACCTGCTTGTGAAAAAAGTTACACTGGCATCACTTTCCGTAAGATCATCCATACTTTATGGGTGCTTGCGGCAACGCTTGCATCATTTAGGGTGGAATTATCAACAGTAATTAACCTGGAAGCTGACACCAACGCTTGCTCTTGAAGTAAGCTCAAGCAGCGAATTTTTTTCTCTGCCTGAAGTATTTGACGAATTGATATGTACAAATTGCTTCCATGTGCTTGCTGGTACCACCCAAACCGACCTTCTATAGGGTCAGACAAAACTTCCCAGTCAGCACATAAGAAAACCCATGCGTATATTGCAGATATATGGCTAGATCATGGACTGCACCCATGCTTTAAATGCATGCTGTGAAAGTTTCACTAGTAAGACCACTAGAACCAGATATCTTCCATTTCACAAAGATGTCTCTTGCCTTTTGTAAGTATTGCAAGCTGACCTTGTCCCCATCGCAGATGTTCAGCGCTGCACACATTGCATCTCTTTTGCGAATTGCTGTAAAAAATTGAGTCAAACAATTACTCTCTATATATAGACGTTAAGCAGCAGGGTACCAAATGCATATTTCTATAGTGCAGCTGGACAATGCAGAATAATCAAGCAATCTACAAATCATCTTGTACTACACAGTTTCATAGTTTCATGCAGCGTATTGGAATGAGTAAATTTATCATCCGAATATGTATGATTCGCTACTCTTAGCTGATCAATCTTTCTACACACATAAAAGCTTTACCAGTGGTAACCACACACACACCTTTGGAAGGTGATTTCACTGACATTATTTTCCAAATATTTCCAACAAACTTCAGAAATCGAGCAGTTTCATAAAATGCAGGGTTGCTTTTTCCATAAAATTCCAACCCACGGACTGTGGATTCACTAAAAATGCCTGTTAAAAATACTGGGTGGGTCAGTATTAACACTGATGTTAACAACCAGTCATTACTGAAGGTCAATACAAATTTGAAACAGCTATTATGTAGAGTCTGAGGCAAATGCATAAATAAAAAGAAAAAAATAACACACAAAACAGTTATTATTCAGGCATTACATGTTTTGTACTGCTGTACATCACGCATTTTAAGCTATACTTACTCAGTGCATGCTGTGGAGAAGTTCTTGCAATGCTACCTGGATTCAAAGAAGCCTTTTTCAAAGCATATGCAATTTTTTGTGTCTAACTTTCTTCCAATGCATACAGTTGTTTCATATGTGAAAACAATGCATTTCTTGCTTTCTTCCAATGCATACAGTTGTTTAATAAGTGAAAACAGGAATTGCCGAAAATATCTTCATATCCATCAATGGGTATTCTGAATCGTTCCTTGTTGACAAATTTGTTGAATATATTTTTGAGGTTATGAGTAAAATCAAAGAGTAAATATAGCCGTTCCCCTCGTCTGGTTGGATGTTCCACACTGTGTGCAAGTTCACCTCCACACATATCAATGAACATTTTCCTGAAAAGCAATCGCTGTTCACTTTACTTTGTATAGATTCCTGCCTAGATTAAACGTATTACTTTCTGTATTAGTGAAACAAGTTTTGCAATTAAGAAAAAGAAACAACAATACTACTAACAACCAATATAACAAGCTCATTAAACTGAAATAATTTGCCTTTCACAAGGAGTGCAGAGTACATACCTGTTACCAACATGGTTGTCAACAGAAACTGCTACAATCCAGAACAGATCATGCAATGCCAACATTACTTGATTGAACCACTGTCGTTGCAGTTCAGTGTCCAGCTTATTGACTGGGACTAAGCATACCACATCTTTATATTTTCCACATGTGGACTGAATCATAAATGTAAGGACTGTTGCTGATGGTTGGCCATTGTCATTCAGACCCACAAAGGCACCATTGCCATATTGAATTCATTGTGCTGTATAAATTTCATCAATCATTAGCGTAACCGGTTTTTCATTTTTTGTCAAGGCAGCAGGGCGCTCCTTCAAATATTCATTATCAGTGTTTCCCTCTTCAACTGTTGAAACTGGAAAATCTGCGCAGTTGTCTCGTGGATTGCAACTTGAAAAAATCACATAATTTCTTGTACAGAGATTACTTGTCAATTGCCACAGAAATGCAGTGGTGATCATGTTAGTTGAATATCACCGGCCATTTTTGGGAAGTCCCAGCAGCTTCAGTTGCTCAGTGATGAAACTAAGTAAGGGCATTTCAAGTGTAGTCTCATTTTCATTGACAACAACATCTGAAGAGACGTACTTTTCCAGACATGCTACAGCAAAGTCAAGAGGACAATTGATGTTGCTGTTATATGATGTTGATTCGCAAAAAATGTGACTTCAACAAAGCAAGTATGTTTGAAAGTTCAGACATGTTCTTCATTGAACCAGCAGGCAACAAGCCCTAAAGAAATGCAACGGCACTAAAACAGAATTCGCAAATACATGAAATGCAAAACTTGGAAGTGCAACAACAGAAATTAGTTGTTGTGGTGCTGTGGTAGCAACATCAGAACAATGTATGTAATGAAAAGAAACTGTATTTTCTTTGAATATGATGAAGCAACCACTAGGTAGTACAGTGTCCTTCAACTTGTTTAAAAAATATGCTAAACTGTCAAAAGTGTCATGGTTCAAGGCTTCCCTATTTTGCTGTTGTATTCGCATGTTTTCTAGTTACGCCTAGAAGCAGAACTGACAGTGGTCCTCCGTGGGGTGGACGAGCAAGTAGCAGAAGATAGATATTTAGGCAAACCAGGAAATATGTTAGGTACTGCATAAGGTTTCAAGCGTAAACGCTTTAAATCCTGTGAATGACGAGATAATCGCCGCCTACACTTCTTATCTGAAGAAACACATTGAAAGTCATGATCTTGGAAATGCTTTGCACATACTCTATGATATTGATTCAATTCCCATTTTTGTCATGGAATAGCATTTATCCATTGCTATCGCAGACTTTCATCCTTTGGAAACATAAACAATGACAATTTTTCATCCTTGTTACTTTTCTCAGTTTTCCTAGAAGACTTATAACCAGTGTTAATGGTCAATGGTCAATGGTTTATTGTTTCATATGACTCAGCCAACAAGCAAAAGCATCATAAAAGCCATCACATGCAGTAAGCCAACCATAAGCGAACATTAGAGCATATGAAAACACAATGGCACAATAGTTGATCAGTGTAAACAAAGAGGGGCGCTGTGTCATATAGGATTGGTGAAAGACCGTGGCTGTCATCTAGTCAACCAACCCCGTTTATCACTTTTTGTCAAGTGATTGAGAAACAACAGTTGCAGATCAAATAGGCATAATGAAAAGAAAACAGAAAACGAATGAACGCAGAATATGGTGAAGAAAATGTACAGGTGAAAGCGCATGCCTATGTACATAGATGAGTGGATCGAATTTAAGTAAATTCGATGTGTGGGTAGAGTATTTTTTGATGTGATGTGTGGGTAGAGTACTTTGGTGTGGGTAGAGTATTTTTAGCAATACAAAGAAATTAAAATAATGGTAATATAAAAAGTAAAAAAGTTACAAAAACGTATTAGTGAGGTACGAAAGAAAACAAGGCAAAATACAAAAAAACAAAAGGTGTACTTCATGCCGAAAAGCATAGAATGTGCACACTGAAAATACAACAGAAAATTGTGTGTTGGAGTTAGTCTGACATGTTTCATTACTTTGTTAGGTTGTGGTGTAAATATAAACACCAGTTTATTTAACACTGTTCAAATGTTGTGGCACTAACTGTGAAGTAAGGAGTTGTTTATACAACACTTGTGTTATTTTCTTTATGCTTTGCTTGTGAAATGTAGCAATCTATGAATGCTGTAATTCACATACTCAAAGTTGTTGTGAAATTTTCACTTTTTACCTCAATATTTTTAAGTTGACCTAACTGCATGTAGACAACACTGTTCTTTGCAATTTGTTTTCCTCATTTACTGCTTTCCAGATTGGTGGCTTAACTTTAGGTTGTACTGGAAGTAGATGAAAGAAAATGTATGTCATTCTGGAAATGCCTTAAGTGGATTACAACAAACAGCTCAAAAAGAAGACTAGTGTACTGACTTCATGAAAAT
>Ga0210059_1011796_pt1 | contig 13314 bp, 14 predicted proteins | sample Ectturendosymbi2_FD_188042 | JGI IMG/M metagenome (GOLD analysis project Ga0210059, IMG submission 188042) | Ecteinascidia turbinata endosymbiont from Florida, USA - Sample 2 (SPAdes) (version 2) | ecosystem: Host-associated > Tunicates > Ascidians > Unclassified | place: Key West, Florida...
ACCAGGGGTGGCCAACACGTCGATCGCGATCGACCGGTCGATCGCCGAGTGTTAGTTGGTCGATCGCGCCTGATTTGGATTGACTTGACAACTACAAGATACCTGAAAAGAACATTTTTAAATCAATATTTCAGAATGCACATAAAAATGAAAAACGTTGCATTTTATGACATTCCGTACTTATGTGGCTTTGTTACCGACCGGTCGATCGCGAGATATCAAGAAATTTTCTGGTCGATCCTAGTCAAAGACAAGTTGGCCACCCCTGGTATACACCATCCAAATCACAAACCGGACAAATTTTCAAATCTTGCTGAAACAAAGCCCACAGCTTTTTGAAAGTTCCTGGTTTAGAAAGTGACATCACCTGATGTCAAACACCGTCCTACAATAAGCAATTTGCATCCACCTTACATCCGAATCATGAAAGCGTGTTACTGAGAGTACGACTTTCCGCTGAGGCTCATCTGTTGCGCAAAGATCGTTACTTCCTGTCGAAACAAATCTTAAGAGAGCAAATAACCAACCGACACACATATTTTCAGCTACTTGAGTTGTTTTGCAGGAAAACCTGGGGCAACCATTTTGAATCATTTCTCGCCCACCTGGGAGCCATAATTGGTCTCGGCAATGTTTGGAGGTTTCCTTACATTTTGTTTGCATACGGCGGAGGTTTGTTGCTTTTATATCTGTGGCTGTGGAAAAACCAGTGATAAATACAATTTTCGGGTGGCTGCGACGGATTTTTGTTGTATGAACAATGCTTTCTATGCTTTAAACAGAGGAGAAAATAGAGGTCTTTAAAATTCGTGATGTAGTCGGGACCGTAACTTGAGAGACCGAGACTTTATCAAAACGAAACGAAACAGAGACCTGAATGTTCGAGACCGAGAGCCGAGACGTCAACTTCGCCAAAATTTTTCGAAAGGAAGTCAACAGCATTTCCGAGCTGTAATTTTGTCGAATTTCTCGCATTGTTGCCAAGATTTTAGGCTTTTCCTTTGCCGAAGATACGGCCGACAATGAACAGGTTGAATTGCGGACGCTTACTAAGCCATATCGATGGAGCAGTCAATGTTTCGAGACAATAGGTTCTAGCCAGTGGTTCTTAACCTGGGGTAAATTTGATCTTCTAAAGGGGTAAATTTACTGAACCATCAATTGCAGCAAATATAAATTTTACAAATCATTCTAAACTGTAAGAATTTGTTAATTTCGTATTTTAAATAAATGAGCACCATTGAGTGTATCGGGTTTAAATCAGGCAATCTTGTTTGATGACAGGGGAAGATATGTGAAAAAGGTTAAGAAACACTGTTCTAGACCGAGACAAGACTTGTGACATGCAAGACCGACACTCGCAAAAATGGGCCTCGAGACCAGTGTTTACCTCTAAGAAAATTTTACACTGAGCAAATGTTTGTTTTATTGCGCACGAAGCACATGCAGAAGCGTTCCCAACGTTAAAAGGGCTATGCGATATAAATATATACCGTATTAAATTTAGAATGTTGGAAGTGCCCGAGAGTGAGATAGATCTGCGCAACTGCGCACCTCAGAGGGAACACTGCTCGAGACGAGTATCGAGATTCCCTATAAGGGGTCCGCGACCATGGGCGAGGGCTGAGGTGGTTTGTGCGGAAGTTGTCGTGAAGGGTAAATCCTGCACTTCATAAATCATGGTCAACTGGCTGGCGTTACGACGGCTGCATTTTCTTTGTTAATCGCACAGCATGGCAGCGCATGAGTGAGCACTGTCGAAGGCTGGAGATAAGAACAAACGCACAACAACTGCGTGAAACCGACGTCGAATGCGCGAAGCAACACACGCTTGATTTCTTGTGCAAAGTTCTGCCCGGTTACGGGGAAGTGGACACTATGGAACCGCTATATCTGTGTTTTAAATTTGCGAGGCAGCGGGTTTGGCAAAGCTGTCTCTGTTTTCATGTGACGTCTACCGCCGTGCGATTTATGCTGGAGCTGCTGTGTGTGTTTCGTGCGGTCGCGTGACTGTTCCTATAGTTGTTTCCATTGCAGATAAAACCCGTTGATAGTTTCTCAACCACCTGATGAAGACTTACTGGGGTCACTATAGCGTTCTGCTCTTTTGAAATTTTTGCATCTAGCTAGACCACCTCTGTTCTGTCCGGAACCGAATAACATTTTGGTGGATGCGGTTTGGTGACCCGTTTGCCCATATACACAGCAATCACGCTACCGTAAATGGCTTTAATATCAGTGCAAAGGGCAAAAGTGTCTGGCATTACTCGATGTGTCCAACTACCGTTTGTACGAATACACATTTGTACCGAAAGCTGGAATCAGTCATTTGTGATCGCTGGTGGCTTGGCTCATCGCACGGAGAGTGTTAAGGTGTCAGAGTTGATGTGTGCAAAACTGACATAGTTTCATTTATTTCTAAAAGGGTGCTAGATAAAATATACTGTTTCTCGCTGCACAGGTTTTCTATAATGCGATTACAGCAGAATATTGTTGAATAGGACCTTCCGCCGATATATTGCTAGTCACACAGACAAGCAGTGGTAACGTTGAAAATACAGTTAATACTCAACCCGAGTTTGGATCGTCTCAGCGCAGCCTATTTTTTACCCTTCTCCACCCTTCCACGAGCGGATTCAGCCAGTAAGCTTAGGGGTGCGATTTCAGTGATAATTGGTAGTCATGTCTCATAGCGGCTTCGCTACTGTAAGAAGGATGAAGTATACTTCACAACACTACTGTGACAAAACAATGGACGACAAAATGGCTTTATCGCAAATGCTGTTTTCCGAATTGTATAAAATCGTGGTGATTAAAGTTACTTTCGCAGGTTTTAGGGTGGTGATTGCCACCCTGGATCCGCCCATGATTGCTATGATATTACGCTTAAATTAGTGCGCATCAAGGGACTGGATTTGGTTGTAGACTTTTTTCGCAAATATCTCATAAAATCGAGACGCTACAGCAACCTTTCGTCCGTTTCAGCATTCGGTGCATCATAGCTAGTTATCTTTATGTACGTGAAATCCGCAGCGTCTGTAATATTTATTTTCAGCCAAAAAGCTTTAAATATCGCAGGTTTAGAGTCTTGTTCGCCGCCATGTTTGAGTTGCGTCGTTTTGGAATCGTCAACGAAATATACACAGCATTCAATAGGACCTCAAGTGAATTCTGTTTCAATTTCTTTTTTTAGTTGCAACATGCAAACAATTGGTAGTTCGTCAGTTTCTGTCGTACTTTTTGTTGCGTTTGGTTTGGCTAACCTTGCTTCTCCACGCAGGCGCATTTCTGATCCCCTATCTCACGTTCGTTCTCCTGGGAGGCTTCCCCCTTCTATTTTTGGAAGTTGCTATGGGCCAGTACACCGGACAGGCGGCGGTGAAGATGTGGAAAATAGCTCCGATTATGATGGTGAGTTTGACTGGTTGCACTACTTTTGTTTGTTCCATTTATCAGGACGACATGTTCGCTTTCAGGTCGCAGCTTATGTTAAATTAAATTCCAAGTTTCAGTTTCTGTTGTTCACAGGCGTCTCAACCTAGGTATTTGGGATTGATTACAAATCCAGTGAGAGGCTAAAACGCAAAAACATATTATTAAATGAAACTCGCTTTAAGACTAGCAATAATAGCAAAGCCACGGCAGTGACCACACATCAAGCGAATCAGTCGCAATAGTTTATTTGCGCAAGGAAACTAATTTCGTGTTCGACACATCTTCAGTCCTTATTCAAATAGAGGACTATTGGAATAAGGACTGAAGATGTGTCGAACACGAAATTAGTTTCCTTGTGCAAATAAGTTATTGCGACTGATTCGCTTGATGTGTGGTCACTGCCGTAGCTTTGCTATTATTGCTAAATGATAAGTGCAAGCTTGAATCGTTGCAAAGGGATGGAAGACCAGGTTGGAGTTTTCCTCAAACAGCTAGCTGCAAAGCTAGAACTTGTTTTATTGGTTTCGTTTTAAGACTGTGTCTTTTTCGTTGGTTTTGGTACCGTTATACCAGACCTCCAGGATTTACTTCGCTTGAAGAAAAATACTGAATAACGTAGGACTTCGCGGCTTTTGGAATGGAGTACTGGCTTGGTTAGTTTAAGACAGATCCAGTGAGCCTCGTCACAAAAACTCCTAAATCGAAATCACCAACCATATTTTTAAGCTAAAATCGCTTCGTGTACCAAGGCGAGGCAATGAATGATAAAAATCTAAAACTTCTTATCAATTGGACTTATTTCTCCAGAGTAATCGCTTGAAATAATGACAGATCAACCTGCTTTAGTTAAGTTACCAATGACAGAACTTAATATATCAGTAAATGTTTTCAGGGTGTCGGAATCGGATGCACGATGATTGCTTTATATTCTAACATCTACTACATCACGGTCATGGCTTGGGCTATTTTTTACTTTGCCCACTCATTCACCACCGGTACCCTACCATGGATGCACTGCGGTAAGCTGGCGTGGCTTAAAACAAAAGCTGTAATTCAGTTCGTGTGAGATAGGGGCGAAATGTAGTAAAATGTTGTATCACAGCGCTAAGGGCAACTTTTGAGCATCCGACACGGCGATTGTTCGTTTGATATTGCTTTGGTACGTCCTACGTCGTTGCCGTGAAACGAGAAGCTTGCTGGTTGTCGTAGACTGAATTGTATGATAGTACGTCTAACGCGCAGAGTTGCGTAGTGAATGCGATCTAGCTTATTGTTTGCAAATCACACAAGAAGCTGCGTTTCGTGGTCAAAATTTCCTTTCGGTGGACCAGCGCGAAATGCGAAGTGGTATCAGAAGCACTGGCGTCAACTTTGAAACAGCAAACGTTTCGTATAACATGTGTATAAGATATGCAAGTTTGCAAAGCACTAACAGCAGCAGGCGCTTTGCCACTGTGTATTATCTGATGCGTGTGGATATACTCGTATGTACGGTGAAAAATAAAAAATCGCCATGCAGGTTTTATTTCGCTGGTTCATAACCTTGTTTTCCATCGTTTAGTTTGAGGAAATCGTAGTGGTTGAAATCAGAAGACGTTCTTTTTACGTCATAAAAAGAGAGTGGCCCATGCTGTTCAGGTAAGAAGGATTTTCGAAGGAAATATGGGTACTTAAACACTACCACTCCATCAAATTAACGTGTCACACACTCTTTACAAATTGAACTGGGAGGCATGGGCGTCGGAACGGGGGCCAAGGCCTCCTTGGGTTTTGAAATTTTCAGCAGAAAGGTTGTTTTTTTAGTTTCGACTGGGAATAAATAAATTTCACCACTTTAGGCCCCCCTTAAAAAGTTTCCGAAAAATACCCTAGTTCCCTCCTGGAAAAAATCCTTCCGACTCCCATGGTATTTATTCGTTTGCTGAGGACAAGCTGTAGTATTCGAAGAACGCTGCGGCACATGGCAACAAAACCCTTGCTTTTAACAACTCGTCGTTATCGCTAAGCTGGCATTGTCGGCCAAAGCCAAACAAGCATTTGTTGGTTTGCGCGGTAAAGTGGTGAAGGCTACTGGACTCTTATACGGCGAAGTTATTTGGGAAAATCGTTTTCGATAACGAGTTTGTAAACATCATTAATTGTAGTTATTTTATTCTCATTCCAGCATGTCTCAACTAGGTGATACTGCCTAATAAGTGTTTCCTCATTGCAGACAATTGGTGGAACACCAACTCATGCCTTTCGTATGAAAGTTTTTTCTTCAATGCTTCGTCGAATGTAAGCAGAGAAGTTTGGGAAGCTAACATTAGCGCTAATGTTTTACCAATCGTGGAGTTTTGGAAGTAAGTATTTTGGAGTTCTGTTATTGCTAAGTCGGTATCGTACTTGTGAGAATATAGGACAAACGTATGCGCTGTTTTTGACAATTGAAATGCAAAATACCGGCGTTGTTTGCTACCAGTGGCGTAGCCAGCCCAAAAATTTGGGGGTCCAAAAAATTAGGGGAGGGCGCCAAAATGTTTGATTTTAATCGAATAACACTATTTTATTTGGAAAAACGTCTCTCAAAGCACAAAATGACTATATTTTCTAAACATTTGGGGGGGAAGGACCCCTTTGCCCTTCCCCTGTCTACGCCTATGTTTGCTACTGAGTTTTACGAATGTCGAAGTACAGTTTTAACCACTTTTATGCAACAGTCGTCCTGATACTCTCAAAGACTGCAGCATGTTTGCTGGCGTTCACTGTGCAACAACCTGGAAGCGCTAACCCGACGGAGTTGATAACACTACTGTTCCGCAGAAACACGAACAGGATATTGCGGGCGTGAGCGCCATATCGAGAATAGAAGCCACCACTTTCTGCATTTTCATTGCATAAATGTTGGACGTTACATAAATTCTGCATTTATTGCAGTCGATATGTTCTCCGCCGATCCGAAGGTCTCGAAGATATCGGGCCTTTTGATAACTGGCAGATGGTGCTTTGCTTGGCTGCGTCTTGGATCATCATTTATTTCTGCATTTTCAAGGGAGTAAAATCCTCTGGAAAGGCAAGTATCGTGAACAGCATTAATAAAAACCTGATTATACTCCATAAAATTCCTGAGAAAGAGTTTTCCACACTAGGGGTGTCGAAATTCTAACAGAGCAGCTTATATAGTGCCTCATGATGATGTATATGGAAAGTTAACATTACCGAAACTTTATGTTTGTTACCACGTTCATGCCTTACAAAGGCTACCCATTCTGATATAACTTGTAAATAGAATTCGTCTGTGGCTGAAAGCTGTGTCGATTTTATGTGTCAGCTTAACTTTGATTTTTGCCTTTTCACAAATTGAGTATCTCTCAAGTCAGGCCCGTAGCCAGGTTTTAAGGTTGGGGGGAAAGAATTTTGTTTTACATAAATGTTTAAAACACATTTTTCTGGGCACAAGTAAATTTTGGGGGAAAAATTGGAGGCACTGTCCCTGGATGCTTGCCGTGGCTATGGGCCTGTCTCAGAGCAAAGCAATCGCTGTCCGGTCGAATAAATTTTCAACGGGGCCCCGTCTTCAGCAACGTTTGTTACAGTGAATTTTTTTGCAGCAAATAAGGATCTTAAAAAGCGGTTGCGGCGAGTTTTGGATGATCGGGAAACCTCGCTTGAAACGAGCGTTTCGTTTTAACCGTTTCTTATGGTTGCTGTGAAAATACGGCAGCTTGCTCACAAATCCGCTGCTCACAAAGCTGCATGATATCCATCCAGACAAGCTTTTGTGCCACCATCAGGCATATGGTGACTTTCGTTTTGCCTGCGAAGCTCCCAGTTCAACCCAACAACCCCTTACTTGAAATACTACCACGATTTGTTTCCTACGGGCCATTTCGAATCGTTTCATGCGCAAATGTATTGGCCAACGAAAGTATGAAACAACAAAACCTTTTGCGATTCTTCTCTATCATAATTCCATATATTGCAGTTGTTTTTATAATGTCAGTGCCACTCATAGGTGGAGTCCATGTTTTTGTTATTTTTCCAGGTAGTTTACTTTACGGCTACATTTCCTTATGTCATTCTGCTCGTGTTGTTAATTCGAGGGTTGACTTTGGAAGGAGCGTTGGAAGGTATTCGGTACTACCTTCAACCGAACATAACGAAGCTGGCCGAACCGAAAGTGAGTTTCTCGTCATTGCAGAAAAATTATCAGGATCCTGTACACAAATGGGATAAGCGTTTCAAAACGGACTGACTTGTTACATTTATCAGTATTGATACTTTTGAGTTATTTACTGTAAATAGCCAGTATCGATGCTGCCCGTGATCGTGTCGACGCAAAAGCTTACTTTCAATAAACCGTGCTTGTAAATGATGCACAAGCTTGACTGGTGTTGGCTGCTTGGTCACACACTTTTCATAAGTGACACGTAATGTAGACAGCAACTGGCTGAGAAAGTATTTTAATAAGGTTGCCCTCTCGCGCGAATTTAGCGAAAAGAAGGAAGCTTCAGATATGTTAGTGCAACGACAAAGCATGTGAGATATATTTGTTTTCAAGTCACAGTTGCGTTGAATTTTGTTACCTACGCAAAGCAAATGCAACAGAAAGTCTTTCATGTTGTATGCTAGAACACCCCACTATCTGGCTCCAACATAGATTCGAGATATCCTTATGGCATTTTTGTTCTGGCTTGTTAACGTCGTCTAAGTTCGTTATTGCAGATCTGGGTCCAGGCTTGTAGCCAGGTATGCTACTCCTACGCAATCTGCTTTGGTTGTTTAGTTGCTTTCGGCAGCTTCAACAAGTTCAACCAGAACTGTTATCGGTGAGATTTATATGTTCTTCTTTTATTTACTTTCTTTTTTTATTCGTGCTGAGCTCGGACTGGAGTCGAGAGGATTTCAACCAGCTTTGAATCACGGTGTAAATGATGGGTGACGCTTATAAAAGTAAAGCACGATTGCACGAACAGCATTTATATCTGTGGCAATTTGCTGTTTATTTTTTGTTTATTTTATGTGTGTGCTGGTGTTACTTTCTTGGTTTAGGCGGATTGTATCGTGTTTTTTTACTCTAAGTCTAAAACAATGATATTGAAAACACCAAATGACTCCCGAAGTTCTCAGGCAAAGCGTTAAGAACCCATGCAAGTTTTTTAATGACCTGCCGAGCTTGCTCCTGAGGTAAATTGTAACATTCCGAAATTACTCTTTCAGAGGTCCAGTGGGATGTTACGGCTCCACTCAAAGGTCTTGAGATTTTTAATAAGTTTGCGCTGTTTTCAGTTGCTTGCACAAGACATTTTCTCGGTGAGACTGAGTGGTTCGTGTGGCGAGTTAGTGTGTTTGGGTCAAGTAAGTATAGTTTTGCTGAAAATACCCCGCAGCTTGCTCTTCTGGCTTGAAAGATTAAAATCGTGAGACCTTGATCAAACGATAGCCCGAAAAATCTCTTAAACAAGGTTTTTGTAGTAATAGAAAAGTGAATGCTAGGTATTGCTTGAATTGTTGCTATTGCACAAAATAGAGAACCGATTGGTACGGGCAAAGATGGGCAGATATTTTACTTGAACGGCCTGAACTGATTCAGTGATTCTGAGTTCCAGTAGATGTTGACAGAAAGAGAAGTGGGATGGCGTAAATTACCGTGTTCCGACCGGGCGCTCAGTCTATTATATTATCTTGTTACTTCTGCACGGCTACACTTTTCTAATTATTGGAACATATCTTCGAGCGCAGTACTAGGGAGACACTGACGGTAACCCGCAGTTAATTGGTGTCTCTCTGAGGTGGATTAAGTTCGTCACAATCGTCATAAAATAAACACATTAGGGGCAGTTCGCACTGAGTTGCCCTCAGCTTAGTCGCCGCCACATCGCTCCTTGTGAGATAAAATTTTCGCTGAGATTTATCAGAGATACGGAGATGATTTTCATTTTCACTCCGTGCTCGTGTGGACAGTGTCAATTTTCAGGCTAACAGATGACGAACATTTCGACACGGCAAGGTTCTATCTTTGTACTTTTTCTGCAGCGCTTATCTTTGTTTGCGGCAAAAGGTTGATCGTCGCCGATTGCCGTGCCAACAGCGCCCTGAGCCTTTGCAGTCACGGATTTTTTTCCGCTACAAATTTCTGGTGATAATTTGGCAGGCACAGCATGTGGCTTTCTTTTTTCTGCTCAATGACGTCATTCGTCGCCGGGTTCGCAGTCTTCTCGATTCTGGGCAACATGGCCCACATCACAGGGAAGAATGTGTCCGAAGTTGTTGCGTCAGGTGACTTTCACGCGAAAATGTTTCTGGTTTTGTCTGATTTCTCAATGTGTGAAGAACCGGTTACGATCAGTTTAACCACCGCCGTTACGTAAGCGTTGTTGCGAGTATTGCCGGAACCTGGAAGCAAGGTCTACTTCGGCATCCTTACAGCATAAAATGCGAACCTCCCGCAAGTGAAAGTTAAAAATCGCCCAATAATGGTCTGAAATAAAAACGTCTAAACTTGAGCAAGCCTTTTTTAAGGGTGACAAAAATTGAGTGATGACGTTTTCATAGTCATGCCGACGATTTCGCTCCTCTTCAGTTATAACCATCCCTCAAACCTTTAGTGAACTCCCTCATTTGAATATTTTAGCGTCTTCTGAAAGGACAGTTTGGCGCCTCCAAATGCTGCTCCCGGTGACATGGGTATACCCTTCAGAGCCTCACACGACCCCTCTATGGAGTGTTGCACTGCGAGATCGTTGCATCCGCGGGGTCCCAGAGACATGCTACTTTCCACCTTCAGTAACGTGGATTTCGGATTTCGCGCTGCGATCTAAAGGAGGGAAAAATGCAGCCTTGTCTGGCGGTGGTTCGGTGTGAAGTTCTGTCGCCTAGTGTGCTGTAAACGAATGCCATGTAATCCAGTTGACCTGCTGCCGAAATCTTCAACGACAAATCGTCGTGCAGCCGAAATGAGTTGTCGTCAAATTGTGATGTTGTTGATACGTCTTCCGCTGAAGTTGATGTTTTGCGGAATTCCCCTCAGAAGAAAACGAAACTGCTATAATTTGTTGCAATCTGCTCAGTTTTGCATGTTCCTTGGCCTTAACAAATTTTATTTGTTCTACGGCTGACTTCTTACAGAGCCGCTGTTTATCGAAGCGCCATCCAGTAATAAAACACTTTCCAATTTTGTTGACCAAGTTTCGAACGGAAACCACAGGCATTGGCTAGTTGCTCGGGATTTTAGGAGGGTCTGGGAAAAGTAAACAGTTGACAGCATGTTTGCATTTTTATGAGATCGAACAGAAAGTTTTCCAGAATTCGTTAGGTTGTCTGATGTCATTGAAATTTTTCGCAATTGACGCTGACTTCCAATGTGAATTTTCTCCCACAGGCCCTGGTTTGGCATTCTTGACCTATCCAATTGCGCTGTCTTTGCTACCAGCACCGCAACTTTGGAACATACTGTTCTTTTTCATGATCATTCTCATGGCTGTTGACAGTGAGGTAAGAAGACTGGACGCCCGCGAGAACGAGAAGATGTCTTTATACTTTTGACAAAAAATCCGATAATGTGCTGGTTTCGACAAGTTTCAGTTTTCGACCCCCGATAGTTCCAGGCCAAGTTTCAGTTTTCGACCCCCGATGGTTCCAGGCCAGCAGGGATGCAAGCGATACCGTGCTGTCTGGTACAAGTGCCCCGAGAGGGGCCACCCATTGCTGACGGTGTGAAACCAGCATCGCAAACGAATATCTCCGCAAAGATACGTGTTGTATTTAGGAATCGAATTTGTTACAAAACGCGTGAGAAACCAAATAAGCAACAAGAACCAGTCGCGAAATCGGGGAAAGATGCCGTCGCCGCATCAGATCTTTGAGAAAAATAATTTTATAACAAGACAACGTTGAACCAGACGCAGCCGAGCGAACTATTTTTATTCAGTAGGTTGATCACCTTTTTTCAAACTTTCAGCAAAAAAATTTTGCAAACACGAGTGTTTTTGTTTAAATGTTCTGTTTTTGAGTGTAGCGACTCTAATCACTACTAGTCAATTTGAACAAAGCTTCGTGTTGTTACACCCTTGTTCAAATGACGTCACCGTCGACAATAAAATAATTCAATCATTTCCAATTCTGTTGCCGGCTGTACGTCCCTGCATTCCATGGAAGGTACGATTGCATTGACTGATATTTAAAGACTTTGAAAAAACATCGTGACCACATGAAAAACGTGCAAAGCCAAACACAAGACCAAGCTTGAAATTCACAGAGTAAAATTAATCAATGACAAAGCCCTGTGTCAGAGCAGTGTTCCCAAACCCGGGCCGCCCCGGATCAATCGGTGCCGGGCCGCGAAATTGTGCTGCAGGTGGTGACACCACTCGCTTTCTGGGCATGTGATTGGTCGATGCTTTCCATGGAACCACTGTCACGATAGTACTCCCGGGCCGCGGTAAAACTGTCAAGCGTTGACTGGTCCGCGGTTACAAAAAGGTTTGGGATCACTGAGTTAGGGTATATCAAAAGTATTGATAGCGATGCGTTTAGCGAATGTGCTTAAACTTACCTTGATTGAAATCCAGAAGCAAGAGAACTTCATTAAAATGTTGTTATTAGGATATCAGTTTGGGAGTCCACTAATGGAACATTCATAATGAAAAAAATGTATCCGACTCTTTTCTGTGCTTTCAAAAACCAATTTCAAGGGAATTGACTGTCGCAAATCACTTTTAAATGGTGAGTTTCGCGCGTACAGGTTTCGCAGTTTTGTACCTGTGCATCATTATAATCGTGTTCTGATTTTTGAAACGTCATGTGCAGAAAAAGTCGCGTGGAAGCAATGGGAAGCGTGGGGTGGGTGCTTATACGGTGCTGTTTTCTTTACTTGCTGTCGTAATCTTGTTTCCGCTTTTGTCTGAAAAACTAAATTGTTTATGTGGGGCAAAAGTTGACGGATTTTTTTCTGGAGAAGTAAAGGTGAAAGCAAATTTAGATGATTCCTAACGCAAGCCTTGAACAGCGAAGATTGAACCAAGAGAAAGAACCATTCGCACATGTGACAGCGTTCTATGCACGTGAGTGGCTAAAACCAATTTGCAAAAGAAAGCATATAAAATTTTACTTTCTTCGGAACTTTCCATTTTTTGCATTGCTGTGGTAATAATCAACTCTGTGATTTAGACCAGGGGTCGGCAACTACCAGGCCGCCTCCCGGTGCAGGTCCGTGAGGAGTTGTTACCGCGAATCTTGCATAACCAAGGCCAAATTGGTCCAAAAGTGACTTAGGGAACGACTGACATATAAGGAACACACTGCGGGTGCCATTTACTACCATAATCTCTACAGGTCGGAGCATCTTAATGCGGCAAAGCAAGCCCAGATCTCTCACTGGATCAGTGCCATGATGACTTTCGAGTTGTAGTAAATTTGCATGCACCAAACATTCGTTATTTTATTGAGGGCCTGTCCGCAGTGCGAAAGAGGTTGCGGATCCCTGATTTGGACTAACACCTAAAACCTTGCGAAACAATGTGAATGTTGGCATTGCCGACGGTTTACAACAAGAACCAGCGCAATTAACACCGGACCAAAAATGTGCTATAAGCTTTAGTTCTGCGTGACGTGCGCATTGTGGAAATGTGACAACTGGTCGACTGCGTGAGCAACAGTTGTACAGGGTGTCCATAAAGTCCTGCACACATTAAAAATTTTTATATCGCAAAAACAACATAAGGTAGAAACTTTACATTTTCGACAGTGAATTATACTACCATAAAGTATGTTTGTTATTTTTTACAGGTTATTTTATTGTTCAGATAAGCAAGAATAAGTCATTTTTAATAAAGGCGTAAGTTTGCAACAAAGTATGAAACATGTTGACCATTCAACAAAAAGCACAATGTGTTCTTTGGT
>Ga0210059_1011797_pt1 | contig 13314 bp, 7 predicted proteins | sample Ectturendosymbi2_FD_188042 | JGI IMG/M metagenome (GOLD analysis project Ga0210059, IMG submission 188042) | Ecteinascidia turbinata endosymbiont from Florida, USA - Sample 2 (SPAdes) (version 2) | ecosystem: Host-associated > Tunicates > Ascidians > Unclassified | place: Key West, Florida...
AAACACTTTGGCCTAGTAGTTGGGCCCTAGGCCAGGCAACATGAGCCAAAATGACCCTAAAACTACTTCACTTATGACGTCAGTCACAAAACATCCGCATCCCCCAACCAAAAAATTTTTTTCAAGTGTTATCTACTAGGCTGGCCGATCCGTTTGAGCCCTTGAACAGCTCTCTAGCGCAATCGATGGAGGATCTAGGGCGTTGGTAAGGCAACCGAAAACTGCTGTTTTAGGCTGAAATCAAAGTACAAATATATCGTACCCCGGCTCTCAAAGTGTTAAGGACAACAGACAATTCATTACAGCGGTTATACCAATTTTACGTATGCTGACTTTTTGGTGACCTTTGTCATGTGGTGGCACGGTGGTTGCTAGTGGCAACCACCGAAATTCATTTTAAAACCTGTTTTTGTTCAGTTTGCCAGGATTTAAGACCCCCCTTTTTTCAAGATTTTTTTTCAGCCCACCCTATTCTGCACTACACATGGCAAGTTGACATCTGCTAAGCACGTTTACACATGATTAACGAAGCATCACCATATAATGTTTTTGAGAAATACACAATGATCCGAAGGTCCTGCATAGGTTCTTAATTTTCCCTCTACCATGTCTAGCAACAAATTTAGGTATATTTATTTAAAATAATCTGTAAAGTTGAAGCAAAGCGTGATTAGTGTGTCTTCTAAAACATTTCTAAACAAGATTGGGATCTGTATTTATAATATATACGTCATTTCTGCAATGACCAGACGACCAGATTGGTTTCACACCAAGCTACAACCCCCACATTTTACAACAAAATTACGCCCATCTGTGCGCACAAACTGAGATAGACAATAGAACTTAAGCAACTCAGCAATTAAAACAATGAAAAACTTGTACAACAGTGATTATTGCAATCTCTCCTACATAAGCTTTTTTTTGACTTGTATAAAATTAGTATGTATGATTGATGTATGATCAGTTGCTAAAAAAATGTCTTTATAGACTTAACGGAATGCAAGAACTCAAAGTTATTAAGGCTGGTAGACCATTTACAGTCATTTGATACTGGGCATAGATAGTGACTATCTATTCCATACTTGGCAGTATTCATTGTCATGAAATAAAAACAAGGAAGTGACTACGGAATCACTCATGGATCTTATTTCAAAACTATTCGACCGCACCACCTTGTATAATGCAGTTCGAATAAAGCGGTCAGTTTGTCATTTAACCGGCGTTGTCCTGATAGCATAGCGGATGCATTTCAGGCAGAGCTATGGAGCCAGTACTAAAATTTCAGGCTCCGGCTATCTAATTGTTTGGCTCTGGTTCTAACACCTTAAAATTTTTGGCTTCAGCTCCAAATAAGAAAAAACATGGTATTATTTGCATAAATCCAATTTTTTTAAAGGTGTTTTAGGGACCCAATTCAGGTCCTTAGAATTGAAAATAAGGTCCCTAGAATCAGCGAAAATTATCATCGGGTTCCGAGAATCAGAGAAAATTGGGTCCCTAGAAACAGAGAAATCGGGTCTCTACAGGCCCATAACTGGGTACCTAACATTTTCCTTAGAAAAAAAACAGATAAATCGCTTGAACGGGAACCCAAATTTCAGGCTCCAGCATCCAAAAATGACGGGGGCTCCGGCTCCACAGCCCTGGTTTCAGGTCTGCTGCGCCAATTATTTGCGGTTCACCTCTCACCTTGGTGACTTACGTTTTCGAAGTAGTGACTGGTTGCACGTTTCAATTTGTGGGATCAATTTTTCTTTGCTTTTTTCAAAACTTCTAGGGGTTAGTGTTAGGTTAGCTTTCTACCAAGCCTGCTGCATTCTCATCATGCATTACTGTCACATTACAGGTGGTTGAATAAGGTTTTAAATTCAAAGATCCATGGGCAGTTCTGTAGACACTACCTTAAAACAATCGACAAATTTTCTTGGCCATACATGACATCTTTCAAGACCTATTAAGGGACTATTACCTCACTATGTTTGGGTATGCATGCCACTTTGGTTGTGAGGTAGCTGTTAGCACCACTTGCCAATGCTTAGTATTATATAAACTTTTTTGGTTTTGTTCACTCCTGCCATTGATCACTGGATTTCCATTCACTTTATTGTGAATAAATGGCCGATGTGACAGTAATCACAGCACATCTATAATAGTCTTCAACTGTTCATTGTTAGACCACAGTATATGGTTTACTTTATCCACAGGATGTTTGCTGCCATGCAGCAAATTGGCTACAATCTTCAAATATGGTTTGACTACAGACTCAGCTTTGCAATATCTTTTTTCTTTTCTATCAGCACAAGTGCTATTGATTCCCACTTTCATAGGACAAGAGTAAGTGATGCAGAAAGACAAATACTAGCTCTTCCTCCCAGGCATGGTGGGCTAGTAGGTCAGACAAATCCTCAAGAAACCGCCAAGACAAAATACAATTACTCTACTCAGATCACTGCTAAACTAACAAAATCTACAATCAAAAACTCAAATCTCAATTGCAACCCCTCAGGCCAACAATATACCAGACACATGAAAAACAAAATATGGCAAAGAATGCAAAAGTAAAAATAGCCGTGATGAACTATTTGAGCAATGGTTCCCACCCAGGGAGGAATTTCCGCTTTATAATTAAGTTACCCATTCATTGTAAGTGTTATACTTGATTTTTTAAGTTGACATTGACTCTTTCAATTAGTTATATCACTTTACTTGCAAGTTATTTAGTGGACTATCACACGTTTTTGTTGATTAACTTTAGTGCCATTATTTGACAACAAAATAAAAGCTCTAGGTTTTCTGTAGGCTTTTGAGGAATCAGCTGACTAGGCTTTGCTTTCATCTTTTTGCGAAGATTTGAACTTGCGTATATCTGTATTCAAGTAACTCCACAGGTGAAAAAAGCAAGGAATCAATCGCAAAATTTAATAGGAAATTGATTTCACGTAACATTACGCATCATCAGTTCTAACATCCTATTCAAATAGTTTTTGTCCTACTTTTATCAATCAAGTTATTGTTGTCAATAAAGACCATTGTTCTGGTTGTAGTTAATACTAGCTTGCGAACCTGAACAGGAAGGAATGAAATGTTCCGAAATGAGCAAACGGAGGAATGCATCAAAAAACGTTGGGAACCACTGTATTAGGGGAACTGACCCCTGAGTTACAACAAACCATAAAAGGAGCAATGGAAAAAGGGGCATCTTCTTGGCTGTCAGCCTTGCTAATCAAAGCGATTGGATATGCACTCGACAACCAAGAATTCATAGATGCTGTCTGCATGAGGTACAGATGGAAGGTGAAAGGCATACTCACCCACTGTGCTTGTGGAGAAACAAACTGTGGATCACAGCCTCATATGTAAAGTGGGTTGCTACACTTCGGTGGGGCACAACTCAGTGAGATACTCTGAAGCACAGATAATGAGATAGGTCTTTAGGGATATTCAAACTGAACCCACACTTCGGCCAATCAACGAAAATGACTTAGAAAGAAAAGTCAGCACTGCTAACAATGCAAGGTTAGATATCTCTGTGAAGACTGTGGAATAGCTGTGAGAAAACTTTCTTTGACATAAGGATCACACATCCTACCTCACAGTCTTATTCTGGGAAGTTTGGTTTATTGTTTCATAAGTCCCTAGTAGAGATCTACCTGTGAAAAAGATAAGAAGGTTAAGTACAACCAAAGAGTGATTGACAAGTCTTCATTCAATCCTTGTGTCTTTACAAGTGGAGGAATGGCACCAGAATGCGTCAACAAAAGACTGGCAGAAAAAATAGCTGAAAAACGCAGGGAGCCGTATGCATCTGTCATGACATGCATGAGGACAAGACTAAGACTTGCCTTTTTGAGGGGCATACTGGCTGCAATACGAGACTTTCGAGGCAAACGAAGTGATGTCCACCTGCTCTAGGACCTCATGAACATTGACTTCAGTTTGATTCCTTTAAGCTGAAACACGGTGTCAAATGACGTGACACCAGTTATATTGGTGAAATAAGTGAAATGGCTAGATTACAAGTCTTGACGTTTTGTGAAACTCTACCTTTTTTCCAAAACTAAATACTTCTCTCATTTACGAAACATATCTTGTTTTTCATGTACACAACACTTATTGGATTAATGTTTGCTGCTAATATTACTGTAATTTATTGGCTCAAAAGTATGGTCTTCAATACCAGATGATATTAAATTTTCAACCTCCTTTGCCTTTAAATAAAAACTTAAGGAACACCTACTGTACTATATGAAAAATATTCCCAATTATGAACTTTAGCAACATTTCACTTGCCCAGAACAAAATACTGTATATTCTAGACATGGCTGCAGAAAGTGTGGAAATCAGGAAGGAGCTTCCCAGGAAATTGTACATGGTCGCGGGAAATTAATCAGCTTTAAGTCAAGTAAAATCAAATAGTACGCAAAGAGTTGCAAGCAAACTACAAAACGGACTGTACGAATTTCCTCGCTCAGTCACGGTGGCCCAATACTTGGCCTTGTGACGCAACAGTTACGCCTACCTAACAATACTGGTCTCATGCAGGGTTGCCAGCTTGGTATTTTTGAAGCCAGATTTTGAAATTCTGGCTTTTTAATGCATTTGTTTTTTTTGAAAATAAACCGTAATTCCCTTCAAAAATGCTCCACTCGTGCCCAAACCAGTGTCCCCTGACAAGCTCACTCTTGTATCTGCGCACTCACGCCTAAAAAATGCGGACATAGAACGTTCACTCAACAAACCTTTAACACCATCTGAATATTCGTTCTACAGGTCGGATTGGTCAAACTTCGATTTCGCCACCACCGGACTGGCCACAATAATCAACGTTTGAATCACGACGCCACAATCACTTCAATTGCTGCACAGCTAGCAAATTCCACACCGTTTATACCTGTTGTTCTCAACCACCGTTCTGAGAGCCACATGCGTCTCCTAAGCACCCTTTGTGTGGCCCTCTGCAATCTTTCAACAAAACCTCTAATATTTTGTGCAACAGACTTCGTTCTGCAATAAAACAAAACGTGTCAACTTTTGCGTTGCAAATATCTTCAGTCCAGCTCTCCAAGAAAGTTGTAAGCATGGAGTTAACTCCCTTCAGAGAAAAGGTTGGTAACCACTGGTTTATACTGTGAAAGAGCCACAGGCACCCCGTGATTATGCGATTTGGGTAGGAATTGCTTGTCCATGCTGTGCGAGTTAGGCGGTCAGCAAAGCATTACGAAAGTACAATCTTGCCGTAACACCTGCGTTAGAGATTAGAATTTATTATCGAACGATATCTTTAGTTTTGTGTCTGGAAGTCTCTAAATGCTCTACTAACTACACTTTGGTTGGTCATTAGATACTGTGTTAAGGTTTTCCATATGCCGGCGATTGTTGCAAAGCTTCATATGAGCAGTCCACATTAACATATAGTACTTAAATGGATTATCTAAAACTCTAATGTAGTAAAAAAAATCCTTGTAATTGAATAGTGCCCACAAAACACAAATTTTAGACGGATAAGCAAAGATTAAGTGCAAGAATTTGCCACTTCACGGCAAAGATTTGCCACTTCCATTATTTTTTCACTCAGGTCCGTAACTAGGGGGACGCAGGGTGGGCGAATGTGTTGGACATAGTTTAAAAAATTTGGGCCTCTCCCAGAAAACTCTTTATCCTGCCTAGTGTCCCAACCTGGTTACGGGCCTGTTTGCACTCCTTCGGTATCTCGTTTTTTGCACACCGTGTGGTAGCATGGTATACTGCGGCCATGCAACTGTTTACATGTTGAATGTGAACAGATGCTGTAATAGGCTGAATCAATCCAGATTGATCTATGTGAACGCAGTGATAGTTAGACTCTTGATGCAAGGTTTTCAAGAAAACAATTTCCTTTTGTGACATCATAAAGGGGCGTCTTCAACTCATGTCCCACGGGAAATTTCGATAAGCTTACCGGAAAATTTACATTTTTTCAAGCCCTGATTCTAGTATTTGAAATTCTGTTTATTTTTTGTGTATATTTACTTTTTCATTTTTTCTTCTGTGTGCACATTCTATGCTTTTCAGCATGAAAGTACACTTTTTAGTATTTTCTGTTTTGTTTTTCTTTTGTAACTCATTAATTAGTTTTTGTAACTATTTTACTTTTTTATTATTTTTTTAAAATTTTTTTATATTGCTAAAAATATTCAACCACACCAAATTCCTTCACTTAAATTCGATCCACTCATCTGTGTACATGCGCTTTCACCTGTACGTTTTCTTCACCATGATGTTCTGCATTTGTTCTTTTTTTTTTCATTATGCTTATTTGATCTCCAACTGTTATTTTTCAACACTTTTCAAAAAGTGATAAACGGGGTTGGTTGACTAGATGACCGCCACGGTCCTTCACCTATCCTATGTGACACAGCACCCTCGTTGTTTACACTCATCAGCTATTGTGCCATTATGTTTTCATTTGGTCTGATGTTTGCTGATGGTTGGTTTACTTCATGTGATGGTTTTTATGGTGCTCCTGCTTGTTGGCTAAGCCATATGAAACAATAAACCAATTACCATGATAATCTGTCCATGCCCTTGTCTCTTTAACATCATTTGGTGACACCATGCACCTGGTTGGACTCATCCATCCATGGAACTCGTTCTATTTATGGACGGTCCATGGGTAAATTGTTATTTCTTCACGATTGATATGTATCGACATTGTTTTTTACCTTGTTAACACTGTTTTTTGCCCTTGATTGATACTTGTTGCATTGAAATGATCTCTGCTTCACGACCCTTTATTGCTGTTCACTTCTTTCACCTATGACCATGTGCTTGCTTCAACTGCACACCTGTACATGCCAACTCTTCACCCATTGCTTGCCCACCAACATCTGTGTTACGTTGATGTATATTGTGTATGTATCTTAAACGAATTGTTTTCTGCCCTTGCTATTTGTTTTGTACTAAATTGTTGTGCTTAGCCTTATGTCCCCCATTCTTGATCATATTTCATGGTAATTATTGCTGAATTATTAGCTATGATGGTAATATCATTTCTTACATTCTGTACGTTTGTATGACACTTGCAACCCCATGTACTTGTTGGAACCCCCTCTCATTTTCTGATTTGGTCCTCTGCTTTCTCTCATTTTCCAATTTTACGTATCCTGATTTGATATATTATGTCCACCTTTACATTTCACTTTCAGTTTCATCAAAACAAAGCGTTTTGTATTTTGTATATATTCAGCAGGATTTTGCCTTTGGAAGTGACTACGGATACGCCTGGCCTGACGCAATTCAAATAAAAGGGTGTTTGTCATTCGAACGGCGTGGATCTCGTAGCCTCGGGGTTGTGTACTAGGCTATTTTGTCATCCATTGTTTTGTCACAGAAGTGCAATGAAGTATACTTCATCTCTCTTAAAGTAGTGAACCCGTAATGATACTTGACTAACAAATATTACTGAAATTGCCCTCCTGACCTTATTGGCTGGATCTGCCCTGGGGTCAAAACGGCCCCTCTTAGGAAATCGGGTTTAAGAACCAAAAATTTCAAGAAAATTTGACGTCAGCAGCTCAATTCTGATTAACTAATTTAATTCTTGCAATGACAGTTTATTTGCAGGCTGTACAACACTCTCACAGCTTGCAAAACTTTCTCTTGCCTGAATAAAATAGGAATACAGGCTTCCATGACAGCAAGAACGCCATCACCGACAACCCCGGCTGTCCAGCTTACTTACACCAATTTTAAGTAAGCCGGACAGCCGGTCGAAACCAAGAAAATTCACCCGGATACGGCCAATGATGCATGTGTGAAGACTGCCGTTGGCCATAAGCCGGATCATAAACCGTAACCAGATTTTGTGTGAAACCGCCTTAAGAACTAAAACTTCCTAAAAATTTTAACGTCAGCAGCCCAATTCGGATTAATTGATTTATTTCTTGCAATGACAGTTTATTTGGCGGTACAACACTCACATGGCACATGAGCCAAGTTTGCTGCTCTGGTGTAATGCAGTACCGAGCTTACAGTTCACTCATGTCCGCTCCTTTGACCGCAGGCATAGGCGTAGCCAGGTGAGTCTAGGGACCATGTTCCTCTCCAAATTTTTAGAACATGTAGTCATTTGTGCTTTGAGAGGTGGTATCACACACAAAATAGTGTTATTCGCCTAAAATGAAACATTTTGTCAACCACCAAATTTTTTGCCCCCCCAAGCTTTCGGGCTGGCTACACTACAGCCTGCAAGGGCAAGTTGCCAACTTGCGAGTGGATTGTTTTACTGTTGGTCTTTATCGTCACGATAATCGTGTAATAATAATATGGCAACGAATATGAAAATGTTCACTTCAAGTTACGATATTGCGCGTTTTGTCGCATGTGACTCTTGAACGCAGACATCTTGGCAGGTAATCTAATGTAGCTAGGCTGTGACTGCTGATAGCGGCAAGCAGGGACATCAGAGAGCAGTGGCATTGAATCCCTGATCTTTCAAACGAGGGACAACAGGGACAAAGGTGCCTTTTCATAGGTAATTTTATGATTTACCAAGATCGAATTGAAACAAGTTGTTCATAGTTTGTTTTATTATTTTTAAGTCAACATTATTGTTGAACTGTAACGAGCATACTTGGCAGGCCCTAACCAGATTGGAACACCAGGAGAGGCAAAGAGTTTACTGAGAAGGGCAAAATTTTCTTCAGGGTAGACTAAGCCCCCTGCGCCCCTCCTAGTTATGAGCCTGATAATTGGTAACGATTTTTTTTTTATAAGCTTGCATTGCCCTCAACCATTTTTCTCCCCCCTGCCCTACCGACGTTCCGGCGTCCCTGATCAAGCCTACTTACTACTACACTCTCGTCATGCGTTACTTATTGTTATGTCGTTGTTACAGGTGGCGTATGAATAAGTTGTCAAATTTCAAGATCCCTAGGCGTATCTATAGCCACTGCCTTACCTGAGATATAAACGCATGATCATGTTGAAATCAATGCTAAACTGGTAACAAACAAACATCACAGTATAGGCTACAACTGCACGTGCTTCAAATTTGATTGGTTAGACCTACACTTCGACTGTATAGGCCTGGCAACTTCGATGAGTGTAGGTCTCTGAAACTTTCGAAACTACTGCGATTCTAGCAGAACTTTTCCACAGGCATAAATCACCCTCATGCAGTGGGGAAACCGGATATTTCACCACTTGATTATATAAAACATAACATGTCACCTGTCCGTAAGATCTACACTACAGTATCCCTATTTGTGTAACAGACGCAGCTACATACACCAGTCTCTGACTCAGTGTTGCCACTTTGTGTTAACAAGTTTTCCCTACAGCAAGAATGAAAAATCCATACATTTCCCTACACAAGCTTAAACAAAAAACACAATCATCTTTAGCTACATTTGGCCTTGAAACATGACATACTTTAGGCTATACGACACGTTGCATAATTAAGAGTGCAAGATCAAAATTACATGCATAAAAATAAAACAAGTTTACGGAAAGCACCACAGCATAACCACATCGCACATGTCAATTTCAAAAAAAAAAAATATCTCAATGTCTTCTAAGATTAGCCAGCACCTTTGGCAATAAATCTAAGCACAATCCCTTGCAACTCTCCAGCTGGTTGCAGTTAAAATGGAAAAATTTTTTTTAGTGTTGGCACCAACAGCTTCAGAATTTTAATTTTTCAAAATCTGTTTACCTTTGCTTCGCCATGATGTAATTTGTCAATGCTTAAGTCTTTGGAGTTTGGTTGACTTCAAAGTCACCTGAAAAATTCTCACTAGACTTAACTATTGCTTTCAAAGTGCACACAGCCAGACAATCCCTCAGCTTGTTTTTATTGTTACTCAAGCGGGAGAAAGTTCTTCAACCTCAGCAGTGCTTTGAGGTCATGCAGTTATAAACACATTGACATTCATATTGCATTATGACTGTACTTTTTTCAGTAGTACTGTACCTACTTGTACTGCAGTCTTTGCAAATTGGAATAGAATAGGCTACACCTAATAGGCAAAGCCTTGGCTTTCACTCAGCGGAATGCAATTCTAATCACCAGAAAACTTTGTCACACTGCCGTCCTTGCATCAAAAATTACCCAGTACCACTAGGATTTATTGCCTTATATAGTGGCAAAAAACATTTTCCAGTGCGTTTTGCAAGCGTACTAGTAATAAATTGTTGACCATATACGTCCGTTAAGTGTGACAAAGGTAGAAACAAGGCCATAAAAAGTCTAAACACAAAAATCCCTACAAAATAGCAATTTTTTCCGTAGGGATTCCCTACTCCCTACAAAAGCCTAAAAATCCCTACTGTAGAGATTTTTCCCTACGAGTGGCAACACTGCTCTGCCTGTTAATACAAGACTCAAAGTTAGGGCAACCGGTTTAAGATGGATAACCACCAGTAGCAGGTCTTATTTGCAGATATAAATGATGCAACCGGAGTCGCAAAGATTACCTACAAAAGACCCATCACAATTGGACAAAAGCTAATGAACTACAAAGATCTTGCTTTAAACAAGACACGAAAGCAAACCAAAAGTGGCTCAAGGCCATGTGAGCACTGTACAGTTTGTGGTTGCTGTGGAAAAAATAACAAATCCATGATGGTACCAAACGTTTCACAAATGACAATTGCTGACTAAAACCAAAACTTTCAAGCTAAACCAAAGCTTGACTTGCGCAGATTTTGGCATTTACGTCGCGACTTGTGTGATGATATGTCATGAACAGTATCAGTATGTTGGTCAAACTAGTAGGCCCTAACAAATTTTCCAAAAGATGGTCAGCGCATTTGCAGTAATTCAATTGGAACAAACAAGATTGTAAAACTGACAGTGACAAGGATCAGATAGCCTTGTCACGACACTATTCAGAGAACCACAGCATACAAAAAAGCCACCTCTGCACGAAGCATACACTATTACTTTTGTCATACAACCAACAAGTTCAGAAGTTGTCACTCTCTGGATATGTGTGAAAATAAATGGTATCACCTAACTGATGCGCAAATCAACATTCAGAACATGATCCTCCCCCATGTGAAATAATTATTACGATGCTGTGTTGTTTGACTCAATCTGATGTTGTCTTCCGCTTTGTGCACTAGCTTGTCTCTCAACACAGATTTACTTACTCCCACCGCAGCGTTTAAAGCGAACTCGCAGCAGGTTTAAATGTGTACCCCAGAGACTTACTGCCTGCACATGTCTTAGTATTTTTCTCTACCGTTGTTAGTCATTTCACCAAGAGTTAGTTTTTAGTTGGAGAAATGTTTCAGCCATCAGCATCAACTAGTTAGATGCTAATGTTTCAGTCATTTATTTATTTGAGTAAACGTCTTTTTATTTTTTGAATAAACACTTATTTCATGAGTCACAGCTTTTTTTGTCGCCACTAGTAGTATTCTTGACATCAGGCAGTTTGTTAAGATGTTATGATTTAAATTTTATGAGCTTGTGCTAGTGTTACGAAATTTTGATTGTAGTGTTGAGATTGTTCTTTCTCTGCTGTTACTTCAGCCTTTCAACTTTTCAACTGTAAGCTTTGCTTGCAATTTTCAGGACTGAGGATGCGCAATTTTACCTGAAACCGATTTCCTAATAAAATTTGCTGATCGATTCCTTGCTCACACCCATCGCGGAAAGTACACACCAATATTTTGCTATCACTTCACAAGCAGTAGCACCACAGCTTTCCAGGGTTGCCAGACATCTTTTGAGAAAAAGAAGCCAAACCATGTGTGAAAAAAGCCTAACTGGGTAAAAAAAGCCAAATTGTTGAATAAACATGAAATGTAAAAATTCGAAAATAGTTTGCTTCTGTTCTAACTATAACTGTATAAATAGCATTAAACGTACCGAGTATGAAATATAAAAATCGTTTGTAATATGAATATGTGGTTATTTACACACTGAATAAATTTTCCTACTTTGTAATGAGAGTGTGCGGCCCTCAGCTGCAACATTTTAAAAAAATGTGACCCTCCGCGCAAAAAAATTGCCCTCCCCTCTTTTAGAAAAATAAGGTTGTAGCATTGGCTCTACACTCATCAGGAACATTCCAAAGGTGGCCGGAGTCACTTTTTCAGACTCCGACTCCGCTCCTGTTACAAAATTTTGAAACCCGGTTCGGGTCTGGGTAAGGAAATTTTTCAAATTTGAGAATCCGACTCCTGTTCAAACTCCTGCTGCCATCGATCCAACTAGCAATTTACCCATGTTTTTACTTAAGAAATGACCACACAGACTCCTGTTACTGCGGAAATTGAAAAGTGACTCCGGCCTTGGGTTCGGTATTCACAAATTTTCGACTCCAAGTCCGGGTCCGAAAGAAAAACGCAGAATCCTTCCGGAGTCGACACCGGCACTTCGGATCCACGACCATCTCTGAACAATTCCAAATCTTCATCTTCAACATTTTCTAGTGTTTCCACTCGAACCTTGGGCATTATGGGTTGCCTTCAGAGATGATCACTTTTCGGTTTGCCTGATGGATATCCGGCCGGATAGTAAGTTTTCAACCGGATACGGATGTCCAAAACGTGTTTTTCTGCGGGAACCGGATCCGGATAAGGATATCCGGTTCGACATGCCTTATTCGATATTTTGAGAACGCAGGCTCGATAGGCTGTGAAATGAATTTTGGTCACCGTTGACCTCTTGGAGAAAGCTGCACATTGCGCACTGATTTTTCTGTCTGTGGATGCATCTTGTTAGCTTTGCGTGCCATCCATACCTCCGAGTCTATGGTGTAACTTCAGTTCAGGACTGTAGTCCTTAATCTACGAGTGGACACAAGTTTGTCAGGGAGGGTGTGCTTTGTGCTGCTGGTGTTGCAAAGGCTGTTTCAGTAGACATGGCAGTTGCTTGGGTTAGCCACTACTGTTAATAATCTGTAGTGTGGACAAACTGGAGTAGAGCAGGCTACTGTAGCTGTTGTACTGCGATATGTAGTATGGACTCCCTGTATGGACTAGGCCCTGCTAGCAAAGTTGTTTTGTGGCAATGACTTGTTAGACTGAATGTTAAGTCAGTCATTTTAAATGTATCGTTTCATTTTGTTTTAGTTCTATTTTTTGTTTTAGTTTCTCTTTTGTGCTTTGTTTCCTTTGCTTTTGTGGATGAATTGCGTTAATTTGTGATCATTTCTGCACACTGTAATTGTAGCTGAAAAGGTCATTTCAAACTTTGTGAGATAGTTTGACTAAGCCAGTTACGAGTCAATTATTTTAAAGAGTGTGGCTACAGAATCGCCTGTGGATCTTCATATTTGAAACCTTATTCGACCGCCACCTGTAATGTGACAGTTTTCCCCC
>Ga0210059_1011798_pt1 | contig 13314 bp, 4 predicted proteins | sample Ectturendosymbi2_FD_188042 | JGI IMG/M metagenome (GOLD analysis project Ga0210059, IMG submission 188042) | Ecteinascidia turbinata endosymbiont from Florida, USA - Sample 2 (SPAdes) (version 2) | ecosystem: Host-associated > Tunicates > Ascidians > Unclassified | place: Key West, Florida...
AAGAAAACTGGCGCTCGCCGTACTTAAGGGTTTTAAGCAAATTTCACTTAAGGATTTTGGGGTTCCAGACTCGGGCTGCTACGGCACTGTTCATACCTATTTGACATTGCTTGGTGTGCGGGTCCATATTTAGTTAAAATTGTTTGGCATTATTTGCTTATACAGTAGTTCTTAAATGAGTGTGGTTTTGTCACTGATGCAGAGAGATAGACTGCTCAAAAAATTCCGTTGTGGACTTACTACATTTGTTTTGTTTGCTGAGGCAGTGCGCAGAATCTACACCCATGTCTCATCGTTAGGTCACGCATAATTTGTTTGGTGCTTAGAAGAAAAGCAGACTTAATTCAGGAGTTAATCACCATGATTCAGGTGTGGTGGGTTCTACAACAAATCACAATCCTACCTAACCAGTCACAAGTCATGTTAGATAGGATATGTTACATGAAAACGAGTATCAATTTTAGATGAAATATGTTGCATCATGTATCAATTTTAGATAGGATATATACATGAAAACGTGAAATCCTACTTTAAGATCATTTACCCAATTGAAGCCCATTACATTACCCGACAACTATATTCTGTTTTTGCGGAATAACGCATACGACGTTTTAGGAACTAATTATTGCACACCCAAACTGCGACCAAATGGCCCCTTCAGTTACGTTTGCCCCCCTGGATCAAACCTCTTGTCACGCCACTGATACTGGCATAAAAAAATATCCAAAAGCTTCGCTTCGGTGGTATTAAAGCTTTTCCCAAACGTTGATCTTTTCTCAAAAACAACATTCCAATGGACATCATGAGAGTTCCCCATGAAATGTTGGACAAGGTCATTACAAAATTCAACGTGCGAGGAGACAGTGATTCAGCTCCATAAAGCTTTTATCGAGGGCTTTATGAAATATTAAGCCATGCTCGCAAAATGGTGGTGTACGAGGAAGAAAGTTAAACCACAGAAAACGTACATGTGTGTAAAACAGGCCTATAAAAAAAATTAAAGTATTCCTTTAAAAAGAAAATCGTACTTCATCAAAATGGAAATATCTTACTGGACCACCCAGTGATGACAACAATTGGCCACTTCGGCAGATTCATCCGGTTGATGAGAAATTTTGCACTTGGTGTTCTTTATCTCAATCATTGAGAGAGAGTGTCACAGTTCATACTGCAAATACGTCTACGACCAGTGTCGTTGAACAAGGGAATTTGTTCATATTAACGTCTTCTCAACTGTGGCGTAGCTAGAGTGTGTGCTGCCCGGGACGGCCCTTGAGTTTGGCGCTCCCGAAGTCCATAAAAATACATATTGCACGGTGACTGGCTCTTAAAGCTTTGTATATATATTAACTAGTTTGTACACCATTATAATATTACAGTTCTCTCACATGCTCAAGTATGGTATGCTTTAAATACACATCAAAAAACTCAAACATTGTAAGTTACAGTCAAACAGAAGGCAAAAATGACATAAAGGGAAAAATAGTTAAAAAAGTGTAAAAAATTAGGACCATCTTTATTTTTGAAATGAAAACTACAATTTTCTGCACAGTAACTTTTTTTGCCCAATTCTTCAATGGCAATGTCAAAATTTATATTGTCCGTCAATTGTTGCTCTATAGACAGTGTGGCAAGATTTCTCAACCGCAAGGTGCTCATACTAGATCAGCTATGTCCAAGCAGCGGGCCGCATGCGGCCCAGTCGAAGGTTTTGTGCAGCCCAGTTTAGGTGTTCTCTGTAGTGAAAATATCCTACATACTGACAACCTGTCCTTATTTTCATAATCTTCAATTTGAAATTTTAATGCAGGTGGTCTGAGTGCCACTTTATCACGTCTGTTAACATTGCAACTAGGATTCGAACGCTTTCAATTCATTAGCTTAAGCTCAATTTAGTTTGCTAAGATCAAAGTAAGCCAATTAACGTGCGGCCCTCATTAATATGTCATTCAATGTGCGGCCCTGGTCAAGACAGTGACATGATTTTTGGCTGTGTAAGCCATTTCGGTTGGACATAGCTGTATTAGATCTTAAGTAATCCTTGATCAGTTTGAGTTTCGAAAAACTCCTCTCACAGGTAGCAACACTGACGGCAATTGTGAGGAAAATCCGCAGCATTATTACAATATTTGGAACAGAGTTCCCAAGGTTATACTTTTGAATAAACTTCAGAAGTTCAAGGGGGCTTTTCTACTGTGAACTGTACATCGGCCACACCGTACGACTGTGATGCAACAATAACGTTCTTCTTAATTACACAACTAGAACAAGCGACGCAACAACTATCAATGTTTCTTTTTCGGCTATTAACTGCACTCAACCTCCTGTGCAACTAACTGTCCTACTTGGAATCTGAATGCAGCACGGTGATCTAAAAATTTTCATAATGACGCATCAGCATACTGAAGCAAAAAATCATTTCCCCTAAAAGAAAACGAGGAACCTCACGGAATCCTTAAAACTCACGTAACCCCGCTACATGTTTTGCGGAACACTAGGGTACCACGGAACCCCTGTTGAAGAATACTGAGCTAGATTATACGGAAATCCATTTTGAGGAGCACAAATTCAACTACACATTTATTAGATTTACACAGAAATGTCTTTTAGACCCAACAATGCGCTTTTACTCACATCTACAAAACTTAACAGCACTTACAAAAGCTTAGAGCTCACCACAGACACACGTTTGCCCACAGTCATCCACCATACTCCTACTAAGTTCTATAGCTCGTATAAGGACTACGGTCATACGTCAACAACGACCCAACACTCGATCAATCAACCGTGTAGTGAATCAGTAAAATTTGACATCAAGTGAGTTGATAAGCATGTTGAGAGCCGTGTTGCAGCTTCATGTAGAAAAAGCCTATTGATACAACATCCCTGATACACGATTGTTTATTGTTTGGCTAAGGCAGTAATCGCTTAAATACACATGCCATCGTTTAAATTACTCAAAATCAAAAACGTCCTTCAACTGCGAGTAGTGTCCCGACATTAAAACCACTTTTATTTCAATACAGTCTTTGCTGTTTTACAGCCTACAGCATAGCCCATAGTGCCCCCCCACAAAAGTGCCGCTAGGGGCGGACCGCCCCGCCCGCCCCCCCTTAGCTACGCCACTGCTTCTCAAGATTCCATTTACCAAATCTGCCTTCGCACATCAACCGGATTGAAAACACTTTCTCGAACTAGATGATGTAATTTCTTATCCGCAAAAAGATATTCAACATCGAATGAAGCAGTGAGCAAAGGCGCAGAAATAAGACCAAAACCATGTTTGTGAAAGGTCCTGCATTGATAAAATAGAGCACGTATTCTTTTCATAGCGTCACGTGACTGTATTTCACCGTGAATAATCTGATTCTTTTTCACCGTGATAATCTGAGGGTCTAAACTTGTGTTGCCGAGAGTTGCCGAAATTGTGTCTCGTGCAGCCTAGAGTACATGCATTTCACGCGATCAACACCGTCCATATCTATCCGTATCTATAGGCGCAATGCTATGACTTGGTTCTTCTATTATAGCCATTTTTGACGGATAAGGCTTCTTTGGAACTACAAAAAAGTCATGTTTCAAAATAAGCAAAACCATTGGTTTTTGCAAAACCGTAAGAATACTGTCCAAACACAGACAAACGAAGTGCGTGTAATCTCAGTAACAACAAATATAAAGTTCACCCTGTTTGTTCTTGGCTCTGAAGACATGTGTTTTTGCTAAAAGAGATGGCTAACTTGTCTTGTAGTTCTGTTGACGAGCAAAGCTGTGAAGTAACGATGGCCCGAGTGATGTAACAATGACGTTGAGTGATGTAACAATGACGTTTGATGATTCCGTGACGTGTATGCACGATGAATGCCAGTGAGTTGGACTACACAAAAAGACAAAACAGCAAACAACACAAAGAGAGTCTTGACATGATTGCTTTGCTCTGAACGTATTTACAAACTGATCATCACTCTTAATTTTTTGAAGTTTCAGTCACTTCACGAACCCCCAAACACCATTTTTTCATCACCTGCGGGTAAAAGGACCACACTTTGAGGAACTGTCCAGTGCTAAACTCTACCGGGAGCTTAGGTTTGTTCTTCGTCACAATTAAACGGCTTTTGGTAGTATGACATGCAGTACTACATACAGGTGATTCGTTATCAATCGTTGAGTACTAATAGCAAGACCTGGTTGCTCAAGGCGCATCAAATCCAAACCTATGACCAGATCGCCCTAATCAATATCGCTTTCACCCGTGAATGTGCTTGTGAAAGAAAAATGATGAGAGTTTTCAGCAGGTCTGCAAGCAGATGATATTTTCGGAGGGAAAAAATTATTTTTCTACCAAACAACCAAAAATAATTTTTTATTTATAATTTCAGTCGGGGGAAATTTCGCGGTTTCGCTCGCGGGATACGAGCCTGATTACTGCGTGCTTCCCCGTAATGTTCAATAGAAAGGTTGCCTGTTTTTTTTCGAACAGTTTTTATTAAAAGTTAAGTGACATTAAGCCTCCTGAATGTAGGCAGACAATGGGATTTTGTAGAAGGGCATTTGAACATACATAAAAGTTAGATTCGCTTTTTTGCAAAATATATCATCCATGACGGAGAACAAAAACTTCACCGCGGTTCCTCTGTTAGATGTAAGTGAAATGTGGAGATATTTATTGCATTTTTCCTCAAGTTGTTGTATTTGCTGTGACGGAAATTTCTGCAATTCATGCACTCCCATTTATTTGCATCGTTCAGGAGGAGGCACAACCAAATCATTTGCCTCTATTGAAACGTATTTTTTACAAACGAACTTTGAAAATCAAGGCACGATTAATTGTTGGAATTCCGGTACTTGTGGTGATAATTTAATTGGTTCCTACAAGCTAAACGAAGTAGGAGAAGCTTTTGTTTTTAACTTAAAAAAAACTTTTTTAGGAATCTTTGGAGTCTTACAAAAGAAACACATCAATAATCCAAGACGAACTTTCCAATTCTATTTTCGATGTATCATCCAACTTGTCGGTAAGTGGTAGAAGACGGCTGAATCAATATGAATGCTGTCTACTTACTCTCTGATGGAAAGTATACACATTGTTTAGTTTTGCGATTGAGTCAGCATTCGCTGCGTTTTGCAAGACTGCGACAATCAGTTTCATGTCTAACATCAATTAGTTTTACGCCATTCAACGACATCTGCCCACTCAAACCTGCATCTTGTAGCGTGAAAGTCTACTCAAATATGTAAAGCCAACACCACCAATAAAGAGCAAAGATTCTGTTATGAGTCCTAACATTCAATAAACAACCAAAATTTGCGATGACGTTATAACAAAAAATGTTCCATTTGAATTATATCGGCTTACATATATAAAGGATTCCGTGAAAAGAAACCACTGTGAATCGATTTTTGGTTGGTCCACGCTAAACTGAAGTTCACTTAAAATTTCACAAGGTCGCAGACGGAAAGGATCCTGCCTTGAAGTAAAGACAAACAATGCCTTTGAGGCTTCGCCAAAGATTGTAAAGAAACTTTGCAAGAAATGTGTTGAGTTTACGTCTACATGAATAAAACCACCGCACTTAATCTTCCGACGATTGAAATGTGACGATTAAGCTTTCACTTAAGCAACGACACTTAAAATTTGAAGTCATAGCATCCGTTTCCACGATTTGCCGTACATCGTCTATTAACATGAAATACCTTCCGGCATTTAATAATTTGCCTTATTCCGTAACGAAGAAAGCACTATAGGCAATTTGCAATTGGAAGGAGCAACACCAGCAGTTGATTTTTTTCTGTATAGTTGCTTTAAAACCTTATCTTGGTGAATGTGTAAATTATGGGTAAGAAACACGAGAAGCTTAATGTTATTTAGAGTTAATACTATCATTTTACCACGAATCGTCTATTGCGTGAAGCTACAGCTTGCTACGTCGCAAGGAGTCTTACGAATAATTCAAACGATTCAAAAACAAGCATTTGCCATTTCCGTATGCATCAGTTGAGAGACATACGTGTATTCTAATGTACTATCTTTCACCACCATTTTTATGAAGAAGCAAAGCGTTTGTAGTTATTGTGCTTTGAAAGCACATGAGCTGAGTATAGTGTTGCACTATGTAGTTGATGATCAATACCTCGCGACAAATTTTCATTTTCGGGATGCGTTCGAAAAATTTGACAGCATCCTCACAACAATCACTGAAGTTATTTATCAAAACGTGGCCGAATTATCGTCAAATTTGTCGGTAAATAAAAGCTTTGTGCTATAAGTTGCTTCTTTCTACCGTGGTGTCAACGCACACAATATTCGTACACACAAGATTCATTTTTGTATTTTGGAAGCTTTTTTATACATTTAAACTTCTCAAATGTTTAACATGTTTAGAAGTTTGTTCCTGTCACAAAAATTTAAAGCCTTATATGTTTTCTGGCAGGCATTGATAGTTTTCCTATTATTAAGCTTTTAGATTGAAGGAGAACCTGAACTAAAATTTAACCTCTGATTTATGACACGTCTTCTTCACATTGGATGGTTTGAAAATTAAATTGGAACTAGTTGTTATCAAACTGTTGTAATGAGTCTTCTTTCCCTTACTGAAAGCTGTTATTCTTTGATCAGTCTAATTCGTCTTTAAAGATACATGGACAAAGAGCTCCCGACTTGTGTTCATTGCTGTTTTAAAACATTTATTCAGTTTCCTTCATACTGAAATCACGCAGCCGTTGGTTCTATTACTACTGCATCACAATCGAAATAAAAAGTATCAGGATGCACCTGTGGAGTTGAACCAACATACTCATGTTGTGATCGTAAATTGAAAGGCTTCTGAACAAAAAAAATTATCACAAACAAATTGTTTCAACAGACATGTGTTATCGTGATTGACCTTTGTTTGATTCCGTTTTGCAAGACAACCAAGAAATCCTCAACTTTAATATGATTGACTGCAAACTTATTTAATGAATGATTGTGGATTATGAAAATCGATCAAACATGGTTCTCCAGTATTCTGCCAATGGGATTTGTAAACGACTAAAATCGCGCAGTTGCGCCTGCAATTCAGAAATTTGGTTGCTGCGAGAAATTTGACTTACCGGTAATAAAATTTTATTCTTAAATTTCTTGTGTTTTCATGCACTGTTAAATTATTTGCCAGCTTGTTAATTCTTGTCAAGCTTGAAACGTTTGATTAAAGCTTGAACATTGGGTTATCGGTACCAAATTTCAAAATTGTGATGAATATCTAAGGAATCGAATGAACAAACATCTCAAAGATTTAACGATCTCGTTGAGGAAATTGAAATGTTCAACAACAGAATACGCGACATAGAGGTAAGGAAAACTCAAATATTTTCTACTTACTGAGAATATTGTATAAATCGTTGTAAAATTAAAGTTGACTATTAACAAAGGGAGTTTCCAGTTTTAATCAATTTCTTTCATTCCTCTTATCTCAATGTCATATCACTGACTTTGAGGAAGAACCGGGCGTGATGCCCTGCACGAAGTTGCAATGCCTGTGGCTCTGCATGGCCTTAGTAAAAGCCAACTAGCCTTAACAGGCGAAATAGCGGCAGAACTCTTAAGAATCATTACCCAACCGCAACTCTGTCTAAGCCTTAACCGTTGTGCTGTCCACACCTTGTGGAACAATAATAGTGATTTAATCAAACAAACACGCAGAGAACGGAGGATACGAGCCGCACAGAGGACACAACCACCAAGCACCAAATTCGCCGCCAAGCAACTAGGGGTCCACAAGTTCACGTACAACGCAACGCTACAATAGAGTTTGAACTATGTTTAGGGAAGACACGAAGTTTTAATTTCAACTAAAAGAAGGGATCTATTCCCATTGAAAATGTTAATTTTACTAAACGTTCTGATTTTTGCAGGAATCTGTAGAAGACTTCGAATGCGCGTCCGATATGCTTGAACATAAAGCATGCATGGAATGGGTAAGTCTTGATATTTTGTAAGAGCAAAAAGAGATGTTGCTATTTTAAAATGTAATCGGTCGCCAAACTGCACATGTTTGGTGTTCCTGGTCATAGATCTCATTTGTCTATGTGTGCTTCTTCCAGGAATCAAGCACTTGTGCCCAGTACTCAGCGACTTTCCGCTTTACTGATTCTTGTTGATACACTCATCATCTGTGAACGTGCATGCTCAGGATTACTCTAGAAAGGTTTCGTTTCATTTCGGAGCAGATAACCTCCATCTCATGCATTCAGGGTTGCCCCTACCGAAAAGATTTCCAAGCGAATAAATACTGGCGTTCACAAATCGCATAATGCCGCAGAGACAGACCGCAAGAAAAGCTAGGCTGTCATGCTTTGTTTCACTGCAAGTTTACACTAGGTTGAAACACAAGACATCTGAAGCAAAACAACGACAAACACAATACTAGAACAACACCTTATAACAACATTGATGACCAAACGATCTCTCACACTCCTCTTTATGTGGTCTTTTTGATGGCGCTTTATAATTACAGTGGTCTTGTAGCGCTAAGACTGAGCTTGTACAATGTTGATGGAGTCATTTGATTCAGTTGTTTTTGTGTTCTGGTTGTGTTCTCTACAGGTCTTCTGCACACCGCGCGCCTGGTAAGAAAGCTACGTACCAATTTGGGAGGTCTTGGGAAGACCCGGCCTATAGAGTCGAACTCCAGACCTACCAGCAGCGAAACGGACGCAGTTACCACTAGGCCAAGGGCTCGTTAAAACACACAGAACACTTGAAACGTAATGCTGGCCAAAACGAGGGTTACGATTAGGCCCACGGCAAAAGCAAAGCGTTGTCAATTGAAAATTTCAGCGAAATTGTCCTACGCACGTTGCACTTTATTGCAATTGTCAATCTACTTGAATTCATTCTGATGTTTTGAAATTTCCGAACATTGGTTTAATATATGTTTTGAGAAAGTAAAATAAACGCCCATCCATGGTCATATCCACACACTTTTCTGTGCCTGCATGCGAAAAAACAGATTAAGCTACTTAGTGTTACTCCGTAAACATCATGTGTTGAATTTATCCTCTAAGTCCCGCGCCTGAGAAGTTATGATCGGCTATAACCACTGAAAAATTGAATTAGTGAGTCAGTGCGGGCATCATCGCATCCGAGAGGCAGCACCGCATCGTTTGTGGTGGGTTTCCCGCACCTGTGACGTCGCTTTAGAGGAAAACGATTTTCGTGTAGGCTAGGAAAACCAACTGCGACATTCAAACAGCCATAGAGCTCAAACCAAACACTTTGGAAATAAACTTTCTATACAGAAAATGTCGGTAAGGGCCTCACCTTTGCAATGATGATCATAAAAGTTGAAATTTGTTTGGTGGGGGTACAACGGGGTAAAAAACAGTGATTTCGTTTTTTTTGCCGTTCAAACCACTTTTCTGCCAGTAAACAGCCACAAACCCCTCCGAAGTTGCAGAACAGGTATATCTGAGTGTTTTACAACATCCAGTCAATTTTCAAGCCAAAATATTGACAGGAAAGTTTTACTCTCGAAGAAAATCAACATATCCACTAGGTGGCTGAACCAAATTTTTGGTCTATTTTTGGCCATAACACCCCAGCCCTAAGGCTAGTCAAGGCCTCTGAAGCTTCAGAATAGCTCCTAGATCATTTTGAAAGACTAGCCAAGTAATTATACCCTTTACTTTTTTCTCAGGACCCCAAAACGTGATCTGCAAGTCAATCAGCCCAACGCACACTTTCACCTTCTAATTTTTCCTCACAGCCCGGTGTCAAGCGAAATTTCTGACTTCGCGCCATGAGCGCGTGCACAGAGTAATATTATACATATCAAATACGCTGAGAAAACTGATGATTAGGGCTTAGGGTTTAGTGTTTAGTTAAGTGTGTCGGGTTAGGGTTAGAAAAATAATAATCATTGGGGTCTAAGACTAGCCCAATATTTTTCAGTGGTTGTAGTTTTTCCCGTACTGTACCGTGTTGTGGGTATCCGACATCTAACTGGAAAGTTTTAATTTATACAACACACATCCAAAAAGTAATCACCAAACTTTATTCCTTTACTCTGACAAGCAAAATAACTGACAAACAATAATACGTCAGAAATTTCGCTTTACACCGGACACACCATTTTTGAGAATATTGTGTTCTTGGGTTCTTCAGACGTCGGCGAAGCGCAATAACCGGATCGGAAATTCTAAACGGTATGCTAGGGAACGAGTTTTTTATTTTCTCTGAACAATGCCAAAAATCAGTACGGTACATGCACAAATATGGATTTTTCTCAAATTTCAAATGTAAAGGCACATTTTTGTCAAGTTCATTGGATTTCTTGTTGTCTCCCTCATCCAGGGATGTGTTCACTGGCTCTCTAACCCCCGTACAGGAGTTATGGCCGATAAAACTTCTGAGGACACGGTAGTTGCCTGCGCGGGACTTTAATGTGGCAACATTTTTTCAAGTAAAAGCTTGTTGTCGTTGGGCTTCTTTAGCAACGTTTCAAGTATTTCCATTCCTGTTACAACTTTAATTTCCCCGCCAGCTATCACCACAGAGGCATTTACAATGTTTCAAACGATCTACTAATGATATCAAATATAGTTTTGAATTTGAAAGCATTTGGTTTTATGAAAACTAAACTTCCCAGGAAAGTGTGAGTAATTTGCTGTTCAGAGGTAAACACTTCATTTCAAAATATTTCAATTGTTATTTGAAAGCAATCCACTTGTCTTCGTTGCGATTAATCGCAAAGGTTAAAACGTTGCTCCAATTTTGTAAGGGAACATAGTTGGAATTCCTACCATTTCTCTACCTAATTATGTCTTAACGGCAAAGTACCCATTCAGCAGTTGATAAAGATGTTTGCAATACCGGAAAGAATTTGATTTTCAAAAAGCTTTAAACCCCTCCCATAAAAAAGCTTTGATCTTGCGCAAAATTTTTTAGACTAGTTAGTGCGCGTTCAAAGATCTTTTTGGTCAGAGGTCTAAACCAGAGAAAAAACTACTGATGGTTCTTGTATTGAATCTTCGTGCGTGGATGTTTTAAAACCTAGCAAAACATAACTCCTATTTTGAATTAGGAAATGAAAGTAACATTTCAGACGTTTCTCGGTGATGTCATGAATCAAGCAATGCTGCAAAAGAAGAAATTGCACTGATAACTACTACTCCTAGTCATGTATTTTTATTTTTCCCGGCTGAAATCTAAACAGTCGTTGTTACCAACAAATAGCATCAGGATCGATGTTTCTTTAGTCTTTCCAGAGAACTGTTGAACACTTGCAAGTGCATAACTGCTGTATCAATACATTTCTCATCTGCAAAGTGCATAAGCTTCGTTTTGCCTGATGCATGCGATAAATAACTCAGGAAAAGGTTCAATGTGTTTCGTGTTTAAAATTTCATAGCAAATTGTTAAACCTTGAAACATTTGCGCACCATGTGATTATAAATGTGTAGAGAGCTTCCTATCCTGCACTTGAAACATTGCTGTACCGTGTGGTTTGCGATGAAAACTGAACGCTTTCAGAAATTTTAGGAAATTAACGGCCGGCTTGTACTGTACATAAAAAAAGACAATCAGTTCAGATATTTTGTGAGAGGTATATCGAAATTTCCGTATGGTAGGGAAATGTTGTTCAAAAAGATTCCTCCATTTATGATTGTTTAAATCTTTACAAAAAAAGTAGAAAATCAGAACTTCGCAAAAAAGTCTATCTGGCAATGGAATGATCGCCTTGTTTCTGGAAAGATTACAAAACATCAACTCAAAAAGCCATCAAAACATTGCAAACGTTTCGAAATTTATTTTATGGGTGTTATCTGTGAAATGTGATAAGACCTTTCTTTCAATTTTCTTTGCAAACAAAGTTGTGCTTTTTTGCTTCACGTTCATCTGCAGAACTTCCTACAAAAATCTGCTTAAACTGATGTATATCTTACCTTGGTCTCGTGCTCATCTGGCAGTTAACATCTTATTCAAATCGATGTTTTACCCAACACACGTTTTGTTGTGCGATGGTACAGTCACACGTCGTTGTTGGCCTTTAACGACCGCGAGTGGCCGGCCCTGTTTTGGCCATAAATCGCCAGCTGCTAGGGCTAGAGAGCTGTTCAAACCCTCTACGGATTTAGCAAGTCTTCTACTCAATATTGCAAAAAAACAATTTTCGGTTTCGGTGGGAGGTTTTCTGAAGGTGACGTCACAAAGAGGACATGTTTTGGAATTTTTGGCCGGCCCTGGACCCCGACCTATTGATCCGTTCTTTTGGCTCAAAGTTTTGTTGAAAACTAGGTCAAAATCCGCGTCTATAGAGCCCTTGATTGACTTGCTAGCACATCTGTAGCCAAAATTATGGGTCAAAAATCCAGTTTTTGGCCTAATTCAAAATTTTCAGAAAAGACATAAATTGCCCTTTCAGGGCAACATTTGGCCAGCCATAAGTCGGCAGCAGATTGAGCTAGAGAGCTGTTCAAACCCTGTAATGACTCGTGGCGTCGTGTAGTTTGGAATTAAAAATTTTTTTTTAAATTTTGATAGGGGTTTTGGGCCAATCAGATCATGAAGGGGATAAGATTTTTGGTTAATTATATGACGTCATCATCCGATCCCACGCGCCAATATTTTGGCTCGCAGTATTTTTGGTTTCTAGGCTAAAATACGCGTCTTTAGAGGCCTTGATCAAGTTTCTAGCGTTTCTGGTTCAAAAGTTATGCCAAAAATATTCCAAATATGTCAGGAATATTCCAAGGGATTAGCAGGGATTAGTGGGGATTTCCCTGATTAATATTCTACCATTTTTGCCACAACTTATCAACAAGAAACGCTAGACTGTCCATCAAACCCTCTAAAAGCTCGTACTGTAGCCTAGAATGCATTTAAGTTTCGCGCGGTTTCGCGCCAGTGATTCGGCTCGATTTTTTAACTCCCACGGGACGTTGACGTCATGGATTGTTTTGACAGACATCCTGTGGTTTTGTAAACATGGCCAGAAAGGCCGAAATCGCACGGTGAAAATTGTTTTTTTCAGTCTAAACTACAAGTCTTTCCCGATTCAGAGCGGATTTGAACAGTTCTCTAGCTCGATCCGCTGGCGACTGTTGGCCATATAGAAAACGGATGTTTTTCACCACAGACTGGGGTTTGTGGGTGCTGAAATTTTCACCAATTTTTGGTGTTTTGTCTGTAATTTCGGCTACAGATATGCCAGAAAGTCATTCAAGGGCTCTAAAGACGCAAATTTTAGCCTAATTTCCAAAAAAACTTGAGCCAAAAGAATCGCCCAATGGGTTGAGGCCCAGGGCCGGCCAAAGATGGCCACAAAAAAGCAAAAA
>Ga0210059_1011799_pt1 | contig 13313 bp, 13 predicted proteins | sample Ectturendosymbi2_FD_188042 | JGI IMG/M metagenome (GOLD analysis project Ga0210059, IMG submission 188042) | Ecteinascidia turbinata endosymbiont from Florida, USA - Sample 2 (SPAdes) (version 2) | ecosystem: Host-associated > Tunicates > Ascidians > Unclassified | place: Key West, Florida...
AATTTTGAGAAACTGTCGAACCACGGTCATGGGCGTTCGCAGGGGGGAAACGGGTATTTGCTCACCATGGAAATTGGGTCTAAGAACCAAAAATGTGTAGAAACGCTGAGGTTAGCAGCTTAAATCCGATTACTTTATTTAATTCGTGCAATGACAGTTTATTTGCTGGTATGACCCTCTGCACAAGAGCCAGGTTCACTGCTCTGGTGTCCTACAGTGATGAGCTTGCAGTTGACTCACCTCCGGTCATTTGTCTGCAGAGACAGGGTGCAAAACTTGCTAGCAGATTGTTCTACCGCTCGCCTTTATTGCGTAAATATAACATGGCAACGAATCTTCAGATGTTCACTAAAGTTACGATAGTTGACGTTTTGCCGCATGTGACCGTTGAAGGCAGACATCTTTGGCAGGCATTGCACTGGCCCGTAGCAAGTAGCCACGGGGTGGCATTCGGGGGCAGTGCCTTTCCAAAGTTTTTTGTGCTCACAAAATTTCAATTTGTGACGTCACAGTTTCTTTCAAATGTATAAAACAAAATCTTTCCCCTCTAAAAATGTATTTTGACCCCACAAATCCTGAAACCTGGCTACGGGACTGGTTATGCAGCGAGACAGTGGCTGCTAATAGCGGTAAGCCACGTAGTTTCATACTGTGTGGAAAGAACCATGAGTGAAAAAGAAGCATTGGTGCGCCAATGAAACGCAATTTTTGTGACTGTGGCTGTTACATAGGGAATTTTCTTTGTGTTGTGGAAAGGGTAAAATGTTTTGTGAACGTCCATTTACATTGCATCGTCAGAAACCCTAAAAAGATTAGTAAAATGCCGACGTTTCCCCTTCGAAAAATTTCTGCGGACGCCCATGACCACAGTAGTACACAACAAACACGTGACGACGTGAATTGACGCAACACGCAAGCTTTTTGAAAGGACCCCCAAGCAAAATAGCCTAGGGCCCCGAAAATGAAAATTTGGGTCTGACTATACCCATAACATATGTAAACCTTGAAGTCTAACGAACAGTACATAACAGAAGAAATATGACAATTGAAAGACAACAGGCTAGACAACAATCTGTTATCAGACGATAATTTGCAATGCTTTGTATCGATAATAGCTTGTGATTTCAAACACAAACTCCATTATATTCAATAGGTCCCAACAAGGTGCTTCATAGGTTTCAGATGTACGAGTACATGTAGCAAGAAAAATAGATTCAACTGCATGGGCGTGGGAAGGATTTTTGCAAGGGGGAGTGGATTTCTCCAGGTGTAGCCAAACGGATTTTTCCAGGGAGGTCAAAAGTAGTGAAATTTCATTTTTCCTAACTAGAAACTAAGAAAACAACCTTTTTTTGCTCAAAATTTCGTAGGAAAATCTCAAATTTCAAAATCACCCCGCTCCCGCCCCCCCGTTCAGACGCCCATGTTCAGCTGGCATACGTTGTGGAAGACAAGTTGCAGTGGCATAAAAGAAAACAAAAGTGGTGTCTGCACCAGTTAAAGTCGTGAAATAGATAACCTTACATTTAAAATATCTTTCCAAATGTCCTGCCTTCCTCTATAGTCGTATATCTACGACAATGCTGTTCCATAATAGCTCGTAGTGAAACACAATTTTGTAATGATGATTTACGAAAATAGACCCGTAACTACAAAAGTGCTAACCAATGTGGCCCGAATACCACCAAGCAACAGCGCTTCTGAAAATTCAGCCTAACAGGCAAACGTATTAGCACTGCAACTGCTATGACGAATGATGAATGATTGTCTGGTGACAATCTCCACGTCGAAGTTGCGGAATTAATATGTGCACTAGGCCTATCCATTATTACGCAATAGTCTTGCAGCACGATTCCAAAGAGTATCGTTGCACAAGAGACGGGTAAATAAATGTGCTTCGCTGTACCCAACGTAGAACAAAAACAGACTTGCCGATCATATTCCAAAGAAGCATGGCTAGTCGTATACAGTATGTTCAACAAAGCCATTATCAGTTTGCGAGATTCGCGGTACACCTGGTACTGTCTCGAGGCACACCCGTCAATCGCCCGGAAAGCACTGCTGTATACAGTGGTGTATTCGAAACGTTCATAAATTGACCTCTTTAACTACTTACGCTCTACGATCACCAAAATTTTCTGTGAAATATGCTGCTGAATTCTGCACTACTAAATTTTGATCAATAATGTTGCACTCAGCAGCAGCCTGAGAGACCGTTATATCTGACCTGTCATTTCGGACGACGCTCTAGTCTAGAGTTCTGGAGTCCAGGGGTCTATAAACTATGGCCCGCGGGCCAAATCCGCCCCTGGAAGCCGTTTCATCCGACCCCTGGTGACGTTTTGTTCACAATAAAAAATTATATTTTTACGAAACATTAATTGATTTTGTAGAATGTAACATATCCCGAAACAGTCACATTACGCAAGATGTCCGACCCTCGAACTGTTGTGTAATAGCTTATGTAGCCCCCTGACAGGAAAGCTTGGAGACTCCTGTCCTTACCATTGTTTTTTAATATTTTTTGAGCCACGGCACACATTTTGTACTACTTCCAGTCAGGGAACATTCAAACGGGTAATGGTGAAATATATCCCCATAATGAATGTAGTGTGGATCAGCTGACGACATTCCGCGGAATGCTAGTGTTCCACGGAATAGCAGTTGAAAACCACAGCTCTCGACACATTTAGAAAATTGGCAGCGGCATTAGAGTTGAATAACTGCCGCTGACCTTGTCATGGAAAAAGTCGTGGCGCTGAAACTCTTCTGTTGATAATTGCTGTTCTGCGAATCCTCATCGGCTAAAAAACTAATAGAAGTTTCCTGCTTCAGAGAACCCACTGTTATAATGCCTAGCCACAGCGATATTGTTACTAACTCCACAAAAAGCAGCAAATACACCCGATTTTGTTTCAGAGTATACCGACCTAACCAAATATTACCAAACCTGTTTCTCTTCCATAAAACCCCAAAATCAAACAATGACAAGCTTTCACAGAACCACGCTAACTTGTGTTAACAATTCAAAAAGCATATTTTATGGTTGACTAAGGCCAGTCACTGCGATTTTTAACAGGGGAATTTAGAATGACTGTCGCACAGTGCAGGGTTATGGAAAGCGACGTCTCCTCACTCTTGATCGTTTACCACCAATAGAATACATATTTTATCACGTGGTAACTTTCTTTACTCATCCCACTAAACGCGTATGGCCCCCAGACCTTTTTTCTGGTGCCGACCATGCTGTTAAAAGTGGAGCAAAATCAACTATAAATCAGAAAGTGATTCAAACAATCAGAGAGGTTATTAAAACGGGTTCTTGGCGTTACGGATTCACTCTGGCGACAGACCTGAGCCCAGCAAACGGAAAAACAAGCAGATCGGCAGAAAGAAGGAAAACATTGTATAGGGCAACAATCACAATCATTTCAAACGTTAAATATGTCGATTCACAGGTTTCAAACAAAACAAACCATTGATTTGTCATGTTTCTGAAGCATGTTATTTTATGCTCGGAAACACCACCAATTTACAGGAAAAACATTAAACTTTAGCTTTAACTCCACAACTATTCAAGCTGCAGGCAAAAGATCAATGACTCACAGCATATGCGTGAACATCTTATACTCAATCAAGACGATAGCTAACCTGAAAGAAATATGATTTATTACTCAAGCATCTGCGACATATCTGCGTCATCGTCATTGCTTTGGGACATATCAACAGCAGCCTTCCCGCAACATTTCTTTGGTCCTTGCAAACTTTCACAACAATTATGTTTCATTACTGTGATGCATCGGGTAACTACAAGGCAAAAATATCTACAAATCGATAGACAAAACCGACTTCAATTTCATAGTGAAGTAACGAGCTACAACTGTTTCAGAACGCGTGTTTGCTTTTTAAATGAATTTGCTGCACGTTCCACCTAAAGAGAAGTCAGGATTTTGTGGATATCATACAAACCGCAAAATATGCCAAATTTGTATATTGCACGAAAAAAAAATTTTATACCACGAGGCGTCAAATTATACCAAACTATCGATTTGTGGTGTATAAACATGCTAATTGGCAACACTGCACAGCAAAACAACTGCAATGCCTTAACGATGCGAATTTAGATATAAGTGTTGCATCACACAATGTAGATTGTAGACAATAATCATAGTCTTTGAGAAAAAACGCAATTGCAGAGTGAAGCAGGGAATACACTTGCACATTTCAAATTGCCAGGCAAAGCAGGGAATACACTATTCGCTTTGTGGTTATAGTGTCAACCATCAGTTTTCAAATGCAAAGAGCTGCACATACTCGAACTACCGCGACAAACGTAGATCCACACCAAAGTTCCTTTTCCCAATCAATCATTGATTGTTTCTATGGCAAAGATTTAAAGATTCAAGACGTACAGCAAAACACTTAATATCTGATCAGTGCAACTAGATCAAAGTCTCCCGGAGCGGAAAAAGATTTTGTGCGCAGCCACACTGGTATTGTTCACTTTACTGAAAGCGTTTCGCTGAAGACTGGAAGAGGATTGAGCAGGCCCGTCGCCAGGATTTAGCAGCAGGGGGGGCCAAAAAGCAGAAGGGGGGTCACATTTTTAAAATACTGTATTGGATATATGCAGCAATCAGGGGGCCAAACGTGAAATGGGGGGGAACAGATTTCAAATGGTGGGGGCGGGCACCACTGGCCCCCCCGCTGGTGACGACCCTAGGATTGAGGGCGTTGAGGTGATACACGTCTGGCGCATGTAACGTGTGTGTTGATATTTCGTAACTAGCCATAAACTGAAGTTTCAGCGACTGAAGAGAAAATTATACAAGCTGCTGCCTGCTGGCTTTGCGCTAAACCTGAGTCAGGTTGCGCCAGGACCTCTGAGAGAAACTTTAACGGGGGTACGAAGATCGATACAGAGCCCCCTAGCTTCTGAGTCCTCGTCGAAAATAGTATAGCTTGTTTGTATAGTAATGAATATAGACAAAACAGCTACCATGCCAAAATTATGAATGTAGATACCAGTGCTGCAGTTGGAGAAAGCGGGCCTGATTAGAGAAAAACTTGTGCGTACTTTCATCCTCCCGGGCTCGGGTACGATGTACCTCTTGTAACCCCTCTCGTAGGCCCTGGGTTGCGCTAAGTAGTTAGGAACGATAAACGTAGTTAGGTTTTTCAAAGAACTGCAGTTCGGGCGTCACTACAATGAACATTCTGACTATCCCACAGCAGGGGAGCAACCAGCTCTTCATTTCGGGAGGGGAATTTTAATGAAATTTCATTCGATGACGACATCGTGCTTATTCAACCATGGTACAGCTTTTTCGCAAACGGTCACATATAATAATAATGTATTTTTGCCCGCAGACACGAAGTTCATAGTACAGACACACACATTCTGCACAACGCTGGCTAATAAAAACAGACAAAACAGAAGGTTTTACAACAGCGTTGGAGGCTGAATCACCGGTGTCAAGCGAAATTTCGCACTTGCGCATGCACAGAGCAACATTCAACATATCAAATACGCTGAGAAAACTGATGATTAGGGCTTAGGATTTGGTGTTTAGGTAAGTGTGTCAGGTTATGGTTCATGTTGCAGTTAGAAAAAGAAAAATAGTTGAAGTCTAAGATGAAGTCCAATATTTTTCACTGGTTTTATTTATTCCCGTACTGTAGCTTGTTGTGGGTATCTGATATCTAACCAAAAAGTTTTATTTTACACAACACACATCAAAAAAGTAATCGCCAGACTTTATTCCTTTACTCTGAGAAGCAAAATAACTTACAAAAAATAATAGGTCAGAAATTTCGCAGAGGTCAGAAATCTCGCTTGACACCGGGCTACAGAAACTTACTTAACAGAACGTTATGTAACGGCGTTGGAGGCCTAGCCTCAGGTTTACAGACGCATTCTTAACACTATTTGTTCACTTGGTACAACACTACTGCAGAGTGGGACACTAATTCCTAACTGATCAAGCCCAGGTAAAGTACGAATGCACTGTGACATGCACACCCTCAAACGAACAAATACTGCAATGTCCGAGCACTGTCACAGAGTAAAATGCGATTGTAGTGTTCAAAGAATAAGGAAAAATATAAACAATCTGACTGCGTCAAAGCAGGCAACCATTACGTTATTAGACCTTCTGCATCGTTCGAGAAACAAGTGCATATTTATTTTTAATAATGCCTCAAATGCAGGAATGTTACATTGAACCTGGTGAGTCATGACTGCTAACACTCGCTCTCCAGGGCAGGTTGTGCAGAGCTCTGCACCCAAAATTATAGGCCACACGCAATCTTTGCATGCATGACCTTCTGAAATATCACCGGAATTGTGATGCATACATAGGCGTACAAAAGGAACGAAAAGTTCATTTTTAACTGCATTTGAGCATAGGGAAAAAGAGGCTCGCAGTTTGTTTGCTGCACAATATTTTTATCGCAGTTTTCTCTGAATGTTTGTGTCATCTGAGAGCTCAATATCCAGTACAGCTCCCGCATATTTGCAGTGGTTAACAGAGTTAACAGATTTTAGCTTTTCACCACCCCATGTCTCAGTAATGGGATGACTGTGCTTTTTGCACTCTTAGTCTTAAACGTCATACAAACAGTTGAAGTTGAAAATATTTCCATGTGATTCTGCATAAGCCTGACACACAGATAAAAGTTCTCATCGCAACATTTCCGAAAATGAGAACTTTTCGGTTTTAATCAAGATGCAGACCGAACGATCAGGACAGAGTAAAAATTAGTATTCTCATGCAAACACCTGGTTCCGTACTCAACTGGTGTAGTCATGGCTTTAGTGTGTTAGATGTATAGGCTACTACAGTAGTAAACCTGCCTAATTTTTGTCTTATTTTAGCAAATTCGTTCTAGTTCTATTCTTCTAGCATGCGCTTGCATTTCTATCACAGATGAAGATCCCAAACTAGCCTATGTCAAGGGTGGGGGATCTTTGAATGCTACCATTTCGAGCAAAACGGATCAGGTGTCTTGTGCCTTTGGCGCATAACGGATCAGGTATGTTTGGGGCAAAACGGCTTTTTCTGGCATCCATGAGTTGTGTGAAAGTTTTCAAAAGCACGTTTAAGCATATGAGCTTTCAGGACTTGCCCTGGGTGCAAAAGAGGGTCTTGTAAAGCGTCATTTGGAGCCAACGTGGTCTAGTAGGTAGCTGCATTCAACACTTGACCAGCACTCATATGACACTTTACTAAAACCTTTTTCCCAAGCTGTGGTGCTGGGATCAATCCAGAAAGGCACTGAAACGTGAAACAGTCCTCAACCTAAATTTAGTTAAAAACTATCAGGTTTCGAACCGAAAATGTAGCTAAACAGCACTTTTTTAAGAACTGTACTACGTTAATAATGGTGATCTGCTTTTGCCCCTAACAAAAATAATCAAAAGGTCGTAGAAAAACAAGCGGTTTGACGCGACACTATTTGTTATATCAAGATTTCTCTTAGCAATTTGAAAGTTTCAGCAATTTGCACGGTTCAACAGTACTCTAATGTTATAAAGTTTCATGAAGGCAAATTCAGACAAAATTTGGTCTCTGTCTAAGACAAGGGTTCCCAACCTTTCTCTTTCCATGTATCCCTTCAGCATAACAGATTAGCATGTACCTCTTCAGCATTTCAATAGAGGAATACGTACCCCTAAAAAATTTTATGACGAAATATTTTATCATGATTATTCATAGAGATATTTAACAATAAGCATATAAGGATTTTTGAAAATATTATTCACTGATATATGTATAAATATTTGGAAGTAAATGGTACGTAAATGCATTTTTCTCTTCTATTGCGAACCTTAAATGTACCCTTCGAATAGGCAAATGTACCCCAGGTTGGGAACCCCTGGTCTAAGACAAAATAGTACACGAACAAACAGATAAATTGCCTTAAAAATACGAACATTTCAAACTACAGTATCTCCCACGTTTTGACGCTTCCAGCATATTTGTAGTTAAATACCAATCATTTACGAAATTTTTGATCAGATAACCTGTCTCAAGATTAATCTTGTAAGGGGATAATTTACCAATAGGACAAAGAAAAATCCAATAAGATTTCTTAAAAATGATTAGAATGTAAAATTTCATCTTCAGTCTTTGAAAGTTTCTACAAATGTCAAAATTGCTATGCAATGTTTTGAAAATTTCGGGGGGTGGCAAATGCCCCAAATGCCCCCCCCCCTTGGTTGCGCACCTGACCCACAGCTATCAGCGTGAAGACGTTTCGTCTAAACTTGTTAATTGCACCGGCGAATGGTGGATGCTTGAAAACGAAACCGTTCTACCCTTACAGCAAAACAAAGCAATCAAGTAGCCCTTTGAGATGCAGAACAAAGGGGTATACATTGTCACAAAAATGCCATGCGAGCAACAAGCATGAATTGGAAGGCAATTAAGCGTACCGGGGTTGGGGAAAGCGTTTCGGGTTGCTGTTGCTATGTCGGCTCCTCAACGAACTTTGGATGATACGATATATTATCTGTTTGGGGAAAAAGAACGTATTAAGTGTTTGCGGATGACTTATCGTTCCACGACGAAAATTAGTTCTTTCTTTTGCAAACACTGTTCGACGTAGCCTGGGTACGCCATTGGATTCCCGAATAGCGCGATATTGGTAAAGATGGGCTGTAAATAATTGTAAAACTTCATGTGGCTTTTCGAATTACCTGCACAAATTAGCAAATACCAAAAACTCCTATTTTAATTGCAGAACGTTACCAACCTGGTAAGGACAATACATAGAACATAACATTAATCCGCCCCGTTGCCGTTACTTTGTACTACAATTAAACGAGGTAAAATTGCAAAATTAAGCAAGTCGATGATAGATTCAAACTGTTAGAGTAACATTGATGCTTCGACAATGAGCAGAAATGCACACGATTTATACACACTCTCATCAGAAAAATATATAAAATTTGAAGCACTGTTTCAAGTTTTTGTTTTCATTCCGTCATTGCTCTGTGTGTTATCGCAATCTATGTATAAATTCCATTAATATTGCATTTTATAGTCTTGTCCATGAAACACTTTTTTCCGTCCCATCCCATGGCAACTTGCGACTGACCCATCCCATAGGATTCTTACGAAACTAGCAATACGAAGTATATTATATCATGTGCATGTAACCTTAAGTCTCTATGGAGGCGTGGCTTCTTCTCCATGATCTGAAGGGTTCTTTTTATCCACTGCTGGGCCGCACTACATCTCGGGGCAGGTACTGAGCAGCCATTCGCACCCAAAACTTCCCATCAGCAGGGCCAATCAAAATGGAAAGAAAAACCCTTTTTTCAAGTTGTCACCGAAAACAAGGCCCAACAGCATTATTTTCAGGGTCGTGCATCACTATACTAGAGTGCTGAGCTCCTACGTGTTATACCTCTGAGCACATAATAACGTTATTCAACTTCAGAAAATCCATGCAATATGACGTGAAATTGCTAACGATGGGAAAGGTTTCAAGTCTGCTGTCCCATCCCATGGGAACTAATCCCATTCCCATGGACAAGCCTGGTATTTCATTTATGCGCTCTTCCAGTAAAGATTGTGGTTTGTTATTATGTGGGAAGAAGACGTGCTTTGTACCGTGTGGCGCTCCAAGATGGGGTCTTACCAACACGTTTACTAATGTCAGCTTGTTCGCTGAAGGAACTACTTTTCTGCTTGAATTGGTGATCTCTTGTATCTACTGCAATCGACGTTTGCGTTGGCAGTTAGCGTTGTGGTTTATTTTTTATGATTAGATGAGCGTTGCAAGCAACTTAACATTTCAGGGATTGCAATTCAAATTTGTGAGGTTGAAACCCTAAAATTTTAACTTTCCTAAAACTTTGAAGTAGTTTTAAATATTTCTTGGTTGATCTTACTTATGCTGCAGTTTTTATTGTAATTATTAAAATTTAAAATATACTGCTCTCGCTTAAAAATTACTTGCAATGCGTCAGAAGTACGTAACCCATACCGTGCCTCTTCTGTGTTGGTCAACTCCTAAATGCTAATCATAGGAATTTGTCGTTGCGTTCAAGTATGTGCAGTTCTGCAGCAAGCGACGTGATTAATTGTCTACACTTAGGAATCTAAGGTCATTCAAGTGCGTGACACTGTTTCCCCGGCGTCGGTGTTATAAACGGAACACATTCATGCAGCGCGAGACGCTGTCTTGCAAGTCCCCGAGTCTTTCCTTCCCCCAGAGTTTAGGCTCTCTAGAGACAGACGCCGACTACAGTCCAATTGCAGAGCAGGAACAACACCAAGGGCGTCCTGTACGTACTGTAGATGCACATGGAGACTGCTTTCGTTTGTCAGTGGTCGGCGAGGAAAATCAAGCGAGCAACCCTAGTATGCTAGCTCACCGCAAACCTCGTCACATACCGCTTTTTCATCGTGTAGCTACCTGCAGGGTAGTGGAACCTATTCACTATTTGACTATCACGGGCCGCATGAATTGCAGAATATCTGTGGGCGGCTGCAAAAAATATTTACTTTGATCTTAAAATTCTACCTTCATCTTTGTTGTAGGAGAATAAGGAGAGAAAGCTCTGAGGAGCAAGAGAAACCTTGACATATTCTCTAAGTGTTTGCTTAGACAATAAGTCATCGAGTTTCGTTTTGACGTGATGTTGTGTTCAACTTGGGTAACAAAATTGTGATATGGGCCATATTAATTATTCACGCGGATCGCATTTGAGCCGCGCGCCGCACCTTTCCCATACCTCGCACCTTAATTGCATGTCACTGATATATATCCGGGGCAGGCCCGTAACCACGGGGGGCATTCCGGGGAATTTCTCCCCAAATTTTGTTGTAAACCAGGAAAAGATGTTTTGAGCATATAATGAAAACAAAAATTTCCCCCTCACTAATGTATTTTCCCCCCAAACCTTAAAACTTGGCTATGAGCCTGATCCGCCTTTTAAGCTTGCTCAATTAGTAAAAGCATTTTACTTGCAATAAACTGAAACAACGGAAAAATCACTAATTTTAACGCATCAATGAATACAAAGAAGGGGCATATGCTTAATGATAAAGTACGACGGAGAAAACTTCTAGCTAGTGTTTTGTCCACAAGGTTGAGGATAAATTTTGCATGAATTTCCCACATTTCCCACTGCCAATACAAATTTCCAGAAAAGACACAAATACCACATTTCATAAATGAGTAAAATTGGTTGCTTAACTTTTTATGAATGAAACAATAATTTTAACTGATTTAATGTTAATTCCATAGATAGCTAAGACAGTATATCTATTCAATTCTGGCAAAGACGCGAAGTTTGTCATGTCAATACTTTATTTTTTTGACTGCAAACAACTTTTTGCAGGGAAAGGTCAAGCGTTCCGTCTTGTCGTCGCTTGCGGGCGTCCTCGAAGACTAGCGGGAACCAGAAACAATTCTCACCATTAAGCTTTACGTGACAGGTTTTAAATGACGTCCAGCGTGACGAGGCGCGAAAGCTAGCCTTTTCTACTTACACTTTTCGCTTTTTTATGCCACGAGAGGCGCAGAAAGTACAATCAACGTCTTTCGATACCATTATGGGATTAAAGCAGACTCAAAATAAGGCCGCCCATGTCTTTTTGAAGTGACGATGCGGCATTAACGAATCATGGGGATTTCATAATAAAAGTCTTCGCTCAACTGTTGTAAAAGTAAAAACGACACCAACGTTTCAGCCAACTGACAGCAGGCTTTCATCAGGACAAATGGCGACTGGAGCAGGGGAGCATTGAAATCCACTAAACGCGTGTGATTGGATGACTGCTCCCCTGCTCGAGTCGCCATTTGCCCTGATGAAAGCCTGCTGTCAGTTGGCTGAAACGTTTGTGTCGTTTTTACTTTTACAACAGTTGAGCGAAGACTTTTGTTATTATTTGTCCTGTTGGCTGGTCCTGCAACATGGGGATTTCATATTAGGAGCCTCAGTTCGCAGAAGGGACGAAGTGCCCATAGATAACTTTCAGTAGGTCAGGACTATATGTCTAAAACTGATTTCTTACAACAGATGAAACGCAAACCGCCAGTGGCGGCAAAGTTTGCATATATTTGACAACTGTCAGACCCTGATCAAAACTACTTATAACGAAACTTCGGCCACACTGTTGTCCACTGCCAAAACTGACCATGAACGCGCATACACGAGACATCTTGGCGGCATCGCAAATTCAAATCCTGGTTTCACTAAATAAAGCAAAGAAGATAAGCTGATCAGTACCAAGCAATGCACCGTTGGAGTGTTCTTCAGACCAGTCACGTTAAAAGGTTAAACAAACATTTGTCTGAACTTAACGCTCACTACACAGAGCCAAATCAACCAAAATTCCTAGACTGCTTGCAAAGAGTGACCAGAAAAAATTTTTAACTTTCGCCCAAGCAACTGTCACGGCACAAACAAACAACAAACCAAGTCCGTGTAGTTTATCGCAAAACAGGATATAACAACTTTCATAACGCTGCAGTTCATGCATGTAACTTTTTACGTGTGGTGTTTTTTTGCAACTTGCTCCACACGTGTTTATAAATGGCAAGGTGAGACTTTTTCGGAAGCTTTTGAAGCGGGGCCAAACTTTGCAAGTGGTATGTGAACCACAAAATACAGTAAGTAAACATAGGTAATCTTCACCTTTCGGACTATTCGTAACATCTTTCATTGTTTTAAGGAAATTGACGCAAGTCCAAAACATGATATTATAATGATGCAAAGTGGGGATTAATCGATGGCAGGCGAAGGCATACGGAGTGCTTTTTCCGCTATTCTTGAAGACACAAACGCCTTACCCAAAAATGACATTTTGTGTGCACCAAGCAGACCGCATACTAAGACTGCTCTATCTCATCGCGGTTCGACACATATCTTCCTCGGTAGTCATAACGATGCACCTCTGTACAGCCATGCTGTGGTCGCAGTTAAAACCCTGCGCTGTTTTGAGCTGTTAAAAAGGCGATATTAATACTTCCGCAAGTGCAGCGCACCAGTGTTTTTGCAACGAGTGACTTACGCACGTTTCGCACCCGTTTTTCCTCTCGTGGGGACCGCTGGATCAGGAAGCCCTGTAGGTCTCGAAATACCCCCTTTATAGCAATCTCTGCTTTGTACTGTGGTTCCACACCCAAGGTGGGACCAAGCCAGGTCGGGAATGCAATCACGCCACCTAGTCCTTGGTGGACTTCTGTGCCGCTTTTCCGTGAATGTAGTCAACACGACTCGCCTCGCAAAATTTTTTGAGACATTCTGGTCACATGACCGAACCATCACAGTTAAGTGTCACGCCATGAACCCT
>Ga0210059_1011800_pt1 | contig 13312 bp, 14 predicted proteins | sample Ectturendosymbi2_FD_188042 | JGI IMG/M metagenome (GOLD analysis project Ga0210059, IMG submission 188042) | Ecteinascidia turbinata endosymbiont from Florida, USA - Sample 2 (SPAdes) (version 2) | ecosystem: Host-associated > Tunicates > Ascidians > Unclassified | place: Key West, Florida...
AGTGTCACTGTCTCGCTGCAGTACCTGCCAAGATGTGTTCAACAGTCACATGCAGGGGTCCCATTCAGTGATTTCAAATAAACCCAGATTGCACACTAAAAAAAAAAACATATCCGTGCAATGAAAACCCAGAAAGCTTGTGTTACGAATAAAAACATATGAGCGTGTTTATTTGATTTAAAATGATAATCGAATATTGATTTAAGTATATTTCGTCTTCCAAATTTTCTTCTGCAACGCAAACATTAACATTTGGACGACCTTTTTTTTGCTCAAGACCTTCTTTATAACGCAGGTAACATACTTCGCTGATGATATCTCTCACTAACTGTTGGAGTAGGTTTGTTATTAGCTAGGAAATTTTGTGCAATCTTGAACTGCAGCGGGATCTAAAATCCCACAAAAATATAGTGTAATCCCAATATGCCTTCTTCCTCTAATTGAAAATTACTTTTTCAGTCCTAACCTTGTTTCACCAGTTACTTCAATTAGCATTAGAGACAATAACATTATATGCATAATCCCGAAAATGATCTTCATGAGGATATGAAATGGATTGAACACGTTCTGCTTCATCCGATATGCATACTTTTCGCAGTGGGAACCCTGGCCATATGCGGAAAAGTGCCCACTACCTTAAATTGAAGTGAACGTTTGAAGATTTTCCTATTCTTCGTTTTTTGTGATACAACTTTCTGTTTGAAGAAATTAACCACATACGAACCGCCGTACATGATCACCCCCAATCGTCTCTGAAGTGTAAGCTGCCAAATCGCATCAGTTTTGATGTTTTTGACTGGTGCTTCTGCAAAGTTCAAACGAGTGCATGTTAACGCGGCGCAGTGGCGCTAAGTGTTTAGGGGGCCTCGCGGTTACGACTTTGACCGGGGCCTCGCGTTGATTTGATCCGGCTCTGGTTATAGGTCAATATACAGCTAGGTAAATACTGTAGGCGACTTCTCCAACGTTTTGATTGAAATCCTCTTCACTAATGGTGGAAAACAGTCTATTGCTGAGGTCTCCATCCCAAAATTGAGTCTCCAAAATAGTGCTGATTTTTGTCTTCGGCAAAAGGTGCGCAAAGATTTGCCTGAAAATCTAACTTTCTAACATTATATATACTAGCATCATTAAATTATACGCTGTCTGTTTCTGAATACGTGACAACCAACGTTACAGCAAAGCCGGTCACATTTCTGCACGGAACAAATCATGGCTGTAATGTTGTCTCTCACATGTGCAGCTGTAATACCCTCACTGTTGCAAGAAAATAACCTTTCTAACAGCATACCACATAGGGGAAAATGTCGGACAGAAGCAGTGAAACATCTTTCACGGTCTCTAGAAACTTGAAAAATTCTAAAAATTATTTTATGGAAGCTAAATTCATAAACTAACAGAATCAGTGATACAACACCAACTCTGTTTCAACATCAACTTGGCTATGTATGGCCTACCATATAACATGGAAAGCTCTTCACACTAAACGTGACAAACATCACTTTTATTTTTGAAACCTCTCCAAATACAAAACCGAAAGACAAAAAATGGGGGAACACGGCATATTATGTCCCCCCATCTTAAAACGTGGGGCGGACACGTCCCCCGTGTCCAACACCAAATTACGCCCATGGTCAGCATTATTTGCAGAGCAATTCGAAGAATGTCAGGAGGACTTCAGGATGCCACAATTTTAAGTTACACCACTTGAAACCAGCATTTTGAAATCTAGACTCTTCTCGTACAATTGCTTGCCATCTACATCTGAACTGTACACAGCTCCTAAATTGTCACACGTAGATTTTAGTTTCTCACAGTAACGACCTTTTCACAAGGCCTTGAAAATCGAACAGAAAGCCATATTTGGACAGAAAAAGCTAGATCTAAACAAGACTAACAAATCTCTTGCATGAGTTAAACATTTTTGCTCAACTAGTACGACAACGATAAAAACTGCTATGTTTTCGAGGACTAACTAATGTTCTCTACCTTAGTCTCTGGACTGGAGCATTGTGTTCAGCCTATTTATCGGACACTAATGGCCATCGAAGAAGTTTCATGAAGTCGGAGTGGGGCGCAGTAGTTTAAGTAATTTGTAAATCGGTGCGACTTCAACAGCAGTTATTTTCGTAACAGTCAGATTCTCACAGCCACGGACTTAAACTCGTCTCAGCCAGATTCTGACTAATATCTTCTTGCCTGAAATGCAGCAGTACGGACTGACTTATCCTTTCTTATAGCATGAGAAGGACGAGGTCTCGTAGATATGGCAAGTAAGCGTTTTCGTTTTGTTACAATGTCTGACCCTCTTGCTATAACATGTCACAATACCAGAGTTTTGTCATAATGCTTAGTGGTGCTGGCGTAACACACCCGACTTAATGCTTTAGGTAAGGGCGCGGTGTTGACGCAGCTTTGCAGTTTCTGAATGCACCGGGAAGGGGCGTAATGAGGGGTGCAAGGGGGCACAATTACCCAGGCGCCGAATCAACATGGGGGCGCCGAATCACTGCGTGGGGCGCCGAAAAGGCCTAACAATGTCACAAGTACTTTCTTCAATACAGTATATTTGCTTCCGATCAAGACCTCAGGTTCGAACATGGGGGCGCCAAACTTGCTTATTGTCCCGGCGCCATCTAACCTTGTTACTGTACGTCCCTGGCATGGGCGCAAAATGACGTTTAAGAAACTATACATAAAGATTTTAATTTTTGCGCCCCCCATCAAAGTGGCGCCCATGGCACATGCCATGCCTGCCATACCCTAGATACGCCACTGCTGCGAAGCCGTCGTAAAAATGACAGAGCTCCGGATCCGGAGCTCTTCTTTTCATGAACATGGCTCCAGCTCCGGAGCTCTTGGTTTTGATAAGTGTGGTTCCGGCTCAGGAGCTCTCCTTTTCATGGCTCCGAATCCAGCTCCGGCTTCTGTTCGTTTTAACACATTACTACAGTATGTTAATTGTCATGGGGTTCCTCACGTTGAATGGAAAGTGAATTTATATCAACTACACAGAACTAAGAGAATATACCAAACCTTTTTGAGTAATATAATCTGGTACCTTTTTACAAGCAGCGCTCTTATCATGACGAAATCAGCGAAAAAACAACAGTCACAGGTTCAGACGATTCAGATAACAGTTATTACCAGAAACGTAACGCAAGATAACGGTAATATAAACAATGTCTGGAAAGGCAGTCGCTAGTTTTTCTGTCAATGCTTGAGGACCTTTTGTTATTTCTTACGACCAGAGTCAAGAAAATGGCAGTTTGGAACACTACATTTGTGTCCGAGCATTTAAACACAGACCAGTCCCAACTGGTCAGGTGTTTTGCACTCGTTGCATGCTTTTCCTGTTGCTACCTTGACGATTCCAGCTAACAGCGCTGCCGCAAACCATGCAAAGAGCGCAAAACGCCTAGTCGACTCTCATGTGTTCTTTCAAACACGCAAACATTTGCATTAACACAAATGCGAAGATGTGTTTAAAAGCCCTTTGTTCAAACAAATAGTGGTTTTCTTTAAAATAGACTTCTTTGTTCTTGTTCAAAATAGACTTCTGGCAAGATATTCGCATGTGACGTTTTTAAAATAACTGAAAACATCTGATTTCTATCTTTTGCAACCTCATTAAGCAGTGATGAATCGCACAGTAAAGCACAATTTAACACGCAAATTTTAGGAGAAAATAAGACTGGTTACCGTGCTGAAAACGTAGATGGTATCATATCTTTATCATACTCCATACTCCCTGGTAACAGGATGACTACACAGCTGCAAAAACTATGGACAGGGCCGCAACCAACTGATCTTTTCGGGGGGAAATGATGGAAAGTTAAGTTGTTGTTGCACCTAACAAATACATACGTTTTTGAAAATTTCTGGGGGGTGCAATTTCCCGATTGCCCCCCCTCTGGTTGCGGGCTTGGCTATGGATATTTGATTATATACCCACTCATAGCTCAGTTCTTTTTAGATCGCTGCACTACTACAGACCCGGTTTGATCATTCTAAGCAGAAAGTAAGATGTTGTGGTAGTTAATGTTTTTCTTACTTCTACAACAGTGGTTCTCAACCATTTCGCTGAAGGGAGTCACATACAGACCTACGATTTTGTTAGAGAGCCGCACAAAAAAATTACCACAAGTCTTTTGACACGTTTTGTTTTATTGCACTAACGAAGTCTGTTACACAAATTATTAGAGGTGTTACTGAAAGACACTGCCTAACGAAAGGAATCCTTTCTCAGCAAGAATCAGACACTAAGCTCTTACAGAGTAGGCCTATATATTTCGCCTACGAAGTAGGCATCACCAGCTCTTATTCAAAAAGAATCTGTTAAAGAAAGATCGCTAAAAGCTGCACAAGGGATGCTCGGGAGCTGAATGCAGCTCTTAGAACAGTGTTTGATAACCATTGTTCAACAAGCAACACCACGCCTGCCATCTACGATGTCACAGCATTAACGATTTTTACACCAAAGAAACAATAAATGCTTGCAGATCCATTGTTGTAGTCTGCTGGTGTCGCAACTCGTAACAATCGCGTTCAGGTGCTATAAAGAGCACGCGTAAGCCTGTTTGGCAAAACCTTTAGTATCTAGGAAGGGACACGGAGCCGGAGCTACCTCTGAAATGATCATAGCTCCAGCTCCGGTCATAAATTTTAAACTGAGTTGAGCTCCAGCTCCTGATTTTTAATTTCAGAACTGGCGGCTCCAAACAAAATGCTCAGCTCCGGCTCCATAGCCCTGGATTATTTTCACGAAAATTCTGAACGTAATATCCGCGTCGTAATACAATTGCTCAGTTCAGTTTTTCAGTGGCTTGGTTCAGCTATTTAATACTTTCTTTAAATAAAAATACTTAAATTTACTACCTTGTGTTTGCTTTATCAGGCTTAGGGGGCGAAAACAACGTGTCGAGAGTGAAAAGGGGCCGATGGAATAAAAAAGTTTGAGAAGCACTAATCTAAGGCATCAGGCCCAGAAGTGCTTCTGCCATTTTCTTGTTGTTTCCTTGCTCTTTGTCTCCTTATGGCCATTCTGTAGTTAACATTTAGCAAGGTGACTTTTGCTTGTTGCTCAAGCTCATCAAAATCTTCTCTGGTTTTGTTCAAAATGTCTTGAAGTGAGCTGTATGACCTGGCTGGCACAGGTACTCAGTAGCAAATCTGATTTCTGAATTACTTTATTCACTTTGTGGAAATGGCCTGGCACAGGTTGAGTTCGTTTTTGTTCCTCAACATGAAACGTCTTGTGACTCTGAAATAACAACGAAAGAAGACTTCGATCACTGGAGAAAATAATTGAAAAAAGCAACTTAGACGTTTTCCGACGAGTTCACGACATGCCAAACGAAGCTGAACACTAAACAACGACTAAAGACATTAACTCTTTAAAAGATTTGTCATGTGTATCTGTTTGATGTATTGTAAATTTGTACTTGCACATTTGTTGTACAACACTTTGGGAGAGAATAAGCTAAAACTTTATAACAACAATTATATCAATAATTCAGATAAAAAATAGATAATATTTTCGATTCAAACGAAGAAAATAATTAATAACAAAAACGCAATCCAAATTACGATAAAAACTGCAACCAAAATTACTAGCGACTCTGAAAAATCCAAACACTACGCGATGACATTGACGACGTCATCCGAGCAGCCAACCAGAAACGAGAAATGAGGTGCGGCTCTGGGTATAAATACCCGTGCGTGCGCTATGCTCAGTCAGTTGAGTTGTGGGTATTCCAGGCTTAACACCTAAATTGATCACGGACCTTACCGAATTGGCTTAGCTCAAAGATACCTATCATGGGTTTAGACTAGCAAAAAGAGATTTACGGCTTAGTGGCTATGATGCTACCGACAATTTGGGCTCTCTCTCCTGAAAGAAGATAATGCGAATTAACCCCTGTCACGTGTAATAATGCACGCGTATGTTAATGCATTTTATTAAAATAAACCCCCGTTGTTTGAAACTATAATATTGGATATAATGGTCGCATTGCTTAAAGTTATATTAATAAAACCATGAGTGAATACAATTTCGTTGTGATAAACTGAGCGGTTCGAGCGAAACAGGCAGGTCTAAGTTTCTTAATTGTTAACTTGGGTGTGCCATGGACACTTCCTATTAATCAGTGCTCTCGTGGAACTGTCCTAAACGTGTGCTTATCTTCTTCTTTTAGAAGGGAACTGCCACATAAAAATGGTGCCACCAGTGAGGTAGTGCCTAGCTTAAAAGGGTGCTACCTCAGCTCGACCTCTCTTAGCGGTTTTGCATAAATAAAATTAACAACTGACGTTGGCGCTCACAACTAATTGTGACCTTTGGTCGACTTTTCTTTGATGGAGAGTGCAGGTACTCAAAAACTTTTCGCGCCTCTACCCAATAACCTACCCTTCCCTGGAAAAGTGTCAATTATCACAGAAGATAAAAATCTGGACAGAATAGAGCCTGGTATGCTGAAACTAGAGACAGAATAGGTGTGACTTACATTGGAGTATAAAGTCACTAGAATAGACGTCTATTAGAAAGGTTTATAACATTATGGAAACAAGTGGTAAGTTTGTGAATTTCTGTTTTGTTCTTCAGATTGTCATAGGTAACGAATAAAAAGTGAAAATGTCTATAGAGATATATGATAGATGTTTTAGAGCAATACGATCTTTACGTTTTAACTGGGTTCAAAATCCAGTAGTAACGTTAGATGAAAAACTGCAAACTGTTGGTTTAAGTTCTGATCATCTCAAAAATGGTCCGAAATCGTTTGAAGTATTTCGAAGACAGTTGTACAGAAGATTAAGCAAACGATATCACGGATTATTAGATTTCATTGTTCCAGCACATTTTATTGGCCAAATAGAGGTTATGCGGTACATGTTGAAACATAAGCCTAGGAATGAACAAATGTATGAGCAGATAAAAAGAGCTATAACCACACCACAGTTTAGAAAAGGGCCTAATCTAGAAAAATTTAGTACAAAACTCATAGTGGACTAAAGATCTAAACAATCAAAAACTAATGACTTGGCTCATAAACAATTTAAGGATTTGATGTCATTAAAACAAGAAAATAAGATACTTAAAACATTAGGAGTATTACAGAGGACAAGGTTCACATGGAAGAAGAGCCCTATAAAAGTACTGAGAGAAAAATTACAGGATGTCGGATTACAGTTAGATGCTTTTAGAGCAGAGTCTACTTTATTTGATAAACTTAAAGATCGTCTTGGTAGAAAATTTCAAGTAAGGGAGCTTTATAAATATCGTCTATTCATTGAACTAATAAATCAAGATGATTTTCAGTGGCACCTTAACATTATTTGGGAAGTGTTATTCAATAAAAGGCCAGGAGAAGAATGTTATGAGTTACTAGAAACATTGTTACATGTTAAATAAGTAGTAGAGGTTAATTAGAATAGTTATTATTTTACAGAGTATTCTTCAAAGTGTTTTAATGTTTTAAATAACCTTGTAGCATTCTCTGCGTAAGTTATGGATGGCGTTATGATAAGAAACTGTTATTATTCATAAAGGATGTATCTTGAATGTTTTTGTAATCTTTTTAACCCCACTCTTTATTGTCAATTTTTGAGCCTATACATTTACGAGTGTTTATTCTGACTGTCATAGTATTGGGAGACAATATAAGTAATGATAAAAATGACTGCTGTCTAGGAAAAGTGTTCTAAAGTTCTTCATAGTTTGCGTTTTTGATTGGATTCAAGACCCTGAGATAGTTCTGAATGAAAGATTAAAAGGCAATTGGTTTAAAGTCTGAATATTTGAGAATCGATTTAGAGCTATTTAATGTTTTTCACCAAAAATCTATATCGAAATTTGGAAAGAAAGCATCCCCCACTTTTAAGACCTCATGGTACTAGTTCATTTTAGATGGCAAATGAATGTTGCGAAATCTGTTGCTACTACTAGATCGAAACCGTTAAAAGATGAATTTGCCAGTAATTTTTCTAGAGATCTACGACAATTAGAAAAAGTAAATAGAAACGATGAATAAAGATGATTCTCAATGGTCACTAGGTATTATTGTAGAAGTGATATTTAATAGGAGACTAGGAGAAGAGTGATATACATGATTGGAAACTGCGTTGTAGAATGAAGTAGTTATCAGGATTAATAACAATGATTGATATCACCTAACGTGTTTTTCAAAAGGTTTTCAGGGTTTAAATAGACATTTATGGTTAAGAATTTAGCTATGACTTGAGGTTGTTTACTTGTGCTGAAGATGTGTATCAGATGTCCTTTCAGCAACCTTCTTTTTGTCATTGTTGTTTGGCGTTCGTAAGATTGTCAATGTTTTTTTTCCAGTAATTTTAGAAATAAAGAATAACATTGCGAATAGACGATAAAAATGACTAGTGTACAAGAAAAATGCCTTCACGTCCTTCGCGATCTGCGCTGTAATTGGATACAAGACCCAGAAGTAGCCTTAAGTGAAGCATTGAAAACCATCAGTTTGGACTCCGATTACTTGAAGACCAATCCAGAACTATTTGAGATCTATCGCAAAAAGTTATACCGACATCTGAATAAACAATATCACCCTTTGTTATCTCTTCTCGTTCCGTCCCATTTCACGTGACAAGTCAATACAATGTGGATCATGATAAAGCAGAGACCAACTGATGATCAAACTTATGAACAGGTGCGAAAGGCAATATTAACCCCCCAACCAAATGACGAATACGATTACAAAACGGCTATGAAGAGACCAAAGAGAATTGACCCATCTAAAGAAGGTCCAGATACGCTGCGTATGTTAGAATATGAACTCATTCAATCTGAGTTTCATCCCACACCCGAACAGATAGAAGAGTTTTATAAGAACGTTGGTGTCCGTAAACCTTATTTGTGAGCTTTAACCTATTAAGAAACTTGGTCAATAATTGTGTTGACATAACCTTAAAATAAGGGTAACATTGTTAGAGGGTGTCATGGTAAACAACAAAAAATTTTTGTTTAGAGTAATTTGAGCATTCACAATTAAGGTGATAGCAAAAGCTACCGGAAATTGTATAGAAAGCTTGGTTGCCAAAGGCATTGATGCCTCTGATATTGTTGTACAGACTTTTATTGTTGTTTTGAATGTCGTTCATTTACGAAGTCCCAAATTCGATTGTGCACGTCAAGCTGACATATGGAATCTATATTCTGAAGATTGATTTGAGAAATTATGGAACGTATTGATATGACGGAAGTCGAAACCACTACAACCTTGACTGGGTCGAAGGGTGACGATCTAGGATTTGATCAGATCAACATTGTAGTAGAAGCAATTAAGTCTATGCGCTTTGATTGGCTCCAATGCCTTATTCAGAGATTGCAGAACCAGTTACAAGACAAAGGTTTAACGCTAGACGTTTTGGAAGCTAAATTCCTTTGTGTGCGTTTTTCAGTTCAGTTTTAATAAATGAGCGTCTTGTTTTTATATCATTGCATGTAGGTTTCTGAAGAACTGTGTGAGATTTAGAGAGGTAAACACTTAATAGTCAGTATGACACTTGTCCAGTATTGTACTTGCGTTTAGAAATTCAGATATACATCAGAAAGTTGATACTTCTGAAGATAAGAAGGTGAAATTTAACACTGTATATGTGTTTAAGGAAGTTATCTACCAAAAAAGTGTTATAAAAATTGTCAGTTTTGATTCTGACCAGCAACAGTGTAACCCACTATGAACTCCAGAGGCTTAGAACAAGCTGCTGAAGAACAGATAGATACAATACCACCACCTTTTATTGGCCTTGACCAAGTTAGAAAAAGAGACATTCGAGTATATCAAGTACTCTTTATTATTAAATCAACCCTCTTCAATTGGTCTCGAAGTCCAGTAAAAATCTTACAAGACAAGCTACAAGCTTTGGGGTTAACATTGACGGTCTTCGAAGAAGATCCTATATTGATTTGCACCCTTAAGCGGAGACTATTTGGGAAGTTCCGAAAACGTCTCCGAAAATATAAACCATTATTGTTTTTAGTAAATCGGACACACTGGCAATGGCAAGTAGAAATGATTTGGGAAATACTTGTCAATAGACCACTCCAAGAAGATAGTTATGCGCTAATAGAAATTTTAATTGATTTGTAAACAACTTTGAAGTAAACAAGACATTGACGAAAAACGACTACGAGTGGAAATTTTACTAACCTAGAATGCACTAAATGTTTTTTACAACTATTTGAAGAGAGACTTTCATTCTTTCTGTTCGCGTTACATTGTTTCGTTCAATTGTCTGATGGAAAAGTAATCTTTAGTATTCACCAGATAGATTTGGTGATTTTTACATGTTGATTCAAGTGGGTTATGCGCTTTTTGTAGATTTTGGGGCTTAGAAAAAAATAGTGTGAACGAAAATTAATTGTGAAATTGCTCGTCGACCTAAGGAAGAAACATAGTGACTTATTTATTAGTTATAGATTATAGTGTCAGTATTTTGGTAGAATGTGGACTAGGAAAAGCCCAAGGGAAGAACAGAAGTATTGGACTCGCGGAGATAATATGTCTACCGTTCCCACAGGCGGACAACCAATTACATGATATAACTTGGGAAAGTATTAAAATTCGAATTATTCACATATTTAAAACTTATTTCGTTCAGAAGTCCAGAGTGTTACTTTTAAATTGTCTTGTAAAAGAAATAGACTTCTGAGGGAGAATCTCTTAAAGGAAAGAGTCAGTGCAATGCTGCTACCGTCATGACAATACTATGTATATCTCAGTTTTCTGTGTTTCACAACCGGAACGCTTCCTTGAGGAGAAAGGCTTTAACTAAGTTGGACATCTTATGAGGTTTTGTTTTTTCACCATAGGGTAGCATTTCGGCGACTCAATGTGGTATTTGGTGGAATTGACCATCCTCCAACCCGTGGAAAATTGTATTTTGGCTGCGTTTCTTGATTGTGATTTGTTTGTTAATTCTTCAACGTTTTGATGATTGGATTTCTTACATAATTTTTATATATCTAAAGTAGTCCTTCTTCACCACTATCTTCTTTGCACTGTCTACTTTAGTCATAGACCGTAGAGGGCACTATCCATTGAGTTTGGACAAGTCATAAAGTAAGATGGTATTTCTATGTAATATGCTATATACGTTTTAAAATAAGTGTCTATCTCGGAGTTAAACCAGATCACAGTACAAGCAGTGTTAATTCACATGCACAGAATATCAAATTCTTCAAATATATCTGGGAATTGATTTTGTTGGCTTCTTCAACGCTTAAATGCTTCTTGCTGATTCCCCAAATCAAAGTATGTAATAGGCTAAATAAGTATTTACATTGTAAAGTAAGATCTTTTTGTATAATGCTCTTTTTTTCCAGGAAAAATAGGATATAGAGAATATAAGTGTGAAATTAAATTAATCTTGAAAATATGAGATGTTTGAAAACGTACAGTGGAAAAAGGAACCACGGCGATGAAGCTGGAAGGCTGCCCCTCACTAGCGAAAGTTTATGGGATATTTCAAGGCAGCTACCAGCAAAGTGGAATTGTTCCTCCAGCCGTGAATTACTTCACTATCGTAACTCCAGTGCTCCAGAAAAACATCACCCTTTTTATGGGAAGAGCGCATCTTTCTCGTATAAAAGCACAGGAATCTATAAAGAATAACACTTCTCGGAGCAATGAGGTTGTTCAATTCAGCCCTACTTGTATATCCTTACATACGGAGCGACTTTATTAATGTTGAAAATCGAATGCATAAACATATATCGTGTCGATAGATGATGCAGCTCTGATCATTGTGAGTTTTTTGATTTTTATTGTTTTTGTGACGTAATTGTGCATTTGTTGATGCAATGCGACTTGAAATTATACTCGTATACCAGAAGACTACGAAACATTGTAGTTTTGACTCTGTCTATTTAGACAGCCAGCTGCAAGCTGAATAGCAATAAGATAACGAAAGGGTATACATAAGGTACTGATGATAGAACCCTTACCAATAAGATTATTGAAGAAAATTTTCTTTTATTTTGAAGCCCAAAAACCGTAGACATTTTGGTTAAAGTAAGGTAACTGGCCAAAACCTAACATGAAACCTGAAGTTTAGACAATGCTACCGACGAAACGCCATGAGTTAATAAATCGCCCTCGAACATTCAGATTGACATAAAAGACCACTTGCATTAGGGTTTCATATCACTAAGTTTGTTGCTTGATATTTAGATAAAGCATATAGGATGACAAAGCGATCTAGGCTTGTACCAGGTACCAGGAAATAACCAGCCTTGCACCACGAGATCGATTTTGAAGCAAGATCCTTGTGAAGCCATTTCAAGTTTGGGAAATTTAAATAGGAACATAAGACTCTAAGTTGTCCCAAGCAACCTTTACTCACTTTTCAGGTTGAAATTTTTTTAAGTCATCATTAATGCGAGAGAATTGGCACCTGCCAGTTCTGAATACCAGTAAACTCCATAAACTCAAAACTATATTACTATCACTTCAAATTGCAAAACGACACGAATTTTAGACATAGAATAGTTTAATGAAGGTGAAGTTAGAAAAGAACCAACAAAATAAACTAAGAAGACAGAGAAAATTGAATAAAATAGGAAAGTGAATACAAAACAACGGAGGATTGTATCTGCTCCGAAGTCGTATGGCAGTAGGTTCGGTCTCAATAAACTGCCTGCCCGAAGCCTCAAGGTCCTTTATAAATCGAGGTAGATCCCAAGAGTTATGGGTATGAAGTTGTTCGGGAACCAGAAAGCCGAAGCGAATGTAAGTCCAATTATGGTACTGACGTCCTCTTCTCGTGAACCACACTAAACGAAACAAAGCGAGGTCCAATGGAAGTACTGCCCCGCTGCACTTGAGAATATCTTTAGCCTGTTTTAAGGCAGAAATAGGATCTAGGTGGCGACCCCGAAGAGCTAGGATCGTTTCATCTTGAAAGATTTCTTCGTCCATCGTAGTTAATAGTAGTATTGCATTTCACCATCAAACCCTTTAACGACCGCAAAAGCCAATAGATTGGCTCGTAAGTTTTTGGTTATAACTCGCCAGCTGCTGCAGCTAGAGCAGTGTTCAAACCCTCTACAGATTCAGCAAGTCTACTGGTTCCGGGTCAAAAAAAAATGTTCAGTTTTGAGTTTGGGGTTCTCTTGGGGGAGCGTCACAAGTGTGGGTGTTTTCGCGTTTTTATGGCCTACGTTACCCGGCCCTGGACACCCATCGAATGAGCCCACATTTTGGCCCAAATATTTTTACGAAACTAGGCTATCGTACGAGTCTTTAGAGCCCTTGATTGGCTTTCTAGCATATCTGGA
>Ga0210059_1011801_pt1 | contig 13311 bp, 7 predicted proteins | sample Ectturendosymbi2_FD_188042 | JGI IMG/M metagenome (GOLD analysis project Ga0210059, IMG submission 188042) | Ecteinascidia turbinata endosymbiont from Florida, USA - Sample 2 (SPAdes) (version 2) | ecosystem: Host-associated > Tunicates > Ascidians > Unclassified | place: Key West, Florida...
CCCATGGGTTCTGAACTTGTTGACCCATCTGTAGATCATTGAGTGGACAGGAAATTCACGACATCCGAATCGTTCTTTGAATTGCAATTGAGCTGCGTGGATAGACTCCTGCCGAAAATATGCCTCAGTTATAAATATCTTTTGCTCAGTAGTCCAATGCATCTCGAAGGTCAAATTTAGTAGACTCTTAGAACATTACTTCGACTTGGTAAACCTGAAAAATAAAAAGAATTGGTTAATTATTTCAAAAGTTATTCAAGTTTAGGTGATGACCGTTATTTTTTTGTGTCACGCCGTACCAGAGGTGATCACGGAGCCGGAGTGAACTCCGGCCGGAGTTTGCATTTTGGGCTGGAGCCGGAGCTAATATTTTAGGTTCGAGCCGGAGTCTCAATTAAGGTCTGTGCAGAAGCCAATCAAAATTTTTGAGGGACCAAATTTCTGAAATGATACTTGTTGTCAAACAGAATGGAATTAATTGAGACATGTTTTCTGACCAGTGTCGTCATATAACACAAAAGTGTGACACTGGGTGGGAGTTTCGAGCATTTCACCACTAATGATTGTTTCGAAGTTATGGCCCATGCAAAATACAATGTGTAGGCTAGTAAGTGACAATGCAGTTCGGGAATTTGGAATCCATGCCGTAACGTAACTATCAGAATGTTGGGCTAATGATGTGGGCAATAATACAAGACACATGACAAAAAACAGTGGTTAACAAAACAGATTATATGGTGCCGAAGTGACCTATACACTGTAGTGTAGGCCTAGCTTAGCAGCTAGTGACACTGACAGGAGTTGACGATGCTGTTAGAACTAAGTAATGTGCAGTAGTACAATGTTTAGGCCTATTCGCATTGTGCAGATTTCTAGTCTAGCCACGGCCTCCATAGTCCAACTTCTGCTCACATTTTGGAGCCATACTGAACAATGTTGGATGTTTGCCATGATAGTTGCAGCTTCAAAGATAACCTATATTGCTTTGCATCGCTATTGATAATTGCCTGTGATTAATTTGAAAGCGAATGTAGAAAGTTATGCGCGATGTAAATGTTCATCTTATTAATTTTTTCGTATGATTTGCTGGCACATTCATGTTAATGGCTCAGTTTAGCACAGTCATAGTTCAGAGTTTTATATGAACACGTGGTTAAAGTACGATTCAATATTTGTGAACAGGTGATCAGCTCCAGACCTCGGAGATTTAAAATGAGTCTTTTGTAAAAATTTAAATTAACACTCACTTCAAATACTTGTCGTCTATCTGGTCAATTACTGAAGCATGAACAACTTAACCAAAAACTAGTGTTTCAATGGTTGGTTGCCACTTCACAATTTAATAAAGTAGAACCTATACTTTTAAGGTGTATATTTGATAGGCAATGTCTATTTTGCCTCTTGAGACAAAAACAGTTTTGAAGTTATTCTGTCAGTAGCTGCACACACTTGTTTGATTTTGAAGTCATCACGTGACAAGTTTGGAATGTATGACCTACGTAGCTGACCATAATGTCTAATATAAATGTGGGCAAGCTTTTAGTGGCTGTTTGTGTACGTTGTGTAAAGAATAGGCTAAGCCATGACTTTAAACCTGAACATGTGTCTTTCTGTATTGTGCTAGTCACGTGACCATTTCAACCATTTGCGTTCTAGTTAAAGGCAAAATAGCCACGACATATTTTGCCTCATCCGGCAAAATAGACAGTATCTTTTTAACATGAGTTACTTAGAAGTTTTCGGAGTGTTAACAGGAGTCGGAGTTGATGTTTCAAAATTTGTCGGAGCAGGAGTCTTAAACCGTGGAGCAGGGGCGGAGTCGGAGTCTGAAAAAGGTGACTCCGCTCATCTCTGCCCTGCACCATGGATATGTCTTTTTGTTCAAAATTAATTATCCAAGATTTCTACACAGCATATATTACAAAAAAAGCATACTAAAAACAGAAAAGTAATGTTCAAAACTTGGTAACTTGCAATGTGCTAGTTTATTAATATCATGCACAATAATTCGTATGCAATGAAAGTTCTAACCATGGCAATTAATTGATGTACACACGACGGTATGATAATTAGCAATTCATAATTGGTCAGTGTTTCATTCAAAACTTAACAAGTACAGTAAAAGCTTAAAATCAAACTTATTCACAAACCCTAACTGCCAAAAGCTTGGTAAACGAAAAGCTTGTTTTCATTTAAGAAAGAATAAATGCAGAAAGATCTCATCTGCAATACTAGTTGCATTGGTGATAGTATGTTCAAACCTGAGTGAATTTGAAACATTGTTATGAAACAGAATTGGCAAAAAAACTACATACAGACAGACAGACAGACAATTCTAGTTTATTTTGCATGGCCAACGAAAAGACCCGGAGGTCATCAAAGTCAGCTGACCATGGGTACAGGGTGTCCCAGAAGTCGCGCACCATGCAGATTTTTATGAAAATACATATAAATAACAATTTTATTGATCACAATCATAACAGATGCTCAAATTGTTCACCCTCTGCATTGACACATGCATCAATTCTCAACAGACCGGCCACCCAATCAAAATGCATAGTCCACACATCCAAATTATTATATGGCGCGCGACTTCTGGGACACCCTTTATAGTAATAAGCATCAAACCTAGTCGACAATTTAAGAAATGGAGACCCGAAGCAATTGCCACATTTTCCTCACCCTAAATCCACTATTAACTCTCCCAACTGCGTGTTTTGTGGTCTGATATTCTGCAATTCGTGTATTAAATCTTTCTGAGGACAAAAACATGTTTTTAAACGCCTAACGTGAATTCGCTTACATCATAACACATGGGGAAAAAGTCCAACGTGATTTCGTTTTATTATATAAATTTTCTCTGTTTTTGTTTATAGTCAAAACACAACTGCCTAAATTAAGACCGCTGTTTTTTTCTGTGTATATAATTATTACCTGTACCAGTTTCGTAATAATGCCACTAAATTGTGGGTGGTAAACTTACTTACGCTTGTCTAAAACAGCTTGGAAAGTTAAGGTATGCCCCCTGCCCATGCATGTCAGCAGCGTAACCAAAGTTAACAGAAACAAAGCTTTTCTGCGGTCAGTGATGACGTTATACTGATGTCATGACACCGCATCTGCATTGCTCTGCCAACGTAGATAGCAGCCAACTTCACGCTACTGGAATGTGGTACAATGAAAGTTCCATGTTTCTACGGAATTATTTTGTTATGTGGTGAATGAGTGCTTGTTAAGAATTCGTGGCACTTTTTTCCACAAAAATTTGTACAATTGAATATTTTTGGGACATTCCTGTCTGACTCATTCTAGTGATTTCAATGATTCGTGTCAAGTAAAAACGCAGAAGCGTTGCGTACATCTATGGAAGCTGAGAAAGCATTGATTAGCTCGCAAAAATTCAGCTGGCTATACACTTCATAGTTAAACCAGTTTATCAATGTGGCTGATATTTCAGTAGATATGCGCATTGCAAAATTTTGGAAAAATAAATTTTACAAAAGTTCATCTGGTATTCATTTTTTTAAATGAAATATGCGCTTGACAGCCTTCGGTAGTGTCGACTGCATTTAACGCTTTCACAATTTCCGGTTAAAAGCCCAAAATCACGTACTGATCGCTGGAAGTACAGCGGACGAAATAAATGAGTTCCTTACTAGAAAATCGGCATGTTGTTTTTATGCAATCTGTTGAAATAAATGCATTTGTTGAATTAAGTTGACTTGTATTTCTCCTGTTCTTCAGTTGCCACTACAGCTGGCACAGGCAGCGAGACGACTGGCATCGCCATTTTCGATTACGTGAAGTTGAAAGCAAAAACTGGAATCGGGAACCGTGCCTTGAAACCCACTTTAGGACTCGTCGATCCGCTCACACTACAGTATCTTCCTAAGAAAGTCACGTGCTATGCTGGATTTGACGTACTTTGGTGGGTATATATACACGATCCGAGTACCGCGGTTGATCTTTTCGATGTATATACAGGAAAACAACCTGCCGCCTAAGCGCGTATGGTTTAGATTTTTAAACGAGAGCTTGTAGTTTGCTGAAACATGTTTGATAAAGATAACTTTTTCCAACAACATATCACACTTAAATTTGGCTCAATCACAAGTGCAGTAGACGTCAACAACCAGTGAATACCATTCACCCAAATTCCACACAATCGATACAGTTTCCAGTTTGAAAAATGACCCTGGAAACACTGCACAGTTTCCAGTTTGAAAAATGACCCTGGAAACACTGCATTTTAACCTCAGGTTGAAGTTGGTTAAACACAGTTGTTTGGAAGCATGCTTGGTGCGTTGGTACTTGTATACGAAATATTTGCCACATAGCAGCAGCGGCCAAAACCGGGCGATGTCAAAGCTTCACAAAAATTCATTACCGCTACAGGCACAAAAGCATCGGTGTGAATCGTTTTACATAGTCGTATCTGATAGATCCGACAACATCCCTTTTTAAATATCTTTTTAAAAAATCAGATTAAGTCGGTAAGGGTGTTTCAGCCAGTAGAACGTTGGTTTGACAGTAGAGATTCTTAATGGGGCCAACAGTAAAGCAGCAAATATCAGTTTCAACTAGTGGCCAGATTCAACTGCTTTTTTTCCATTTGCAAGCAACACCGATCTAATGATCTGTTAATCATTGCTGGCATCAGTGGTGGATGCAGACCTGCTGTTTGGGAGTGGGAAGCCAAAGACCAGGGTTAGAAAATACCTCCTTTTGTCTATTTTCTTAGGAAAGTGAAGCGCATGCAAAATTTATTGCAGCGACATTGGCTTCTAACGTGGAAGTTTCAATTTTTCAAGAAGTTTTCAACCATTTTTGCGCACAAGCCTCAGGAAACAGCGAAAACTTTTTGTTACTTATGCTTCTCTACAAGAATTTACTCGCTTGAAGTGCATCTACTTAAAATCTGATTGGAAGCTGTAAAGGCAACTCAAAATGCTGAGCTACATATTAAATACAAATTAAAACTTTGCCAAGTTTAACAAACATTTTTCAGTTATCATTGTAAAGTGTTTCGTAATTTTCATTCCACGGACTTGTTTGGCATAACAATGCTTTATGAAATGCATAATATGCTGCAAACAACACTGATGCTTTCCCGTATTGCAGCCATGCTTTGGAATCATACACGGCAATTCCTTTTAACGAAAGAGTTCCACGGCCAGAAAATCCTGCCCTACGTCCTGCCTACCAGGGCTGCAATCCAATCAGGTGCGTGTGCGTAGGTGAGCGGTTGTGAGCGATATCTGTTTCTAAATGTAGCTGTTGGCGCATAGAGCAGCTGTTTCCTTGCTATCATCTACTCAAGCCTGCTTGCTTGGATTGTAGACCGCGGGTGGGGAACCTATTTACTATAATGGGCCGCATCAGTTGTGGAATATCACCGGCAGGCCGCAAAAAAGGAAGTTTATCTTAAATTCTGTCTTTATCTTCCTTACCGAACAAAGAGAGAAAATTTTGTGGAGCGAGAGAGACTTCTCTCTAGTTACTAGTCTTTGCTTATGATGGAGTTTCGCTTTTCCGCGCTGTAGTGTTCTGACGTGGGTGAGGAAAGTTCTGGTGCTGGCCGCAAGTTCCCCACCCCTCTGTTTAAACATTATGCGCAAGATATTGTTTGATTTTAGCATTTACGACGAGGTAATTGCTGTAAAAATTAACTTGGGGTACTACACATTTTTGGCTTTGTAGTAATACTGCCATTATAGTGTTAACCTGTTTGCTTCATAGATAACAGTAAGTTTGTGTTAAAGGGTGATCTGCTTCACTAACGGTAGGCTTCTTGCTTCAGTGTTGTCTCGTTCAGTATTTTCGTTAACCTTTAGCAACGGGTTGGCGTCTGTGCTTGATTTTTTGAGTGAATAAAGGTTTTGTGCTGATCCATATACTGCTTGTGCCAGTGACGTGTGGTCGAAGCATGCCTTGACTGTCACCAGCAAGTACATTGCCCGAGCCGTTAACAACCCGGACGACCTGGAAGCGAGATCGCAAATGCATTTAGCTAGTGCTTTTGCTGGCATTGGGTTCGGAAATGCCGGGGTCCACCTGTGGTAAGCACCTGCCGTGTGTCTCCCTGTACCTTAATGAACTAGGAAAGATTGCTGAGTGTAGTGGTGAAATGGATGCAGTAAAAACGCTTAAATAGCGTTTATACTGTTTTACGACCTGAAAACCAGGGCTGTGGAGCCGGTACTCAAATTTCAGTCTCCGGCTCTAGCTCCGGGCATCTAATTTTTTTGGTTCCGGTTCCATCATCTTGAACTTTTTGGCTCCGGCTCCAGAACAATTTGGTCCAAAAAACAGAAAAAAACATTGTATTATTTGTATAACTCGCTTGAACCGGAACCCAAATTTCAAGCTCCGGCCCCACCATCTAAAAATTTTTGGCTCCGGCTTCGGTTCCAGCCATCTAAAATTGCTTGGGCTCTGGTTCCACAGCCCTGCTTAAAAACGCTATTGCGACGATAGTCATCCACATTCAAGGGTGGCGTTGCTGCTCTGAATTTTTGACTCGGAGCTTGACATGTCAATTCGTTATATATTCAAAAAATGAAAGTAATTTTAGCATTAGTAAATCTGGTGTGCCATTAACCACCTGTGGTGAAAGTTTGGTTGCAATGTTCAATGGCAATTTAAAGACGACAATATTTTGATTTAGCGTAATGCTTTTAAAATAAATCTTTGGCTTTATTTTTACTTCTAAATGCTTCAAAAAGTTGCAGATTGTTTATAATTTTGATTTTCTGGAGAAAGGTGTGTCAACTCCGAAAAAATTGGTGGCTTAACCAAGCTTCGTAAAGACCGTGCAGACTTCGAAATTTATAGTGAGCTTGTGGTTTCATTTAACTTTTCTCTTCGCCCCCACCTCATATTTGACTTCGCTAACCACGTAGTTCCACAGAAAATAATGCATGTGCATGCGTTTCTCTCTGTTAACGCAACGGTTAGCGTTGTTGGTGTGCTTGTCCAAAGTAACAAGAGCTGTTTTGTTTCAGTTACCTCGTTTTGGTAACACCATGGTTTCTTGCATTGCAATGAGTCATTGTGGTTGGTCACTATATAAACGCCTGGCCTTTGCAAAGAAGCATAATTCGTTTGAAACGCGATTGATATCAGAACGTTTTTATCAGACACACTCCATCAATTTGTCGTTTCTAGACTATTGCTGGTTACCAGCAAGTGACATCCAGTTCTAGACTTGTACACTTTTGCAAAATTAATCCAAAACATCGTTTTTAGCAAAAATCTCAAATATTCTCGCATTCCTACGTTCTATGATTATGCCCTTGAAAACACTTTGCTGTCGTACATTCTGGAAGCGTTTTATTCAGATGAGGCTTTTTTTCACACTAAAATGAATATGACATAGCCTCACAGAAACTGTGGATGCAGTTTCATTTCTTATATGTCACAAAGGTGTTTTAGGCACTTTGCTGCAAATTGAAAAACAAAAATGTAGGTTGTTGATGAAGATACCTTGTTTTTCCAACGCTGATATCGTGCTATATACCTCATAGCCACGGGATGTCATATCCTGTCTCTGGACTTGTGAAAAACTGGACCTCACCCGATTACGATCAAGAACAACCCCTCATCGTAAGTCATGTGTGTTCAGCTACTCCGCCGTGTGTGCCTTTATCGGCACAGTGTTCATTGTACTCGTTGCTTGTCGGCGTATTTGAAACACAGGGTTTTTGTCTGGGAAATGTCTTGTGAATGAGCTTTTGCCTAAGATATTTGCGAATAGCTGGAGTGTATAAGATTGCTGCGGCGTCAAGGCCAGCTGTTGCGTGGCTTAGCACACGATCATGTTGAATGCACGTTAAACTATTGAACTTTCGCTTGTTCTCTTGCAACTTCTTACAGAGGTATTTCAAGCATTTTGGAGTAAACGCGTTGTAGATGTGTTTACATTCAGTGAGCTCAAAACGTAATGCTTAAAAGTAATCCAATCACAAAAAGAAAAAATGTATAAGCACTGCTTCAAACATCGGTCATTTACTACAACCTTGCGGCGTGCTTTATTTCCGTTACATAAGTGGGCAGGTTGACAAGATGTGCATTGTATTTACTTCCTCAAAAAATCTGAATAACTCAGTGATTTATTGTATTAACAAAATTCTGAGTAACTCCTACGCTTATTGGATTACCAAACGTTGTCAGTGTTGTGCAGTAATCGTTAAAGTACTGTGTAGCCTCGGACAATAACTAAAACTTATGCTTCGTGCTAAAATTGAAGCATTTAGGGTTAGATCAGCCATGTCCAACCCGCGGCCCAGGCGAAGGTTTTGTGCAGGCTAGTTTGGGTTTTCGCTTTTGTATAAGTAGCCTACATACTGATAACCTGTCCTTATGTTGATACTTTTGGATTTGACATTTATGATGCAGGTGGTCCTCAGTGCCCCTTTATCACGTCTGTTACCATTGCAGTTAGGATTCGAACGCTTTCAGTACATTAGCTCAAGCTGAATTTAGTTTGCTAAGATCAAAATAAGTCATACAATGTGCGGCCCTCACTAATATGTCATTCAATGTGCGGCCCTGGTTAAGATAGTGACGCAATTTTTGGCTCAGTAAGCCATTTGGGTTGGACATAGCTGGGTTAGATGGACAAAACTTGGCTAATCTTTCATTGCATTCCATGTTAAACGACTTCCGTTTTTAATTGAAAATAACTAATTATGTTGCACGAAGTCAACGTTTTTGCTGAATTAATGTGAATGGAAGGCATAGCATTTTTCAAAATTTGCAACTCGCACTTCAATGTTTTCGTGTGACGCTGTGGTGAGAGCTCTGCTCTTAGCAGCTGATGTAAAACAGCGTTGCGTAATAAGTTGCCTTTGTTCTCTACATTAAACTTGCCATAAATTGAAACTAATTGGTTTTCTACGCAGCCTCATGGTTTATCTGTTATCATAAACGCGCCTGCCGTGTTTCGCTTCACTGCCCAAGCTTGTCCTGAACGTCATCTTGAAGGTGCGGCTCTGCTTGGCGCCGATGTTTCGAACGCGAAACGAGCAGACGCTGGAAAAATACTCTCCGAAACGTTGTTGGAATACATGCATAAATTAGAGGTATGTTGTCCCAAAGTGCAGACATTATTTGTTGGCCTTGTTTGTAACATTCAATTGCCAGTAAACTCTAACTTTGAATCCCAACCGAAAACAATTCGAATTATAATGTTAGAAGCAATTTTATAACTCTGCGGTTTAGTTTAGAAAGTAAATCAATTAATTTTCTCCAGCAAAAAAGTTACGACTGTGTTTTTTGTGTCGTTCAGCGTTATCCATATCAAAATTTGCGGTGGGTGGAAATATTCAGCTGCAATTGAATGAGCTTGTTATTTAACGTTTCAAATATCGAAGCACAGTTTTCTTGTAGCACGAGAAACATTCATGCCAACTGCCTGGCTATGCCCGAACAGCCGAAAAAAAGCCTTGACTTCGTGTGTTCCTCACTTACTAATTGTATTCGCAGATACCAGATGGTTTGGGCGTCTTAGGGTACAGCTCGGACGACGTTCCGGCTCTTGTGGATGGTACCCTGCCTCAAGAACGCGTCACCAAACTGTCCCCGCGAAAGGCTGGAAGAGATGAACTGACTCAGTTGTTTGAGGAAACGATGAAGATTTACTGAGTTTTATTTTGTGGAGGATGACGCCATAAACCATTCCCTGTCTCTATGACTTCTAATTTTCCTGATAGCAGACCTGAGCATTGTTTTGATTAAATAATGCTGAGCTGTAGAGACAGGCACCGATAGCAATGATTTCCCGAGGAGGAAATTTATATGTATTTTTTTTTGTTCAACGAGAATCCATTTCGGTGGTAGAGCAGCTTCACACTCGGTGGCAATTTCAATTCTGCGCAAAAGTTGAGCCAGCGTTTTTTGTGTGCAATCGTGGTGACGTTTCATGACGTTGTCCTGACCAAACGTCTTTGCAGTTTTCTTCTACATCGGACGCCTTTTGCGCTGAGGAATTTAGCGGAAGGAAAAAGAAAAGGATGTAACGAGATCAACGTTTTCTGTCATTTTTTGACAATCGCTTCTGTCAACATTATCGCGTGATTGCGTTCCTAGCGTATAGTGGCAACGTAGACGTGGATTGCAGTACAGCAGCGCACAGTTGTTCACGATTTTTAAAGAATTTCGGTTGACTCTAACATATGCAATATTTGTTTTTATAATCAATACATTTCGTGAGCTTATTTTTACAGCGTGAAAACAACCTTGCAGCAAATGTCATTAACGCTAAGAGAAACTTTGAACTTGTTTATCAAAATTTTCAAAATAAGTTGCAAGCGACATTTAACTGAGTCGACCAGTCTAATAATTCGCTTGTGGCTGAAAGCCGTGTAATTACGTAGGATCAAGTTTCTGATCTCAGCTGTTTCGTCACGACTGTTTTCGTCGCAAACAAAGTAGAACATGTCTTTAAGTATGGTATTCTATCTCACAAAACTTCTGACAGTTGTGAAGCGTGTTGGGCAGCTTCTTGGTACCGGTTGTAGCAACTAATATAAGGTTGCCATACCTGCGGAATTTCTCGGACATGTCCGGAATTTCGGTGTTAAAGTTTGTGTCCGGAAATAATTATAAAAATGCTCTAATGTCCGGAATTATGACTATTAAAATGATTTCGTTTAGCTTGAAACAATGTACATGTGCTTTAAATATGAGAATTCAACTTCTACTACTTCGACTGTTTCCAGCGTCTACAATAATTTTGTTTGAATTGGACCTAGTCTTTGCCCTTCAACGCTTGTTTGTGGTCGCGAAAAGTTTCCATTGAGACTGTAAGGAATTTTGCCGCATCAGATATGGTAAACCTAAACTAATAATATTACAGTGTTTCTTCTGAACTTGAGAAGTACAGTAGGTTTGTTGATCTTTCTTGTGACGTAGAGCTCGTTTAATACTTTTGGTTGTGATTTGTTTCAATTTTTTAATTTTCTTCAAACTACTGCAAAATTTACGAAGCGCGGATAAGCATACGAGTATCTCTTAAGAAGGAAGGTATGATTGCTGATCATAAGAGATGTATCTCAGTGTCGGACTAAGGTAGCGCAGGACCTGTAGCATTTTAAGAATGCGGGGCCCTAAGTTAAAAAACACCTCATATTGTGTGTGGGCAAGGCATCCATGTTACTAGCTTTACTCTCGGCATGTTCTCTCGAGTTCGCATCGTGACATGACAGTCGGAGTGTATCGTGCTGACCGCCAGCGTTGCCAGATGGCTGTAACCTAAATCTGCTAAATGGTGTCACAAAAAACTGCAAGATTCCACTAAAAATCTTGTCACAAACTTTCAGCTAAAAGCAGTGAAATTCTGTTAATCAATCTGCTATTTTTAAGATGATTAAAAGGAACCTATAAAGATATACAGAATATTAGTTTTTCGTCTTGCACTGTTCCCAATGAGAATAGGCTAAAAATGCCGGTGTTGGCCACCACACTTTTCGGCCCACAATTTTCTTTCAATCAAAATTTTGAGCAACGTTACTGCAGCTTACCTCGTTTTTGTATGACACACAGTTCTTGACGATCTCTTTCAAATGATCGCATGTGTTTGTACAGTAGATAAACGCTCAGCGATAAACAGACTGAGCATAGCTTCAGCATTCAGCTGGTCTTGTAACTCAAAACACTGTGTGACAATAGGGAGCATGCAGAAAGTTCTTCAGTCTTATCTGGTTGCTTTTTGCTACCAGTTATGCCAGTCAAGCTGACGATGTTTCACTGCGATTGCATTATTGCAAACTTTGCAATTGGCTTTTCTTGAATCAGCAGGATAGGCACCGAGCCAACTTTTAAATTCTGAATCTTGCTACCATACATGTCGAAACTTCTGGCAGCTTCAGTTTACCAGGAAGTTTTTTACCAGACATTACTACTTACCAGCGTAGCTGATCGTGCCGTGGGATAAAAACATATTCTACCAATGTTGTCTTTTTTAGCCTAACACGCTCACTAAGCGCTCAAGCGAATCATTGAGGCTTCACCAAGCCGTCTAATTACTTGTCATTATGATACAATTATCTGTTTGAAGCAGCTTCGTTGCATCATAATCAAAATTCCCAATAATTGCAGGCATCGGGTTGTGCATTGTCCTGGTGTTACCCAATTAAAAACGTCATAAAGAAGACAAGCGTATTTTTGATGAAGAGTAGACGTAAAAGTTTTCATCTTGAAAAACTGTTGAAACAGATTTTTGGTCAGGCATTTGTTACCTGCTAAATCTGCCAAACGTTTACTAATATTCTGCTAGAAAATCAGCTACTTGATAGATTATAAATTTTACAGCCAACAGTGAGAAAACCCTGCTAGGTTTAGCAGCAAATCAGCTGAAATGGCAACACTGCTGACCGCAATCTCATGCCTTTTGCTACGTAACTGTACAAAAAGAATCAAACAAGAATTTCTGGATACAGACAGCGTTTAATTGAAAATCTTTTTTATTACTTACGGCAAATTTAGCAAACTACTGACTTCTTAGACTGAATAAAAATCATCTATGAAATGTAATCACTAAGATTTAATACAGAAGACGGCGGGGGCCCCCAGAAGCGCGGGGCCCATAGCAATTGCTAATCCGGCAATGGCGTAGCCAGCCCAAAAAGTTTGGGGGGCCAAAATGTTTGATTTTAGGTGAACAACACTATTTTTCATAGAAAAACGCCTCTCAAAGCACAAAATGACTATATTTTCTAAAAATTTTGGGGGGCATGGCCCCTTTGGCCCCCCTGGCTACGCTTATGTAATCAGGCACTGATGTATCTGAGTCAGACAGCGTTATGTTTGCCATGAGAGCTAGCACTGATTTCTTTATATATTTTTATCTTCTATGCAAGTGTTTCAAAATGGTTCCCTTTGAAAACAAACCTGTTCGTCGGGTTGGCAGACGCTGGTATTTTGAAAATAAATGCTTTGAAGTAACTCCAAAAAAAAACTAACGCAGAACTTCTCAAATTATAATGACTCTAGTAGCGAATCTTGTCAGGACAGCTTTTTCAGTGAGGTTCGTTAAGGCCAAAACGAGGACAAATTTTTACTTGTGACTTTACAATACTCATTGTCTCTGTTTTCCCTGTTCCTTTGTTTTGTCATACTTACCATACTCCGTCCTAAAAGTGATTTGTATGAGCATTTTTTGTGGCAATTAACCGTGAAACAGGCGTAGGTGGGGTTGTTGCATAAGCGTAGCCAGGGGCGCACAGGGCGCCATAGCCCTCAATTTTTTTAGAATATCTACAGTCGTGTTCATATTAATTGACTCAAACTGTAAAGCACACCGAATTTCAA
>Ga0210059_1011803_pt1 | contig 13309 bp, 14 predicted proteins | sample Ectturendosymbi2_FD_188042 | JGI IMG/M metagenome (GOLD analysis project Ga0210059, IMG submission 188042) | Ecteinascidia turbinata endosymbiont from Florida, USA - Sample 2 (SPAdes) (version 2) | ecosystem: Host-associated > Tunicates > Ascidians > Unclassified | place: Key West, Florida...
AAGTATTGTAAATGAACAAACTAGTGAAGCAAAATTAAACGTTAATACTATGGAAATGGATCATGCAACGTTTAATATGTCTTTAAGAAAAATGCCAGTAGCTTTAAGGAAGAGATTTAAGAAATTAAAATCAGAAGGTAAAGTTATTGGTTCGATGAATGATTACATGAAAAGAGCGTTTTTAGACGCACTTAAAAGAGATGATTATTAATCATTTATTAAATACAAATTGCTACTTAATTATAAGTTTATTTTTAAGTAGCAATTTATGTTTAAAATAACAATAAAATTAAAGAGGAAATAAAAAAAGTTGATTGTACATTCGAACAATATATATATCAATGCTTTTATGCGATCATGACTCTTAATAAAGCAAAAAAGAGGAGACAAAGCGATTAACTGATTGCAATGATTTATGAAAAAGAAGCGCAACTTTTTTTGAAACATTTTTTTCTATATTATTACCCCCCTATACCCTTTAAAAAATTTTTTTTTTTTTTTACTGGACGTGTGCATAGAAATTTTTTTAATTTTTCAAAACTCATGTTTAATTTTTGTTACTAAAAAAGACCTGAAAAACATAAGATATTTTATATATAAAAACAGCAAAAAGGCTTGTATTATCAATGGTTTTAGATTGATTTGTGATAATATCACAGCTATACTTAATGTAATATTTGATAACATATTTAGAGACATTTTAAATGTATTTATTAATAGAAGTAAAAAAAGTACTATTTAATACAAAGAAAAGTTTATTCATTTTTAATGAAGACTTAATGCTAGGCTTTTTCATTCCCAAGAAGCTAATGCAGTACAACGACAAGTTAAAGCATTATGTTTGTTATCTTGGTGATCAATATATCATGCAAGTATTCAAAGTAAAACATGATTACACCACAGAATTTTTAACCGAGAAATATATTGGAGAAGTTGTTAGCCTTTTAGGTATCAAACAGCTAAAGCAATTAAAACAACCACGCTTGAACAGTGGGAAAAGAAAAATTGCTTAATATATTACAGCAATATTACAGTAATAATTTGCCCATGGTTTAAATATTTGATAATGATATCTTATGAACAATCAGCAATAATAATTCCACCGAGCAACTACACAGTTGTTGAAATGCAAGACACAAACAATCGTGCATCATCAATGTTTTGTTTCTATGAAAATGTAGGCTTTTTCATTCTGCATAGTTATTGGAAGTGGTGGGATAATGGCACGATATATATTACTTGCCCAGTAGGTTTAGAAGTGAATACTTACTCTTTTTCTTGGAATGAAAAACAGCATGGATCTTTAATTGTCATAGATAAATATCTAGGCTATTTTGATTTGATACAGCTACACGAAAAGCACAGGCAAGAATTTAAGTGGGGGAGTACATGATACAGTTAAAGTATTCACGTGGACAGATAGCACACGTAACGCCAACTTCATTTTTCATAAAGAGTAAAAGTGGAGACAAGGGCTTTTTTATCTCAAAGAATTTTTGCAAGTTCAATGAAAACATTTTAACGATTATGCTTGATGAAGACATAGACATTTATTTGTACGCCAGTAAAGATGGTGAAGTAAGTAGTATGCACAAGACAATCAAATCATCACTGTTAAAAACAGCAGTGCATTAGCAATTTTTCTTTTCCCACTGTTTCCATTCATTGAAGTAACGATCACTATTAATTTATTAGTAACAACAATCATATATTGATGATACTATAGGCAACGTGTGGCGATCATACCCTAGGTATTTTATAAAAAGCGTTTAACATTGCCATGTTATTTCTCATTAATTTTTCATTATAACGGTTTGTTTGATTTTCGCTTGGTTGATTTTCGTAAGATTCTGTATAGACTCTTAATAAATCAGTTATTCTTCCAATAAAATAATGACTAACTTCATTAGCACTATGAATATCTAATTTTTCCTTAGTATTTAAATTTAATAATACTTCGAATATTAATTTTTCACCTTTTTCTGGTTGTGCTTTATTACTTAACTCTGGGTTACTGACATTATCAGTACCATATAAGTAACGAATAGCAAGTTCTGTTTTCATATTTATATCATTATGATATTCCTTTTCTAGCTCATCAATTGACATATTTGAAAATTTTATATTCATGATTTCACCATTAACTGCATTAACTGCATTAACTGCATTAACTGTTAATTAAATCTGTTTTTATTTTATCATTATTCATAATTAAATAATGTGATCACCATTAATTAATTCACAGAAAAAATATATCCTATTGCCATAAAATATCATTCTTGGCAATAGAAAAGGCAATAAAAAAAGTGTATTTTTGAAGTGTTTTTTTCATTGAAAAATAAAGAAAAAAAGGTATAATATACATATAAATTATACATGTATTTTATACATATAAGAACATAGAAATTTATAAATATTTTTTTCAAATATTTTTTTAAAAAAGGGAAAGTATCATGAGTGAATTAATTGAAAATGCCGAAATTGTAATAAACAGCTTTAGTGAAAATATGCTTGATCAATTTATAGCATATGCAGATGTTAGCGAAATAACTATGACTACCTACAAAAGAAATTTAAAGCAATTTTTTAAGTGGTTAAGTGATAATGCTATCATCAATCCTACTAGGCAAGACATATTGAATTACAAAAAAGCACTTCAAGACAGAGTTAAGCCAACCACAGCACAAAATTATCTAGTAGCAGTTAAAATCTTTTTTAAGTTCACAGCGAATGCAGGGCTTTATCCAAATATTGCCGAAAATATCAAAGGTATTAATATAGATAAGACACATAAGAAAGATACATTAACTACAGAGCAAGCAAAAGATGTAATCAACACAGCAAAAAAAAGCAATGATATCAATTCAATAAGAAATCACGCTATTTTGTCATTGATGATCACTTGTGGTTTGCGTGTTAGTGAATTAATTAGTGCAAATATTGGGGATATCAGAACCTTAAATAATAAAACAGTACTTTATATTAAGGGAAAAGGGCAGACAGATAAAACGCAATTTGTTGTTTTGCCTTATGAGACAGAGAAAGCAATACGCAATTATTTAAACATGAGAGATAACCAGGACAACAAACAAGGCTTGTTTCTTTCTCATGGTAATAAGAGCAATGGCAACAGATTAAGTGCTAGGACAGTAAGACATATTGCTAAGCAATCAATGAGAGATGTAGGGCTAGATAGCGAGCGATTAAGCACGCATTCACTCAGACATACAGCGATAACCTTATCATTGATCAACAATGCAAGCTTGCAAGAAACACAACAATTTGCACGCCATAGCAATATCAATACAACCTTGATATATTCACACAATTTAGAGCGTTCAAATAACAGATGTTCTCAATTGATAGCAAATTCTATTTTTAATCAAAAGTACGCAAACGTATAGGAGTAATTTATATATGAGTTCAAAATATTCACCAGTATTCAACGAAGAAATTTATAGCGTGAGAAAATCATTAACTATGAAACCATCGGTTGATAGAGCAATCAAACAATACGCAGAAGCCGAAGGTATCAGCGTAAACAAGGCAATAAATAGAGCGATTATGTTTTTTGTTCGTGATATGCAAAGATATAGTCATTAATTGTTTAATTGTGTTCTCATGTTTTTCAGCATGAGAGCTTATTTATTTTTAAGGGGAAAATTTATGACAGATGTAGACATGATTAATATGCATGAGCCAACGTTTTTAGACAAGGCAAAAAATAAAGGTTATGCTTGCCCAGTGTGTAATAATGGGCTTAATGGTGGCAAAGGTATTGGCTTAAGCCCAATTGATAAAGGTAATAAAAATATTTATTGTTGTCATGGTTGCAATGTTACAAGTGATACTTTTGGTTTGTATGCATATACTCAAGGACTAGATAGAAATAGAGATTTTTTAGAAGTATTAAAAGGGGCAATGAGCTATTTTAGGATACATAAAGATGACAAGAAAACATATAACGAGAAATCAAACAGCAAAATAGCAACAGCTAGAAAAAAAGAAGAGCCGAAAGAAGAAGAAGATCATCTAGATTACTATAGACAATGCAAAGCAAGAATAGAACAAACAGACTACTTATTAAGGCGTGGTATATCTTATCAAACATGCTATAAGCATTGGATAGGATATGATCCACGTTATCTGATAAAAAATAAATATAAATTGCAAGAAATTCAAGCAATTATCATTCCTAGAAGTGAAGGTAGCTACACAGTAAGAAATGCAGATAATAAGCATTGGTATAGATATGGAAAAAAAGGAAATGTAAGCAACTTTTTCAATCAAAAATCATTGTATGAAGTGAATGATTATATATTCGTTGCAGAAGCAGAAATAGACGCCTTGAGCTTTATTGAGATAGGGTATAATGCTATTGCTTTAGGTAGCACGAGCAATGTAGGTAAATTCATTGATTTGCTTAAACATGAACAACCAAAAGCAAAATTATTTATTGCACTTGATAATGATGAAATCGGGCGAAAAGCAACATTGAACTTATGCAGAACGCTTGAAGATATGAAGATCAATCATCAAAATTGCATGATGAGTTTTACGAGACACAAAGATATTAATGATTATTTGTGCAAAGGCAAGGAAGAGCTTATCAATATTTGTTCTAGAGTTATTGAGTTATAACGTGGCTATTACTATTATTGAAAGTAATATAATTTAATTCATAAGAAATTAGATTATTCAATAGAAAAAGATATTTATGAAACACAATAAATAGTCTTTAAATTTTTTTAATAAGCAAGGGGTGCGAAATGAAAGAAGTTATGGAACGAAAGGACAAACAAGCTGAAAATTTTTACCGAAAGAAAGCTTGCTTGCCCCTAACAAATTCAATAAAATTGATTTGATAGTAATATTTTATATTATGAAAAAATTATTATCAACAGCTATCAAGAAAAAGTGTTTTATATTTTAGTCTTTTTTGTGTTGAATTTGCATTGTGTTCTTTCTTTCCCACTGTTTCGTATTTCTTTAACATAGGGAAAAATATATTATGAAAACAAATAATGTAAATTCAAAGATAGAAACAAAAGCTAGTGTATGCGTTGATAAAATGCCTATAGACAAGGTAGAACAGCAGAACATACAGCCTACAGAAGTTAAGCTTGTAAGTAATGACAACACTTTAAATATTGAACATGATCCAAATAAACTGCTTATAGACTGCACGATTAATAGCCCACAAGATATATATGATATTGAAGAGCAACTACAAGAGCAACAAAAAGAAGAAAGTATTAATTTTGATGATATAGGCGAAGAAGAAAAAATAGATACATTAGATGATCAAAGTTATTATGGACAAGAAGATTTTCTTATACAATTGTTTGAAGATGAAAAAATAACAGAAGAAGAAGTGAAGTTATATGAATTGCATGAAAAAGAAGAGCAAGACAAAGAGATACAAAAATTACTTGATCCATCTGAATGCGTAAGTGAAGAAAAAGACATATTATGCGTATTTGATGAAGCGAGTAAAACGCTTGATAAAATAGTAAAGTCATCTTATTGGATAGAAGAAGATATAAAACCAATTCATGTGAAGAGATTATTTAGACATTTAATTAGCAAGAAAAATGAATGGAGAAATAGATTATATTTCAGTGAAAAAAATAAGAAAATGATAAAGTTAAATTTTGATGTTATTGTGCAAGTAGCTAAATCGGTAATAATAAAACATAAAAGATTGCCAGTAACAATCATATACGAAGTTATAAAAATTATAGATTCACAAATTAGAATGATTTTTTATCATAAGATACCTTACAAGAAAATAGAAATAGAAGAATTTATGATCAATTTTATTGGTGATTGTGATGACAGTTTGATATTGATAAAAAAAATACTCAATTATGAGTGTAGGAAAAATGAGATTTTATTAGAATTAGAAGTTAAAATTGATGATTTTTTTAAAGAAATTCTTTTTCGTAAGAGATTTACTTTACTTGAGATAAAAGAGATACAAGAAAAACTTCATAATATGAATGATGGAATTAGCTTAAAAAAACATATTGTGGATAATTTTAAAAATTCTGAGTTTGCTAATTATAATAGGCGAAAAGAAATTTTAAAAGGAGTTGTAAAATGCAATTGCACAAAGTATGGTTTACAGCGTGGTAATTATATTATGATTAATCATGTTTCTATTAATAACAGTCAAGATAATGGCGATGATGGAGAGAAAATATTATCATATTCATTGAACACTATGGAGACAGAATATGGTCATTTGATGACATTACCAGATGAAAAAAAGAAAAGTTTTGATCAAATATTTAATTTGTCAGATATAGTTAACAAAACTATTAATAATATTGTTTATAAGCCTAAGAATAAAGAAAAATTAATTATGAATGGCAATATGACTTCTTTTAATATATATCAAGATAATAGGCAAAGATCAGCAGAAAAACATAGCAAAAAGGGATTAGATATTATTGCACACGTGCAAGCAGTAATGCTTATATTGACTTCATATGAAAATAATTATAGAAATAGACATAACAACAAGGCGTTTCAAGGACTTATTTATTGGCTTAGAAGAAATTATGAAAATCCAGGGAATTTGATTGGAGTATATATGTTTATTGTTGGAAGTGGTGGAATTGGAAAGAGCTATTTTATGCAAAATATTGTTTTAGCAATATTAGGAGAAGGGAGCATTACTGCAATATCTGAAACAGAGATAAAAGACCCTAGATTTAATCAGTATGTAACTAATAATAGCTTTATCAATTATTGTGATGAAAGTAATTTTTTAATGCTAGCTAGTTCAATAGGTAGGGATAATATGATTGTTATGATTGAAAGGATTAAGGAATTGGCTAACTCACCAACTATTTCATGTAACATGAAGAATACACAACAGTTTATACAAGAAAATCATCATAATTATGTGTATGCAAGCAATCATGATACAAATATTAAAGATATATGCGAAGATAGAAGAAACTTTTATATAAAATCAATCATTACAAAAGATAATGTTTTAAATGAAGTTAATGAGTTACTTAAGTTATTTTATGATAATGGAGAGACAAGCAAGCTTTATAAATATGAACATATTAATGATTTTTTTGCATTCATTAATAAAGAAACTTTATTTCTTTATGCAAGCGAAATAGTGAAATGGATTTTAGATTATGAGTTAAATAGCCATTATGTTTCTAAGTATTTAAGAGATACAGATGAGCCAGTTAGCCAAGCTATCCCCACAGATGCCAAAAAAGACTTAATAAAGACTTCAGATGATGGATTAAGCGATAACGCTAGAGCATTAAAAGATATTCTTGATAAGATAGAAAGTGAGAAAAACAAAGAATATTTTCTTGTTGTGAATGAAAGATTTATCATTTTATCAATCTTAAAAGACTATATAAGCCAAATGAGACTAGTTGATTTAAAAGACATGCCAAATATAATAAATTTAAGGGATTATGGCACTACTAATCAATGGACAAAAGCACTTAATGAATTAGGATATTTAGGCAATTCAAATACACGCATTGAATTAGGATCAGACAGAAAGAAAGATTATGTATACTCAAGCGATAAATTAAACCATGTAATATCAAATAAAACCGAGCTAAAAAACGCTATACAAAGTGAAACTTTCTTGCACGCTTCAGAGTGTGATAGCTTAGGAAAAAAAGCCGAAGTATTTACGCTAGAAGAAGTACTTCATTTTATAGATTTTAAACAGCATAAAAAATAAACAATTAATTAGGCAAGTGCAATTTTTTGTATAGTCATTTGTGCTTGCATTCTCTTATCAAAAAAACCAAACTTCAACACTTCCCCCAGTTTTCCCCCACTTTTTAAATATAAAAGTGGGAGAGTGCAAATGCAGTATCAGTGGGCATTACAGAGATATTTTATCATATTCCCCCAGTTTTTCACTAAAAGTAAAACTACTATATACCGAAAACGCCAATATTAAGACTTTTGTTAAGCATTTAACAATATTATGATATGTTAACAGTAACATTTTATTAATTTACATTTTTCTAGTTTTTGCTTGTTTTCCCCCTTTCTAATTTAAAGAAAGACAAAAAAAGTGGGGAAACCCACTTTCAAACTTCCCTATGTCAAGCGTAGTAAGGGATTGCTTTTCCCCACTTTTTGAAAAATAAACTTTATTTCAAGACCACCCAAAAGCTTATCAAAAGCATGCTACTATTGGTTTTACCATTCCCCCAGTTTTTTAATTTTAAAGTGGGGAAAAGTGGGGGAAAAGCCCAATTATTTAATAAAAAAAGAAATATAAGTTATTTTTAAGTTAAAACAGTAAAATTATCAAAGATAATAATGTTTATAAAAAGATAATAGACTTAACAAACAAAAAGTGGGGAAAATGGGGTAAAAGTGGGGAAAAGTGAGGAAAAAGTGGGGGAAAGTGGGGAAACAAAAATCACCTAAAAAACAGTGGGAAAGAAAAAAACAATCACACTTTAATTTATATTATTTTGTTCATTTATTGACCATGCGGCGAAATGAGAACTTAGCATAACAGTGGGAAAAAAAATTGCCCTTTTTCTGCTTATGATACAGAGACTCTGTTTAAGTCAAAACAAGCACACGCCAACAGCCATTCATTTTTATTGCGTTAGTCGTATTTTTTGCGACAAGACAATGGGGCTTTTTCCTTTCCCACCGTTCAACTTGCGTTAGCAAGTTATAGCGACTGCAAGGAGCGTAGGCAGAGCAACTGGAAGGAGCGACCAAACCACAGCACTAGCCATGAAACATGATCATTTAAATTAATGGCGATACTAGAAAAGAAAAGGGCAACCGACACACTACAAGGCAATTATTAAAAATGATTATATGTTCACAGAATATAATTATTAAGAATGATAATATAAAAGATGTAATTAATTTAAAACTTAGATTATGAAAAAATTATTTATTATCTTAATTTTATTTTCTTGTTTTTATTTTGTTGAAATATCTTTTAATGAAGAATTGAAATTAGCTGAACAAGGTGATATTGATGCTCAAAGTACGGTAGGTTTTATGTATTATGATGGTAAAGGTGTAAAACAAGATTATTTAAAAGCATTTGAATGGTTTAAGAAAGCAGTTGAACAAGGTGATGCTTATGCTCAACTTTTTGTAGCTAATATGTATTATAGTGGTGAAGGTGTAAAACTTAATAAATCAAAGGCATTATATTATTATGGACTTGCTTGTGATAACCAATTACAAAAAGGTTGTGATGAGTACGCAAGATTAAAAAAAGAAGGGATTTATTAATATACTATTATTATAAACATATTATGATACATAATATATAGTATATAATTATGTTTATTTTTATATAGTTTTTGAATATTTAATGAAAAGGAAATGAAAATAACAATACATGTGATCGTTTTTGTATTTTTAAAATGTTATTTTGATTAAAATTAAACATAGAGTTAAACTAGATATAATGTTTAATTTTGTGTTTAATGTTATGGCTATATTGTGCATTGCCAATTCTAAAGGTGGTACAGGCAAAACTACTTTAACTCTTAATTTAATTCCATTGTTTAAACCTGATTTGATAATTGATGCTGATATTCATCATGGAATATCAAAAATATTAGGACTTGGAAAAAATAAAATTAAAATAGTTACAGTTCAAAATAAAGAAGAGATATTAAAGCTATGTAAGGAATATAGGCGTGTTCTTATTGATTGCGGTGGCTTTGATAACGATATAGCAAGGTATTCAATATCTCAAGCTGATTGCACGTTAACACCAACTACAGATGATCCAACAGATCAATTTGCATTAGTTGAATTTAATAAAGTTATGGTTTCTGTTTCTAAAATGGTTAATGAAGAATTAAAAGCGAATATCGTTTTAAATAGAATTCATCATTCTAGGAAAAAATTTGATGATATAGGAGCTTTAATACATGATTTAAGCAATTTAATATTGCTTGATACTATTATTCCAAGTAGTTCAAAATTGCCTAGTTTTGCTTTTAAAGGTGTGGCTTGCAAAGACAAAAAAATCAAAGCAGTATTTGAGAAATTGTACTCAGAATTAAACTTATAGTTATATAGCAATATGTGTTTATTTTGATGGGGAAATTATAGAATGGGAACAGGAAGAAGTATTGTAAATGAACAAACTAGTGAAGCAAAATTAAACGTTAATACTATGGAAATGGATCATGCAACGTTTAATATGTCTTTAAGAAAAATGCCAGTAGCTTTAAGAACGAGATTTAAGAAATTAAAATCAGAAGGTAAAGTTATTGGCTCAATGAATGATTACATGAAAAGGGCGTTTTTAGATGCACTTAAGAGAGATGATTATTAATTATTTATTAAACATAAATCGCTACTTAATTATAAGTTTATTTTTATGTATCAATTTATATTTAAAATAATCAGTTTAATAGGTAATGATAAGATTAAAGAAGGATTAGAACTAGCTTGAGAAAAAAAACTAATCGTATATATGATCAATATATCTATCAATGCTTTCATACAATTATGACGCTTACCAAAGCAAAAAAAAGATGTAAAAAAGATTAATAGTTGCAATAATTAGTTAAAAAAAAACCATTAAAAAAAATGGTTTTTTTTTATTTAAAAAATAAAATATTAAATTTGTTCAAACATTCCACATTTAGTATGACTTGCATGACCTGAAGAGTGGCTACATTTTTCAAATTGTTGATGACTAGTCATTTGTTTATAATTAACTAATTTTTTAAATCTTTGTTGTATAATTTCGCTATCTTGTAATAACACAGCTAACTCATTTGAGTTATTTATTTTATCTATCATTTTGATTCTCCTTTAATTTATTAATGTTGTTGCCATATGATTGAAAATATTTTTCAATTGATTACAATATGGCGTTTTTTTACTATAATCTTGAGTTTTTGATGAATATCGATGTGTAAAATCGCCACCCGCACATACTTTTTTCCATATACATGGTTCACATTCTTTAGGTAATTGTGCTGATTGATACATATTTTGTATTTTATCATCATTTAACAATGTATCAAGATTATGAGTTCTTACATTTTTAGTTGTTTCACATGCTTTATACCCGCTTGTTCTTATTGAATCTTCTGGTTCAATTGAACCATCAGTATTTATTGTTACCATGTGTTTAAATAATCCATGATTAACATCACCTAATATATTAACTTCCATTGAATTGTTATGATAAAAACTTTTAACTACTTGATCGAAAAAACGAATTTTTAAATCTTTATCTTTTAAATAAATATTAAATAAATCATTATAAAAATTAGATATTTGAGGAATGTTTTCATAATCATGATTAACATCTGGTATTAAAATATCAAATTCATGAAGATTTAATTTTTTAAAAAAATCAACAAATTTTTGTGCATCTTTGATTTCATCATCATAAACAGATAATACTCCAAAATTAATATTATTTTTTTTCATCAAATTAATACCATTGATTGTTTCACTTAATGAGCCACGACCATTTAAAAAAATTCTATTTTTATCATGAAGAATACCATCAACAGATATCCCCACTCCTATACCATATTTATTAATGATATCGCACCATTCTTGGTCAATAAAAGTTCCATTTGTTTGCATAGCTAAAGTTAAGTTATTTACTTTTATATTTTTAATTTTTTCACATAGTTGGATAGTTTTTTTTTTTCCATATAGCATAGGTTCACCACCATGAAAACTAATAGTAATATCTGTTAATTTATATTTATTTATATGCTTTTGTAATTTATCTAAAAAAAAATCTACTATTTCATCTTTTATTTTTTTTGGCTTCTCATAAACACTTTTATCTCTAAACCAATAACAATAAGTGCATTTTAAATTACAACGTGAAGCTAATTTTAATATAAAATATTTTGGCTTTGATATATTTTTATTCATAATAATAAACCTTAATTATTTTTTCATCTTATAATAAAATTTTATTTTAACATTATTTTTTTTAATACTCAATATTTTTTTTATGATTAGTGCATATATATATATTTCGCATATTTACTTTCACTAAAATTCATTATAATTGATAAAAAAAAGTAAATAACGCGAATACTGGATAAAAATGAATAAGTGAATATTTTAGCATTAATATATTTAAATTTATTTTATTGTAAAAAATATGAGCAAAATTAAAACGTAATTTTTAGCTTATATTTCAACCTATTCATTAATAATAAATAAGAATTGTACGTTATAATTTTTCAAAATCCTTATCCAGTATTCACGTTTCTTTTAAGACGACCTATAGACCTAAAAAATAATTAAATATCAAAAAAAGTATGAAATATTAAAGGTGGAAACGGGAATAGATTTAAATAATTAGATAAATATACATTTATGATACGAACCCACCTGCTACTAAAAAAGAATTATAATTCAATTAATTTTTTCTAGTATTTCTAATGCTTTATTATTATATTTCAAAGATAAAAAAAGCCATTCTTTTGCTAAGCTATGATTTTTATCAACCCCTTTACCCGTATAATAAATCATGCCTAATTCATAAGCTCCATATTTGCCACCACTTAATTTTGAGCTTATTTCATAGTTTTCTATAGCTTTTTTATGATTAAACAATTTACTATATTGTGAAGAATAAATATGCCCCATAAAATCATAAATCCATGCTTCAGAAAAATTATAAGTATCGATTAATGTAAAATGATCTTCATTATATCTTACAATAGCTTTATTAAGCCAATATATTGCTTTTTGATCATCTTGATTTATTAATTCAGTCGGCGTTTCATTAAGAGTTGAATAAAATGTTCCTAATATCGTCATACAACCCCAATCACCATGTTCAGCACATTCTTGCATTTTTTTAACTTCTTGTTCTGAATTGTAAAATCCAGCATTAGAATAAAATGTAAAAAAAACTAAAAAAGAAATTAAATATTTATTTTTCATTATATATACCTATGTTTTTAAATAAAATAATCGTATTCATATAATAACTTCTTATATTTAAATTTTCAATATTTTTATAATATTAAATTGAATACAAATTGTTATATTAATCTTAAGCTACTCATCAAATATACGGATTTAATATGGACTAGACAGAAAAAAACAATCATACTTTAATTTATGTTATCTGTTCATTTATTGGTCAAGCTGCGAAATGAGAATTTAGCATAACAGTGGGAAAAAAAAGTTGCCATTTTTTTTGCTTATGAGACAATTGGACTTTTCCTTTTCCCACCGTTCAACTTGCGTTAGCAAGTTATAGCGACTGCAAGGAGCGTAGGCAGAGCAACTGGAAGGAGCGACCAAACCACAGCAC
>Ga0210059_1011804_pt1 | contig 13308 bp, 4 predicted proteins | sample Ectturendosymbi2_FD_188042 | JGI IMG/M metagenome (GOLD analysis project Ga0210059, IMG submission 188042) | Ecteinascidia turbinata endosymbiont from Florida, USA - Sample 2 (SPAdes) (version 2) | ecosystem: Host-associated > Tunicates > Ascidians > Unclassified | place: Key West, Florida...
GGAGTCCACGCGATTTAATACAGTTCGTTAATAAGATGACCTGCATCAAATCGCGTGGACTCCTTGACAACTAACGAATTCGTGGCAACACATTGATAAATGAAACATGCATTAAATGTGAGGCGAAACTCGCTATTATAGAGATATGGTATTGCTATTCAGTTAGAAGAGCCACACAGTTTGCCTGCCACTGATATATACACTTTCCGGAAACAAAGAACATCACCTGATAGCAAAACGCATTTAACATGAACAACGGAGCATCATTGCACTTACGTCTTCAAAAACTGGTTCCCACTGTTCTTTAGCGCTGATAGCGTCGCTCACACCGACAACCCGGTTTTGACGATCCACGCTTAAATATTTTCCGAAGCCAGTCTTTATAGCAATCCTGTAAAGCATAATCCAACGTCATTGTGATGCCGTCTTGCAGTTTTTTAGAAATAACATATAAACAACCAAGGCGGATGCGCGAACAACGCAAACACTGCACGACTTACGTCAAAATGTTGCAAACCAAATCATAACAAAATTTACTTGGAATCTGAAATAACAACTCCGGTTAGTTGTTCTGGAAGATCAGGCCCTTCACCTTCGGGCCTAGGTGCGCCAAGTGTAAACATGCCATTATCCATAGCACAAACATAAACATGTTTTCCCATTTCAATGGCGATTGTTCCTGAAATTAAGAACAGTTGCATCATGCGTACAAGATGCAAGAACATCAAAATGAGCAATGCTCCCCACAAATGTTAAAAAAAAATAAACACGTAAATAGACAGCACCTTCGAAAGTATGTAGATTGAACAACTATGGGTCTACTAGCATATCTACTCTTGCCACGGACATCATTTCTGAAGCAGAGTTTAAAAATAAGCGTCCCCGTATTGGCAAATTCAGCAAAAAATATCACCTAAAACCAGCCTCTTTCAATAGCGTGTTAGCAGCTACTTTTTTGCAAAGAAGTCTGCGCAGACTCAATACCACGTTTCCACAAAGCGAGTGAACGTCAAAAACAAAACTTGATTTTGATTTGATCGAATTGTCACATAACACCAGTGATGTGCCAGTAACACTTCCATTTTGTGAAATGTGCATTCTTTTTAAGACGTTTACTGTTTAACTAGGGTTTCCTTCTCCAACCAAATTTCATGAGTGAAAATCGGTTATGCAATAATACAGCCACAGTGTTTCGTCATAACTGTAAGTGCATGTGGAATTTAGTAATGGGCTGGGTCAGCGTTTCCCAACCTGAGGTGCGAGTTAGCATTCCAGAGGCATAGCATTTCAATGTTGAATATTTGTTGGTCACCTTCACCTTTATTCTTAAGTAAATTATGTTACTTTGAAGCAGTGTTTCTCAACATTTTTGTCCAACGTCCACATGCATTTTCAAAAAATCGTACGACCACGGCCAATCTTAAGTAGGTCGTGGTACGACTCACTTGATCCATTCCACGACTGCACTGAATATTAAATAAACAAAAAAGCAACAAAATATTGCCCCACGCTCCAAAAATTGCCTTAATTTAGGGTGGGGCGTGAAAACACATTAAAATATGTTAGGGGCGTGAAAAGGTTTGGAACCACTAGGCTGGGGTTTATCTACCAGCTTTAATAGCTATATGGATTCGGGAAGACCAGAAGCATCTTCCACCGAAAAGTCCAAGACAACTTCTTGCACCCACCCAGCATCACATTGGAATTTAAGCCAAGGTTCCGTACTTTTATCTGTCGAGTCAAACGCAGTCGAATCTCAAATGCCCATAGGGTCCTCAACAATAGCGCAAGCATTTGTTTTTTGCGTAGAACTTCCGGTCACGCATATTCCCTTTCAAGTTTTTTAAATTTCTAAAATATCAAAGGAAGCTCGAAATATCAAAGTAACATAAAAATACTATTAGTGAAAAGCAACAGAACATAAAACTAATGGTTTAGTTTCGAAATGTTCGTCAGTAAATGAAGGTTGTTTGTTTTTATGGAAGTACAACACTGGGAACGTTAGTTCACATATACAAGTGCTCCCAAATAAGCGTAACATTTGTTTTGCAAAAACAAGTAGATTTTTATACTTTGCTTTGTTCAAACACTCGTTAGTATTACCGAATGCCCTTTCTTTTGGAATATGCAGTGAACGTGTTGGATAATACACCATTACGCAAACAAGTGGTCTTCAACCTTGGGATCGCAACCCCGAGAGGGGCCGTTAACCATTTTTGGAGGGATCGCATGTAGGTATTTTATGTACACAGCTGTATTAAATTTGCTTCATTCGAGTTATAGATGGGGGTTGTTGGGTTATAATGGGTTGCTGTAATCGATCGCGGCACAAAAGAAGCCACTGCCCTAAACACTCGAGTTTGAAAAAGCTTTAACTTTGCCTTGAACCTGTTGGTCACAGCAAGGAGGTGCAAATTAGTTCTTTACCTTGTAGCTTAACCTTGAGCTCATTTAACTGTGACGTAATGTCGTAAAGAAAAATAAATCTCTTTCCATGACAAAACCTCTCATCCAGGAGACTTCCTCGACACGGATCTATTTCCGAAAACCTTGCCATTTCGTCTTTCCAACTAATGAACCTTTTCATTACTTTGCTCGACTTAACTACGTAACGTCGGCGTGGTACGTCAAATCGATTTATCCTGCGACAAAATATTTGAAATTTACGTTGTTTCAGATTCCTGCATCGAATGTAGTTTACAACTAAACAAGGAAGGAAAGTGCGTGATCAAATTCCGAAACCTCGCTGCATAAAACCTGCTGATGTGTGATGCAGTGGTGAGTGGTCAACCTTCTCCCAACATACTCCTGCAGCAAAGCCACAGCTCTAATCACCAATTTAGTGAAATTGCTTCATAATTTTGTATTGACGCTATCAACTATTTCCAGTGTGTATCTTTTCTGGACTGCATACCTGCAAGTTATTCAGTAAATTAAAATCCTCATCAGTGCCTCTTGCAAACATTAAAACTCGTGCCAAGTCTCTGCAATCACTGCTTTTATCAACAGTCAAGAAATAAAAAGAAAAATCCCTTGCGATCCACTTCAACTGGTCGGTTCAATTTGTCGCAATATCTTCTACCCTTTGCACAAACGTACATGGACGACTGACGCTTCAATACTTTCTAATACAGTATCTCAAAAACAGATAAAAGCACTTGGGTTCATATGCATTTTTAACAACCTCCCTTCAGTATAACTTTTTCCTGCGGCAGAAATTTCCCTCGACATTTTACTGCCTCAAAGTGGCTCCTGAGATTATACTCTTTCGGAACTGAAAGCACTTCTCGACAAATAAGGCACATAGTTTTGGAGTTTAAGACGGTTCGCTTGTTCATTCTGGATTACACACTTGACACTCACTTTCATTTTTGCTTCTTATGCTTTAAGACACAGCGATATGTCTTACTGAATATGACTACTTGGCCAAACCGGGCAATCACTCAACGCACGCAGTAACAGTAGCCGCTGGACATCCAAGCCTAGTTCGTTTTTTGGAAAACAGCACACACCGAACGATTGCTGAACTTCCACTCGGATCAACCAATGCAGATGCAGAACGTAAACTTACTGTGATAGAAATCAACACACCGACCAAATGCAGTATCCTGCAGCCACGACAAGAAACACAGAAAAGGCATTTACGAAATGTTTTGAGCAACAAAGGTTGTCCCAGTTGAATGTTCTCGAATTGCAGACGGAGGAGCAGTACTTAAAATCAGAACAATGGTTTGCCACTTCGGGCGGACTACCCAAGCTTGGTAAAATGATTGAAATATGGCTTTAAGTCGTACAGTATTCGACCTCCGCAAAACCAGGCCTCATGCACGGGCAAAGATGTTGCACAAAAAATCGATGCAAAAACGCCTCTGAAAACAGCAAATTCAAGCTTCGACCTGCCGCCAATTGCCATCACCCAAACAAAACAAACACAAGATATCGTGCGATTCATTTCTTGCCACTGCGATATAAGGTGCATTGAGACTAAAGGGAGAATCTAAACCAGTGGTTTTCAACCTGAGGGTCACGACCTCCTTGGAGGTTGTTTGATTTTTTTCTATGGGTAGCGAGAGCTGATAAAAATATTCATAATTTCTTCTGTATTTTATATTTCGTATATGGAACCACTTTTTGTTCAAGCCAAAATAATAGGATCACCTGGCAAAAACGATAGCCTACTTCTTCATTCAAAATTGTTTCAAGTGTGGTTATGACCTTTACTGTTGCTGCGTTTGGCAGCGCACGAGTAACTCTGTGACGTAAGAATGGGCTGTGTTTATAATTTAGATATCTGAATGCTTTAGCTAACTTCCGAGTTATTCTAGTTTTCAATGAGTTGTGCTGTGGAGTGTTTTGCATAGGGCACGGGTCTCTGTCACTGACGCTACCATGTGCATGAATTTAACAAACAAGTCGTTGTTCAACAATGGTGATATCGTAAGTTATTTTTAGTCATTGTGATTTTCTATTGTGCAATCACAACTGCATTACATAGGGTATGCCTGGCTGGAAATTTTTGGAAGGGGGTCGTTAGGTCAAATTGGGCTGCACAATGGGTCGCTGCATGAAAAGGTTGAAAACCACTGATCTTAACGGTGAAACAAAGAACACGAAATTTACTTCAATTTTATTGGAAAGAATGCGTGCTTGCATAGCACATTTCGGAAAAAAATTAGCCGAACCCCACATTTAAATACCTGATAATAAATACCGTTGGAAAACATTGAAATCAATGGCAAGAAATAGGTTTTATATAATCGTTTTATATTGTAAGGGGTTAGCGAACAATATACGTCTGACCGAGACCTGGTCAAAGCTTCGAGACTTCATCAAAAAGTCCAAGACTCAAAAATTTGTGAATTATGCCGACATTTTTTTAAATATTTTCCAAAAAATGTCATCACTTCAAGTTGAAACTTTTTTGAATTTCTGGCATTTTTCCTACCTGCTTTGGTTGTTTCTTATCTGCAAATATAACAGACAAAAAAAACATGTTAAATTACAGAACTTTTACTAAGCCATATCGTTGCGCTATTCGAAGTCTCAAGGCAATAGGCTTGTGACCGAGACCTGTAACCTTCGAGACCGAGACCTGAAACCTTCGAGACCGACTCTCGCAAAAATGGTCTCGGGACTACATCACCAATTCGTATGTTTTGTATCTTCAGGATATCGCAGTTTCTTGTTAAATAAAGCCTAGCTACCATTAAAGAGTTTCGCATCGATAGGTCTTTCGCGACACTTACCTTTAAAATCGTCTATTTTGGACGTCAACCACCATCCTCCATGAGCGTTGGCATCTTTTTCAAATTCTTCTTTTTTCTTCAGTTTTTCTTCATCTTCCTGTTTTCTTCGTTTGTGTTTTTTATGCTTTTTCTCTTTGTTTCTGTCCAGAAAAATCAAACGTTCCAAAATTTTTTGAAACATGGAACTACATCATTACAATAAGAATGAAAGCATACTGAGGCAAAATAAATGTTAGCTTCTTATACATCAGGGGTTCTTAACCGGTGGGAAATTTCATCCATGCAGTGAGAAACTCTTTCTGATTTGGTGCAGTGAGAAATTGTTTTACTCCAATACCTAAGGAAGGAAATTTAAATGTGAAGTCACAAACTTATTTTTTAAAGAAACATCTACTTGTCAACTAGTGCATTGTTTTGCAATTATTGCGTTTTTAGCGTTCAACAATGTTCAAAAGTCACAATCGAATAATGACCGTTGTTGTTTAAAGGTAGCCACGGTTGCCATAGGTAGGTAGTTAGGTTAGGTTAAGCGTACTGCGTAGCGTAAGTACGAATGATATGTAAAAGAAGCTGACTTCAATTTACCAGCAAGATTGAATTGAAATTATACTTTGCTGAAGATGAGGTGACGTTATGTTGTGACAAGTTAGATTTAATTTTTTGCGGTGAACATGACAACCTGCTTCTTAACGAATCATTATTTTTCGAAGGCATCTAGTGTAGTGCAAAAATATCGGTTGCGAAGGCTAATAAGCGAAAATACAAGGACGACTATATCAGATATGGCGTTGCTTGCCTCCAGAAAGATGGAGAATATATCCCGCAAGGATATGTTGTACAGCACATGAAAACACTGGCTAAGAACTGTTTGAAATCATTCCAACTCAAGCAGCATTTGAACAACGCTCACAAGGAGCAACCTAGCAAAATCGATTGAGCAGGCTACTTTACAGTAAGTCTAAGGAAGGTTGTCTCAAACGTGTCAGACTGGATGCAGGACGTGCATTTAAACAAGTAAATTTGTCCATTGAGGCATCCTATGTGGTTGCACTTCGCATTGCTAAAGCAAAAAAGTCATGAGACTTTGCAGAACTAGCGCAACCATGCCTCCGGAATTGTGCTAAAATAATTTTGAACGACAGAGCTTGCAACACGTTGAAACAAGTTTCCCCTTCTAATGACACAATCAAGATTTTTACCAATAATCCTCGTAGCGAGTTGTTAGTGAAGTGAAAGCAATCGCAAAAAGCACATTGAAAATGAGCACTTTACTTTTCTGTTTGATTGGTATGATGTAAACGAGTGAAATCCTTGAGTGAAACCCATGAGTAGATCCTTTTAATTGTTATATCTATTATGCGAAACCTATACACCACCGAGCTAATAGCTACTATGAGTATTGGCTAAATAGCGTTCCGTAAAACATCGTCACTAAAAATATCTGGAGGGAAATTCGAGCTTCGTGATTGGCCTTAGTGGGAAACTAGACCGAAAAGGTCAAGAACCGCTGTTATACATCATGCTGAATTTATTCTGAAGATTAAATTTAACGGCATACGCCAGCTCCATTATTACATCATAAGCTGTTTCAAAACACGGAACTGGCGCAAGTAACAATACTTCAAATTAGAGATAGACCGATATAACGGCCAGGCTGGCCGATATTTGGGTTTTACCGATACGTCGGTGTCGGTCAAAACGGCCGATTTTATCGGCCTCACTAGGTGTTGACAAACGCTGTTATATTCCTCACACATGCAACTTGTGCAAGAAAGCACAACGAACCAAGTCAAGATTGTTATTGCAGAAACGCTAGCACGTGCGTTTTCATAAACAAGCAGACAAGATGACCATGGAGCACATGTCGGCCGTCGCAGTCGAAACAAACGCATCATCATTAATTAAAAATCATGGCAAAATATTGAAATTGCTGCAATTTGAAAAATTTTAGCTCAAATCCTGATCTTTAAAGTTTTTCAAAAAAAGGTAAGGCACAGAATACATTATATTTTTGATAATGAAGCAGAAAATAAGATTTGAAGATTTTGGAAATATCGGTTTTCGGCCCCTATAAAGCCATATCGGTCAATCTCTACTTCAAATTGTTCATGAAAAAAGTTTGGATTAGATGGCTTATACTACTGCATCCAAAGACCACTAACCTACAGGTGGATGGGAACTATATACTGTAAAGCTAAGCATGTTATAAAACCACACAGGCATAAATAACAGATTTTCAATGTCTGCCTGCGGTGAAAATTTATTACCTAAAGGTATTTTCCACATACCTTTAAGGCAAACATTGAACTCGGAAACGACGCAATTTTACTCTGCTGCTTGTCTTTTTTTCGGAAGTTAAATTTTCTAGTTTACTGAAATCAATATTCCATACCAGATTTGAAAGGAAATAGTAACATAACCAAGCGACATCATTCTATATGTAAAAACTAGAGATCGACCGATATGACTTTTTTGGGGACGATACCGATATATCGGCCATTCATGGACCGACAGCCGATATTTCCAAAATTTTTAAATCTGGTTTTCTGCTTCATTATCAAAAATGTAATGTCTTCTATGCCTTACCTCTTTTTCAAAAACTTCAAAAAATCAGGATCCATGAGCTAAAATATTTCAAACTGAAGCAACATGAATATTTTGCTATGATTTTTTAATGATCTGATTATTGATGATGCTTTTGTTTCGGCTGCGACGTCACATGCGTGCTTCACGGTTTATCTTGTCTGCTTGTTTATGAAAACGCACCTGCTAGCATAGGTGTAGGAGCAGGCATATTTTTGGGGGTGCGGAAGATTTTTGCCCGAATTTTCCAAAACTTGCCCAAAAGTTTTCGAGCAACTATTCTTTGTGTATTTCCTCCCACACAGATCATTTAAAAAAAGATCTTCATGTGATTCTCCCCACGTTGGGCGCCAAGTTTTCAAAATGAAACAACGTTGGGCGAAATTTTTATCTGTATTTTCAGGTAGTTTGCCCAGAATTTCAGGTATTTTGCGAACATGTTCATAAATTTTGCCCAGATTTTACCGGATTTTCGACACACCGCCTGCTAGCGTTGCTGCAAGATAACTTTCTTGACTTGGTTCGTTGTGCTTTCTTGCGCAAGTTGTCTGGATGCGTGAGGAATATAACAGCGTTTTGTCAACACCTACTGAGGCCGATATATCGGTGAAAGCCAAATATCCGCCCGATATATTGGTCTATCTCTAGCAAAAATAACGTAGCGATACACATGCAATGAATGCGTGGTGAATTTTAACTGAAAACTTACCGTTTTCTCTTTTCTCCCTTAAAAACTAGTTTATTGGTTCTCACTTTTTGATAGTCACTCATTTCAATGAGTGTTTCTGTGTCATAAGCCGACAATGCACCAAACAAAAACTTGAAAGGGAAAGGAAACACTTGACACTAGCAGCACGTTACCACAGAGCTTACTGAAATAAAAACGCAACAGAAGTGGGATCGCAGCAACATATGAAAACAACAAGCGAAACATACATCTTCAAGTCTTACAGAGACATGGAAAACAGTACGTAATGTAAACATTTCATCAACGGGAAAAATGAAACTTAATCACAAAAGTAACATTTATTATTCATCTTGTAATACTCAAAAATGCAAGAACACATTTGCATATGTATACTGCAAGTTTTTCAAATGTAAGCAGAAAAATGCAGTATTAACGGTTGGAACACAGCAACTGATTCAAAGACAATTGAAACTGCTTTTACTCCATTGGGATAAACTGAACACCATACTCAGCTTCTGACTGACAAAGCTGTGGAATTTCATCAACGTGAAACACGGCTGGCTTATTGAGTAAAAACAACTGAGGATGTTCGTTTTGCGAAACACAAGGTGCAGACTGCTTTTTATGTTGTCTGTTATGCAACCGCAGTTCAACATACTGCCGAAACCCTTTTCCACAAATGTCACAGACATATGGTTTTTCACCAGTATGTATACTTTCATGCACTTTCAGGTTTTCTTTTCTGTTAAATACTTTGTGGCATATTGGGCAAGGAAATCGATCAAAATGAGTTCGTCTATGAACACCAATGCGCTTCTTAGCAACCAATTTGCCACATATGTCACAAGGCACTTTTTCAACCTGTTGAGTACCAAAAGCTAATTTCTGGTGGGTAAGCTTGTGTTTATTCATTGAATATTTCAAAACACTTTTTCCACATTCTACACAAATTTCTCTAGCATTTCCAAATGAACTAGCAAGATGGTAACGGTCAATGTGCATCTTTACAAAAGTATGCAAACGAACACAATCTGAAGTGGCCTGTGCAGACACACATAACTTGCATCTGAAAAGCAAGCATTTGTAATGTTTATGCAACTCAACATGTCCCACTTCTTTGTATTTGGGAGCAAGTTCAAACTGCCTATTTAAATGAAACACATAATTTGCTTCTGACATTACCTGACAACAGCCACGACAAACCACTTCGGAATTCCACCGACTATTATACTGGCACGAAATGTTGTCTGGTACAAAATTAACACATTTGGCACCACATGTCCCTTCTTTATTGATAATTTCATCATCAGCAGAAGACTGAGCTGGCATCACAGATGCTGTTGATACATTATCATGGATTTCAATACAAATTTCAGCTCCTTCATCTTCACCACTAACAGTTGGCTTCTTAGCAGGGATTTCATTTCCAATTGGAAATGGTCCATAGTTATGTGTCAACTCATAATGTGAAACCAAACTGTCTAACAGTACATGATGCCCACAGTGCTTGCATTCTGCAATAACATCAGCATGATCCATGAGTAAATGAACACCTAATCTAAATTTGGCAAAGAATCTTTCACCACAACATTCTGCAATTGGCCTTTTTGAAAAATTTTTATGTGCTGGCTTGCCATGACGCTTTGCACACTTTCTCTTGCGTTTGTTTGAACGTCCAATACCCCTGCTGCCCTTTGGACGACCTCTTGGTCGCTTCGGGACTATAACCTTTATTTTCTTTTCATGTTCCTGCATGTGTTCATTCAATCTAGCAGCACTCACAAATATTCTCTTGCATATAGAACATACTTCATTTTCAAAATGTTGGGCCTCAACTAATATTTCATCATCTATATCATCAAACTCATCATTGCTCTTGGTACTTGAAGCAAACTGGTTATCATCCGCAGAGTCTGCACCTTTTCCGCCAGGTGATTTCACTTCATCATACCAAATAAAGTCACTTTCATGTGTTTTTTTGTGATTGATCCGAAGGTTCTCTTGAGAACAAATATTAAGTAATTCATTATTTGTTCTTTCAGTTTCTTCTTCACTGCTGTTGTTTTCTGGAATGTTAACCTCAGATGGTTCTTTCGCAATATTTTTTCCTGTTGTTTCTTCTTCAGTGCTTTCGTTATCACTAGGACTAGAACTATGATATGCTTGTGCACTGCCTTCTAGAACACTTTGATCAAGGTTCACACTATTTCTTGAAATACCTGAACAAGATTTTTTTTCAGCGTTATCGACACAAAAACATTTTGATTTTTCTTTTAAACATGTATTGCACAGAAAGTCATCACAAGATGTATCCATTCTGATACTTTGTTTGACACGTGGTGTACTTAAAGCCTTTTCCTGTATTGAATTTTGATCTTCAAGTTCTGTTTCTTTGATTTCAACATTTGGTGGCGCAGTCACTTCACAAATAGAAGACAAGTTCCTGGAAGTCTGCTCTTGTAAGTCTTGCAACATTTTTTCTTTCAACAATTCATCATTTACCATTTCAAATATAGCTTTTTCAGTCATACTGAAAACGTCACCTGGGCAACTTGCACATAAACTGAATTTGCCAGTGTAGCAATAGTCAATGACATTGCTGAAGCCACACGTAATGGATATGACTTTTCGTGGTTGCACTTCAGATAAATGGGAAGTAATGTCACTTGAATCACAGATCACTTTTAAACAAGATTTTTCACTCTTCGACTGCAAACAGTTTGTAAAACAAATTCCAAGCGCAGCTGTCAAAACACTGCTATGGGCATAAAGTTCATGGTGGCATGTTTTTTCAGGTGAATCTATTCTAATCTGAAGATCACAAAGAGGGCTCTGTGTGCATCGCTGTATATTTAAGTTACCCAGCACATGTTTTTGAATATTGAACCCCTCTCCCATAATATATATCAGCTCAAAAGAGTTCTGAAAAATGGAAACACAAGATAAACTTATTAAGAAGCAGTGTAGCAAAGGATAATAAGGAGTTTCTGTCCTTTTTATGACAAACTACAAATTGTGTAACTTGCTAATTAACAACAATCTGAAGAACTGATGAAACTTTTAAAGATTTACAACCAACAAATTTGTTAGTAAGTTATGGGGTGGTTGAAAAACTAGTAGTCACTGAACCACGTCTTATGTCACCAAGAACCTTGACAAGCCAGCTCATTATATTTTGTACTAGATGCCCTATTTCAGGATACTGCAGCAAACTGATTTAAATTTTGTTGTATGTGTGGGAAATACACGCTCATTAAAAACACATGAACTTATTTGATTACTTTTAATAAAATAAAAATACTGAGTTTTGTTTACAAGCTACCAGTCACATATTTACTGTATGCACTTGTGCTAACATTGCCAGTTCAAATTTCACAAGGAGAGCACTGAAACACAGCATAATAATCTGAAATAGCTAGATTACACATAAACCACAGCAGCAGGTTTGCTAGAGTGGTAGTGGTTGTGATTTGAGCTTCAGGTTGTAATCTTTTCAAAAGTGGTCAGAAAGAATGAATTGGCATAGTATTTCATTTTTTGTATGGAGCCATGTGCAGACTTGAAAGAGACAGAATGATCCAACCAGTTGCACGATATATGAGCATCACTAGTTGGAAGAATTAGGAAGGTCTGATGTTGTTAGATCAGTTGAAGCAAAGTTCTGAGCAGAAATGAGACAGCAGGGAGATAAACACATTACTGGGGCAGGTGTTGAAGTCACTTATTATGAAAACATTTGAGCTATCAAGTTCATTACATATGCAGTGTTGATACATATTTTCTAAGATGTAACACAAGATCATCTTCAACCAGTAAGACATGCATACATTTAAAAAATTTAACGAGGTTGAATTTAAACACACTTTCATTCCAGTGACACCAAAAAGTCACCACAAACAAGTTCTTAGTTTCTTCAGCCATTTATTGTCCGCTGTTGTTCAATTTAATTTTACTCTGTATTTCCTTCAGGGTATCACAAGTGTTCAGCGGCATCTATCTCCACTTGCTTGCACCTGGGCCCATATTGCTAATTTTGTAGTAAATATTGCACCGGTGGTAAGTGAATGCTGCATTGGTGATAAGTTAATGGCAGTACCACATATGATAAGTTAATGGCAGTACCACATATGAACCTTTTCCTTGCACCCACCTATTAATGCTGAGCACAAGGCTGAACAGGCTACTAAATTGAATCCAGCGTTTATACACTGGTGGCATGTGTTCAAACCATTGTACTACTAGCCAGTCTGTTTTTGTTGTGGATTGATTTATTTTCTTGATGTGTTTTGCTAAGACTTCAGCCAGAGAAGAACTTGTCTACCAATATACTCTCTGACCATTTGCATTGATTGATATCACACGTTTAATATTCTCATGAGTAACTTTAAAGGAGGCATAGAATAATGTCTTTTTATTAGCTGTTTACATAGGGCTGCAACATTTTTAAATGGCCTATATCCACTTGGGTCCCAGGTTTACCCCCTTTTTTGCAGAACTTCGCAATCCTATAACTCGCCAGGCAATTGAGCTAAAGAGCTATCCAAACCCTCTACGGATTCAGCAAGTCCTGTAGTCAAAATCGAAAAAAACGTTTTTCGTTTTCGGTGGGGGGATTTCTGGAGGTGACGTCACAAAGAAAGTATGTTTTGGAAATTTTGGTCACCTTTGGTTGGCCCTGGGCCCTAACCCATTCTTTTGGCTCAAAGTTTTGTTGAAAACTAGGTCAACATCCGCGTCTATAGAGCCCTTGATTGACTTGCTAGCATATCTGTAGCCAAAATTATGGGTCAA
>Ga0210059_1011805_pt1 | contig 13308 bp, 2 predicted proteins | sample Ectturendosymbi2_FD_188042 | JGI IMG/M metagenome (GOLD analysis project Ga0210059, IMG submission 188042) | Ecteinascidia turbinata endosymbiont from Florida, USA - Sample 2 (SPAdes) (version 2) | ecosystem: Host-associated > Tunicates > Ascidians > Unclassified | place: Key West, Florida...
TGCGCAGTAACACCAAAAATCATTATCAATTTTTGGCAGAAGTAGAACGCTTTCTGAGCATGTTGCACAGCTAAAATTCGGCAATAAACCTGGAAAAGTGTATACTGTATTTATTCGATTGTAAACCCCCGCTTACAATCAAGGACAATCGAGGGCGACTTACATTTTTTCTTGAGCTTATCGAAAGGTCTAGATCAGGGGCTCAAAGACTCGGGCCGCATATGGCGCGCGAGGGCATTTTGTGAGGGCAGCAATGCTTTTTGGGAATTTTCAAATAATTAAAATTTACGTTATTTGGGTTATTCACCGGTATTTAAAAGTGCTCGGCTAGGGAATGAAAAAGATCCTTTGAAACGAACGTAGAGGCGGCTAGAAATGATTTGCCTTGAACTCATATGATACCTTGCTCAGGAAATAAGATGTAAAAGCTGTTTGTAGTAAAGTTCAGGTACCGCCATTGTTGCGTCAGCGTCATAATACCAACCTACTAACCTACTAAAAATTCTAACCGGAACGCCGTACCGGCAATAATTCTTTCACCGGAACGGCGTTCCGGGCCATTCCGGCTTACTTTCACCTCTGGCAAAGCATAGAAAAAGCAGCAAAATTATCATAAAACTGATAAAAATTATTCATAGTAATGTTTTCAAACAAATTTGAAAAACTTTCTGTTGAGCTATCAAAGGTTTACTTCAACGTAATCACTTGATTTACTTCAAAAGCAAAACATCAGTTCCTGAAAAACGTAGTACCAAGTTTGCAATTACGGGATTCCCCTCGCCAATCAGATAAGCGCAAAATTATTTTTATTTTTTGCAAAAAGTCAAAAAAACAGAAAACCTAATTTCACACTTATAATTACTGCAATACTACACGCTTGCTCTATGTACATTGCACAACTTACTTTTTTGTCCTTTTCCAGAAACATCCAGTTCACTGCAAAACTTGAACCAAGTATCAATTTTGTTGCAAGCATATCAGAGTTGCTTAGCAACCAGGAAATTTGACGAAGCAAAAAAAACAAACAAAGAAATACATTATTTGATCACAAATGAGATTAACATAACAGGAATGATGTTGTTCCGATTTGCTTGTCGTCTGCTTTGGGAAGCTGATTGCTTCGAAGTATCTATTCCTGTTTATTTCGCAGCAGCTTCTCTGCTTAAGAAGGAAAGAGATATGTGGCCCTTATTGTTGAAGATGAGTTACTGTGTTGGTTTTAAACCGATAAGCGGGCGGCCTAAAGGAATGTATTGGGCGAGCAAGTGGTTGATTAGACGTGACGCCACGATGAAGGAGGTTGTGAAGCGTCACGTGATCCCGCTCATGCATGACGTCAAAAACCAAATGTTGGAAGTGACATCAGTGAGTGAGGAAGATAAGTGCAGGTGGATGAATCAGGTTCTCGGAAAAATTGCTAAGAGCGAAGAATTGGTCGATGATGACGAAGCTGCGGAAGAAGCATGGAAGGAATGTGATGTGTGGGAGGAAAGGAGGAAGAGAGAGGAGGAAAGGACTAGGAGGGAGGAGAAAAGGAACGAACCGTGGTGGAAAAAGATAAGGGATGTATTGTGATGTAAGAAAGAGTAGTGATTCAAACTTTCTGTTACAGACATACAGAAACGTACTTGATTCAGTAAAACTTGTTTTGTGAATATCTCGTGCGTGAATTTTCATCGCTTGAAATAATTCTATTTTGAAAAAATGCAAAACCTGAATATGGGCGTCGGTAGGATTTTTTCCAGGGGGGGCCACTAGGGGATTTTTTGAAATTTTTCCAAGGGGAGGCCAAAAGTAGTGAAATTTGTTTTTTACCACTCAAAACTAAGAAAACAACCTCTTTTGCTAAATATTTCAAATTCCTGGGGGGAAGCCCCTCCTGCCCCCCCTTCCGACGCCCATGAACCTGAAACAAAACTGTATTAATTTGAAATTAAAAACTATAATTTTTGTAAAATATAAAAATGTTGTTTTAACTAATTTTTGCTTTCACAGAATTTTTACGGTGATTGTTGCTGCGATGATTAACTTCTGCGCACGTTCATCATCCATTGGATAATAACAAAAATCATCATAAGAGATATCCTCAATTTGTTGAAAATTTTCGTTATTATCCCCATATTTCTAAGTAAACCGAAATCCATACGAACTTACCCTTTGTTGTCCATGACATTGGTCTGATGACGTTGCTTTCATTTCATCATGTCATGTTCCATCGAGCAACAGTTGAAGACAAAGCATCATCTTCGAATGTTTTATTGTAGTCCCTAAAATGCCCCCAATTCTTTCGTTTTCGGTCCCAAAAAGGCCCAAACACCGTGTACGGCAACATGGCTGGATGTTATATTTGCTTAAACTGAAAATGCCAATAAACCCTACTAAACCTGAGGCTAGTGACAAATATCATTCACAAAGTGCTCTTAACCGCAACTCAAGCCTACCCTGAACTTTATCTTGTCTTATTAGAAGTTCATTTATAACACATTGATGAAACGCGATCACGAACTTCCACGAACGTTTCATTTAAATGCAGGTAGTTTAAGTTGAGTTCAGACGGTGCGATTTTGTGATACCATCTAATAATATCCATTTTTGAAACGATATATCTTACTATTTGACGAAACATCCCCAGTGCCACCATTTTAAGAGAATACAAGCCCTCTTATGATTTGCCGTCACGCAGTCGACTAAGAGACAACTACTCAATTCAGGGCAGGTCTCATCCTGGTGGAAATTCACCGCATGTTTCGAAAGAGCTTTACGATTTAAGCTGCGCAGTAAACAGCGTTGCTATCTCCGCAGTTGGGGGTGAAGTTACTTGCTGAGGTTTAAATATTTGATGATTATCCGTTGGGGCAGGCTTTGTTACGTTCTTTATTTTCATATACTGAGTTAACTTCATCCACTTGCAAGGTGGTGAATGGTTGATACGACTTATGATATTTAGTAATATGTTGTGAAATGCGAATAAAAAACTTTCAGTTCTGCAAGCACCCAGCATTAATGCTGTAAACTTGGTGATGAAATCCTGTTTGCTAACATTTAACTGCTCAGACTCGGAGAACAACAATAGCTCCAGGTTGGAATTTTTGGAATAGTAGCTGGTTCATGTCTCAAATACAACAAGACAGGTTACAACCCGGGTTTCGATTTTTCGTTGTGAGGAAGCAGAGCAGTCGTTGGTTTACTTTCTATTTTTGCGGATGCGGTGCGAGGCAGATTAAACTCTTATGGGGAGTGGGAGATACAAGAAACAATCAGAGCAGGATTTTAAATATCGCGTTGCTAGTCGCCTGTAGATCGCGACACATGGGTTTAGTTGATGAAGACACGGTGTTTGAGCCTTTTCTGAGCAGAAAATAAGCAATCAGTTTTTGCTTCAGACATTTTGGGACATTTTCTTCGAGAAACTGCGCAGTTGCCAATAAGTCTTGACTTTTCCTGTAAAAAAAACAAACTAAGAAGAAACACAAGAAAACAAAAGCAAAAATCCGTTATAAGTTGCATTATTTAAACTTTCGTTAAAGGACAATCCACGTGTTTTAATTCAGTGTCTGCAAGTGGCGCTGTACAATATTATTGCTTATTGCGCTGATTACCTGGCAAACTACACATGCAGTTGCTCGCACTCTCCCGGAATAATAACTAGTCTCCACAAAGATGACAAACAAGCGAATCAATCGAGTAAAGTTTTATAGGAAATCGATTTCACGTAACACTACACTTTTTCAGTACTAAAATCTTATTGTTATTTGAATTTCCTATCAAAAAGGTGCTGATTGATTCACTTCATTGTTACGTTTGTGGAGAGTAGCTGCTTGAATACAGATATGTGCAAGTTTGAATCATTGCAAAACTACGAAATCAGAGCCCAGTTGGCTGATTCCTCGAAAGCATACTGCCAAGGGCGTAACCAAGAGGGGGATTGGGGTTAAACCCCTCCCTTGAGTTTCATATTTTACAAATATTTAATTACCTGCGCAAAGGAGACTAATTGTTTGCGCATACTTTTTGCTTGTTAATATGCCGGCTTAACGCAAATACCACGGAATGAAGTTGTATGCAATTTTCATGAAACATTGTGAATGGGCCAAAAAGTAATAATTATGTTTTGGTGAGAATCTGGGTTATCGTCTGCATCCGGGAACCATCTCGCAAATTTTTGCAGACCTTTCTTCCACTACGCATGTTTAAGATTGTGTTCCGCAAATGTTCACTTTATCCGAAACAATTGTCCTCATTTTGTCTGCTATGGCTGATCAGCGCATGCGCTGACCGCATTGGCTACATTACCAATTTCTGTAGCAATGTTAGAAATGTTGCACGAACTCAGAAACAGCAGTTGTTAACATATAAGCATTCAGGCATTTGATAATGTCTCAGCAGGGAAAAAGGAAAACTAAAGTTTGCTGGACTTCTATACAAAGCAAAAAACGAAACCTTTTTTATGTACTTTATGCGCATTCTCAATTATTGTGTAGTTCAGCAAGATTCGATCTGCAAACCGGGGTGTGCGCCAGCCAGTCCAGCCGCACACCTATGCTCCACTGCTCGTATTCGACGAGACATTAGCGCAGCCTCATTTTGCAGTTGTAAATTGCTCTGACGTAGTGTTGAGTGTGTTTTACTCCCCTGTTTTAATGCGCAGCCTGATACGTTTACAGTTATGAACTGCTGAGTCGTAGCGTTGAGTGCATTTTCTTCCGATATCCTAATTTGGAGCCTGATGGTTTACATTCAGTGCAATGACACATAAAATAAGGAGAGTGCGTGTAAATGAATATGCATATTGTGTCAACAAACTTCACCAAAACGTTGGTTTGGTAACATGAATATGACGTCAAATTGTGACCATGGGCGTCGGAAGGGGGGGCAGGGGGGCCTTGGTCCTCTTGGATTTTAAAATTTTCAGCAAAAAAAAGACAGGTTGTTTTCTTAATTTCGAGAGGGAAAAATCAAATTTCACCACTTTTGCCCCCCCCTGGAAAAATTTAGGAAAAATCCGCTAATGCCCCCCCTGGAAAAAATCCTTCCGACGCCCATGATTGTGACGTCACAAACAGCGCACACCAAATGCAAATGACCACCATATGCCACTGAATGACACCCCCTATGAAAATTTTCTGCGTACGCCACTGCTTACAGCAAACTTAGAGTTTTAACTGTTTCCTAGAATAGCTTTGTTCTTGTCTTTCACACAGTTAATAACTCTAGTGCGTTTACATTTTATTTTCTGCTGTTTATTAAAACCACGCTTCTTACCATTTTACGAATGCTTGTAACTGTTCCTTTGCTGATGACTCATTCTGTTTCATCTCTGTCGTTTCTATAAAAACATTTCGCACATTTTTAAAGGTTTGATCAATAGCGCACGCCATGTTTTAATAATCAAGTAATAAACTTTTATCTGCATTTAGTCATGTATCTAGCTATGAGCCAGGTGGTTGTAAAGTAGAGATGGCACGGGCCGCTAACAGTCCAGTTTTCGGGCAGTCTGCTAAAGGTTTTGAAACAGTCCGCTAACAATTTTTTAGCGGTGACGTCATTCCGGGCCGCTGCGGTCTGCTCGCCAATTAGGAGAAAATTTTTGTTTTTGCAAAGTTTCAAAATCCAACAACCAAATGTTTTGCCGCTGTTCTCTCCATTTTACCGTTCTGCTAACGTTCCGTTTCAGTTGTTTCCACGCAAATCAGTGAATCATGTTATGAATCAATGAAAGCAGCAAACACTTTCATTTATAATATTTCGCTATTGCCGAGGTTTAGGCAGAACCGTCGCCAGAAAGTTTTCAATAGAAGGGCTTTGCGTTTGTGCGCGGCGGCTTGACATTCTAAAAATTTTGGGGCATCTTGGAGCTTTGTTTGAGGGGGCTAAGCCCACCAAAGCGCCCTGTGGAGACTGGACTGGATTTAGGTTTAGGACAGGTGTTACCAAAACTTCTCTGGCCATGTACCCTTCCAGCATTTCAATAGATGAGCATGTACCCCTAAAATTTCTTATGACAAAAACGCTGTTGGAAAATAACAAGAATGTATTTACCAATAAGCATATAATAATTTTGAAAATAATATTCAATGATATATGTATAAATATTTCAAAATGAATAATATGTAAACATATTTTTCCATTTTTTTGCTAACCTTAAATGTATCCCTTCAGATAGGCAAATGTACCCCAGTTTGGGAATCCCTGGTTTAGGATTAGTGGTTAAGGTTTAAGGTTTAGGTTTAGTATGTTACTAGAAAGTGTAGTGCAGCCTAGCACACACTTGTCGTGTGTTAGTTTCACGTTACAGGTGGCGGACGAATAAGTTTTCAAAAATGAAGGTCCCCTGCAGGCGCGGACACAGGGGGTGTGTGGGGGATACATCCCCCCCACCAGACCTAAAAAGGTGTTAACATGACACTTGATTTCATTGAAAATGATCGCCAAAATATTTTTGTACTGCACGTTACTTTATCGCTAAAGATACTAAAAATTAACTTATGCTAACAATTAGTCAAAAACGTTTCTTCGTTTCATTAGATGAGCTGGTCTTGTTTGTGGAACCTGATACAAAATAGTCAATGATCGCGTGTGCGGTCGCGGGGGGGCAAAACGGGCATTTTCCCAATCTTTTTGGAAAAACCTGAAGTCGGCATCTTATATTCCGATTAATTGATTTGATTCTTGCAATTTTGCCGGTATGAAACTCACACTGCGCAAGAGTCAGGTTCACAGTTATAGTGTCATACAGTGATGATCTTGCAGTTGACTTATGTCCCCTCCTTTGCCTGCAGAGGCGGGTTGCGAAAGTCGCGAGCGGATTGCTCTACTGTTGGTCTTTATTGCGTAACAATTCCATGGCAACAAACCTGTAAAAGTTCACTTTATATCACGGTAGCAGGCGTTTTGTTGCGTGAGACTGATGAACTCACCCATCTTGGCAGGGAATGCAGCAAGACAGTGACATGCTAATAGCGGTAAGCCACGTATTTTTATACAGCGTGAAAAGAAGCATGAGTGAATCTATAGCAATGCTGCAACAAGTTTGAAAAATCCACTATTAGTGCGAGTGTGACCAATGTTCCTGAGTGTCAAACTACACTTATGCAGGCTTCTTTTCATGCAGTATAAAATTACGTACGTGGCTTGTCAGAATACATCTGTGCAGGCTTGTGGGAATACGTCTTAGTTGTTAAGGCTTAGTTCTGACATCTGAGTGAATACTGAGTGCAAAGCTATATTTGCTGCGGCGAGTTTTCATAATGCATCTGGTCAATTTTGCAAAACCTGCGTGGTGTTCTAATTTTAGTAAGTTTGTCCGTAGTCGTGTCAACATACAGGTCTACTTAATTGTCCAGTTTGTGTAGCAAGATTTTATTGATCGCTTTGGACGAGATCCCAGACGTTTGCGGGTCTTGTTTCTAAGTGATGCTGACAAGTCTTGCCAGCTGATCCCGCAATTAGGGGGAGAGCAACCGGGCAATCCCCCCGAAAATTTCAAAAATATGTTCAGCTGTTAGTTCAGTTGAATGTATCAGCTGGGTGCGTCCCTGCTTGCTAAGTAAAATAAAGTCATAATTTGTGATTTCGTTGAAAACCATGGCAATCCAATGCTTCTTTCTTTACAGATCATGGCAATGCTTACTTGAAAAGAAATTCCATGCGTTGAAAATTTGCAGATAGTCTACAGTGTAAATTGTCGTAATACTAATATACCTGGCTATTGCTGTCAACTAAGCGTTTTTTGTGATTGTTACCGTTACATGGGGCATTTCCTTTGTAGTCTAGAAAGGATAAAGCGATTTGTTAACGTCCATTTGCATTGCATCGTCAGCAATGTTCCCTCTGAGTGCACAAATACTCAGGACCACCAGAACCGTTGCGCAGTGAGATCTAATTCTCGCGCACTTGCAACATCCCAAAGCAATGGAAAAGCACGCAAACAAGAAGCTATTTGAATGAAATGTTATTTTGTTCGTATTTTGATAAGATTTATATTTATCATATAATTCACAAAGTTTGTAATTCATTGAAAACTCCACTTACTCAGCCCTAAAATAATCATGCTCACTAAAACAAATATTTGCTCAGTGCAAAAATTATCTTAGAGGGAACACTGATCGTGAGCAATTTGAAAATGACAAACAAAATGTCGACGTTGCCCCCCCCCTGGAAAAAGTTCTGCGGACGCCCATGAATGATCGTGCTTTCTCGCTTTCGTTTTTCATTACGTTCGTGCTTTCCCTCATTACGAATTTTTTGTTTCTTACCGTTCTCTTAATTTCGGTTGCAAAATAAACAGAATCAACCGCTTCTTATTTTATTTCATCAAAATTACCTGCAATAACAAATGTTATACGCAAATTACTATGGGTGTTGCAGACTATTCCAAACGACGATTAAAAACTGTAACGTTCCCCAAAGAGCATTGATCTAAGCCGCATCCACGTGACTACGCTCACTTGCTGCAACATACAAGTCAGACACCACTACTGCACTATGCTGGCTACTGCCACCGGTAATTGTGCTGTAACAAACGTAACCTAAAATGAGAATAAGTATTATGTTGTCACGTGAACCTTTTATCGCGAGTCCTCGATGTACCTGCGCCGACGCCAGTGACTACGTCAGATCGTATATTTCTGGTAAATTGTAAAAACACAACTTATGCGCTTTGACTGAAACCGAAAAAATATTACCACGTTGAAGGTTTTGCTTGATAATACATGGCATCAGGAATTCATTTCTGCACACACGGCATTTTTCCTTAATATTATCATAACAGCTAGATGAAAGTAGCCTACATTGTGCAGCTTTATTAGAGGTTAGATTTACATGCACGAAAAGACAGTGCTTGATAAATGCCCTTGATAAAATATGTTGCTTCACGATCCTTCAAGAAACTAGCAGTTTGTGAACCGTTTCTGTTGACTGGAACATCGTCTCTGCTGGAACGACCCTTGCATAATCAAACCATAGCTGTTCCTTTAACTCAGGGGTTGGGAACCTGTTCGGCCCGCAGGCCAAATGCGGCTCGAGTTAACATTTGATATGGCCCGCATCAGAATTTTCGTTACTCAGTTTAGAGTACAAAACCGTGTCAAAACGAAAATCTACAATCAGCCGGTGCTTAAGATAGTATGTCATAAGAAGCCTCTATACCTCGTAGTAGGATAAATGTAAAATTTTAGGATAAAATCAATTGTTATTTCCGGCCCGCAAGCGATGATCCACAGTTTATGCGGCCCGTGACAGTAAATAGGATCCCCACCCCTGCTTTAACTGTTTAAGTTTGGTCAAACTCCACTTAGCAGGTGAATGAGATTTATGACGTCACAACTGCCAGTCTAGCTCAAAATGATGAGTTTATACGAAAACCTTTGAAAAGCACTGCCAGTAAGTGTTGATTGCAACTAATTGACAAGGTACAGATTTGCGTTTATCTCCAGTGCGAGTTCAAACGATCCTACTTTTTTGCTACATGCCGCATTAAATGAACGCGAGGCCCCGGGCAAAGTCGTGACCGCGAGGCCCCCTAAACGCTTAGCGCAACTGCGCAGCGTTTCACATGCCCTCGTTTCAACTTTGCAAAAGCACCGGTCAATAAAGGTCAAACTTGATACGATTTGGCAGCCTACACTTCAGAGACAATTGGGCGTGTCCTGGTACGGCGGCTCGTATGTGGTTAATTTGTTCAAAAAAAGTTGTATCACAAAAAAATCTTTTTTGTCATACTCTCTGACCATCTTCACTGCACAAATCGCTGCGTTGATGTCGGTAGCATAGATTCTAGAACTGTTTTGTCCTTGGTCCTTGCTAACTGGATGCACTCATGGGTGTCCGCAGGGGGCCAAAAGGGGCGTTTTCCCCTGGAAATTGGGACTCAGAACTGATAATTTCTAGAAAACCTGACGTTAGCAGCTAAGTCCGATTAATTTATTAAATCGTTGCAATGACAGTTCATTTGCCGGTATGACATACTGGGAGCCGATTGTTCTATTTGGTCTTTATTGCATAACAATGACACGGCAATAAAACTTCAAACGTTCACTTCAAGCTACGGTAGTAGGCGTTTTTCCGCATTTGACCAGAGCCGCTACTGCGTTTTTTCACCCAGATCTGCTTTTTTAGACGGCCTGGGTGTCTGGGTTCATTTATAAAAAATCGCGTTAAATCTGTGTTTTTTGAGGTGCTAGAGTCATCAGCAACTTTAATGTGTTCAATAATATAAAAATACCTTCATATTTATTACAATATTTGCATGCGCACATCAGGTGAGAAAGTAAGCATTTCGGATGAAACAGAACATGTTCTGTTCAATCGGTTTCATATCCTCATATAAGATTATTTTCGGGGTTATATACAGAATACTATGTCTCTAATGCCAATTGAAGAAACTGGTGAAACAAGGGTAAGGGCTGATTGTTTAAATTTCGATGTTTCCCTATGCAAACATGCATACAAATAAAAAAAAATCAATTAGAGGAAGAAGCTATTGGGATTATATTTTTGTGGGATTTTAGATCTCGCTGCAATTCAAGATGTAACATAGTTTAAAATTGTAGTAGCAGTCTGGAAGCGCAAGTGTTGCTCTTGCAATAATTGCCCTTCCAGGGTGCTTCTACTATTTATTCGTGGTACTTTTCAACAAAAAGCACTAATGGTTTTTTGTTTTAGCTGCTTGTGAGACATCTTACGCTCGAGGGCTGAAGCAAATGCAACTTGCTGTCGACTACTCCCTGCACAATCAAACTGTCAGCATCTCTGGCCGCTTTCTTGATTGATGATCCGATAATATAATCGAAGCTAATGTTCGAAGATAGATATTGCTCTTTGATGCATCATCACCATACATGTAATGCAAAAGTGTCCGTCTCTGTTTCAAGGAATGCGTGACTTCTGGACTGATATGGTTTTTAGTTATAACCACAAAATTTAGAAGCAGTGGTGTAGGAAGTGGAGGTGCAGGGGGTGAAAGCGCACACCCAAAAGATTTGATTTGTTGAAAATTTGGGAAAATCTCTGAAAATCTGGGTAAAATATCTGAAAATCCGGGCAAAAATGGCACCCAACGTTGTTTGGGTTCAAACAATGGCGCCCAACGTTTGCAGAAAAACACAATTAAGACTTTTTCGGGGTATTACACCAAAAACAGACCTTCATGTCCTTTGTGGGAAAAATGTTTCGGAAAAAGGCGCACAAAAACTTTTCGGGCAAGTTTTGGGAAATTCGGACAAAAGTCGTTTGCACCCCCAAAAATTTGCCTGCTCCTACACCTATGTTTAGAAGTGCTGAAGTGGAGTGCAAAATTTCAGTGCCGCCCAGTGGCTAAAATTCGCTGATACTGGGCGGAAAATTTTTACAACTGGCCGGTATTTTTGCCACCCAGTTAATACTTATTTTTGGCCATGCTTATTGTCGCAGCCTAAAAATAACACAATGGTTGGTTAGTTGATCTAGCTCAGTGGTTCCCAAACTATGGATCGAAACCCAAACAAGGGTGGAGAATAGGGTGCATCAGATACCCCATGATTTTGAAAATTTCTTCATATTGTCACGGCTATACCCTAAAAGTGTTCTACCTTGAGAAAAAATAATTCTTTGGAAGTTTCATAAAATTTAATTGATATTTACCGGGTCCACACTTAGATTGAAAAATAGAAATTTGACAAAAAAAATCCGAAAAATAAATGTTAATTTGAAAAACAAGAAATGTTGTTACAGATTATTCACATATCCCCACACAATCCACACAACTTTCAAAAAAGTAACTGAAACATATCAGGATTAATATTTTGCAAAAATGCTACTAATATAGTATTTTTATGGTGCAAGACAAGTGCGTGCAATTCAAGATAGGTGTAATAAAATGACAAAATGTGAAAACGTGGAAAAGCAGCCTATCAACTTCTACGATTTTTCGACTCATCTGTATATTTCGTAACTAACCCCCATACCTCTAACACGAATGTCGTTTAGTTTGCATCTTGCTTGATATTTGCATCTACTTTGATGTGCCCAGTTGTCCTGCCCTGATCGTTTTACCCCATTTAATTACATAACAATGAATGTACTAGCATATGCAGAACACCCACATGCCTGAATTCAAAATCGCTGTCAAATCCATCCAAATATACTGTGCTCAGTTCTGAAAACTCTTTGTAATCATCACGTTGATGGAGTGTAGTGACTGGTGCAAGATGATATTTTTAACTTACCCATTCTTGTACAAGGGCTTTTGTTTTGTTAAGATGTAAGCTATCAATCAAGAAATGTGAGTGTTTCCTTGTGGGTGTAAGGTAAGCTTTCAAAATGCTTGCTAAACCTGCTGAACATGGACACTTCAGGTGATTAAAAGCTTCTATCTTCAGGCCTGTGAATACTTGTGCTATTATCACTTCACCAATATCATGTTGACGTCCTGCCCAGTCATCCCGAAGCCTGTTGCAGACAAACACAAGAAGCAGCTACTTGGTCTGTGTTTGAGCCAGTTGTGACAAATACTATTGACACAATTGACAGTTCCATAATTTCAAGAGTTGCAAGGTTTTCTCTCTAATGATATCATCTGATCATCTTCCAGCGCCTGGTTGGTAACTTGGTAGTTTGCACTCAAAGGAGTTTGGTATCATTACCAACAGCCATGCAGTCGTTCGCTCCAGTTCACATTCGTATTTAAAAAAGTATGACGTGAGTTTTCAATCTCAGTGAAGTGAAGCATATATTGGTGCCATCCACATTTTCTAACTGCTGTTGCAATTGTTTTTCCTATTTTATGTCGCGATCTGTCAGCAGTGTTGTACAAAACTGCAATTTTGCTTTTGTCACCCTTAGGCTACTCATTGAGTAATTTAATGTTGAATGAATGCTGATGTTCTTGAATGAAAAACTTCATGATGATGTAATTTTCCTTATGATGGAGCAACAAAGTCTTCAGTGTTGCCATGTTTATCTTGACAGTTATCACCATGTCTGTAACCAGCTTGGGTCACCAGGGATGGCGAAAAGTTTTCTCAGAGGGGCCCAATTTTTTGAAACCATGTTAAATGTTTTTCAACTATCCCCAACACATTTTTTCAGGGGGTCAAAATATTTTGCAGGCACCCCCTGGTTACGGGCCTGGCTATCACCGCCAGTTAGCTGAACTGTTTCAACAACTAATTACTTTTTTTATCAGCCTTCTCTTGGAATTTCTTTCCTTTCATTCAATGCTCGTGCTTGCGTGTCGCCTCCAAATAACTGAGCTTACGCTTCAAACCGCAAGTAAAATTTGCAACTGTCGTTATAAACCAATAAAGTATTGCAATAGGCGAAGTGACGTTA
>Ga0210059_1011806_pt1 | contig 13307 bp, 5 predicted proteins | sample Ectturendosymbi2_FD_188042 | JGI IMG/M metagenome (GOLD analysis project Ga0210059, IMG submission 188042) | Ecteinascidia turbinata endosymbiont from Florida, USA - Sample 2 (SPAdes) (version 2) | ecosystem: Host-associated > Tunicates > Ascidians > Unclassified | place: Key West, Florida...
ATCACACCATAGACAGACTCGGAGTAATGGCGCAGAAGGCTGAAAAGATGCTTCTGAAGATAATAAATGAATGATTGTGCAATGTGCAACTTTTTCCAAAAGTCTGAATCCTCGAAATATTGATAAAAGCGTTTCGGATATCCGGATCCGTATCCGGTTCCCGTTTGAAAGCAGTTTTTGGATATCCTTATCCGGTTGCAAACTCACTATCCTACCGGATATCCAACCGGCAAACAGGATAGTGATCATCTCTGGAAGACACTGCTACCGAAGAAACAAACCTGAGCAGTGCGCCACGATCAACGTTTTCTTTCATCAGTGCTTAAGTGAATTTTGCTAGAAGAGCATGTGCATTGCGCTTTTAACTGAACGAACTACGCATGTATTAACCTTTCTGATGTCTGGACTTGTGAATCTCCTGGTGCATGGCATATGCTTAGATTATAATAACATTTTGTATCTGAAATAAGTTATAAATGTTGGCAAATATAGACCAAGGTGAAGGGGACCAGCGTGGATGCAATATGGTTAACATCCATAATCCGCTAAATGTATTACTTGGGACAAGATTAGCAGTGATTGCTAAAGTAAATAAACTCTTCTAACTACCCTATTTATCGCAGCTTGCTGTCTGAACGGCAGGCTGCGCAAATTTGTAATTTTGGTCATAAGCACCAAAGGTATCTTGCTTCTGTGCAGTACAAAATACGAGAAGACTGCCTTCGCCTGAGCAAGCTGGAATACATTTTTTCACAACAATCAATACACAAAATACGTTGATCAGGCGTAAAGAAAAAATTTTTAGGGTGGCACGCATAGGCCACCATACACAATTTTGACAGAACTAGGCCTGTAGCCAGGTTTAAAGGTTTGGGGGAGCAAAATACATTTTAGGGGAAAAAATTTTTGTTTTTATAATGTGTTTAAAGCAAATTTTTTGAGCACAACAAAATTTGGGGGGACAATAAAATTTGGGGGTAACTGCCCCCGAATGTCCTCCGTGTCTGCAGGCCCGGGCAGAACCGTCGCCATAAAGTCTTCCATTGGTGGCCTTCATGTTTGTGCAGAGGGGCTAGACCTTCTGAAAATTTATTTTTAATTCATAACATGAACAGCATTTGCAGATTGTGCAAATTAATTATAAATATTTCCCAGCAAATACCAGTGATGTGTCCCAGTCATTTTTGTCTAGTCAGAGTCACAAGCCCTTCGAGCCAGAGTCGAGTCAGAGTCATCTAAAATTCTTTCCGAGTCAAAGTCGAGTCGTAACTTGGTCGAGTCCGAGTCGAGTCGCAAGAACTTTTGAGTCATTGGTTTGCAAGCTTGAGTCAATGTCGAGTCAAATGAAATTCACACTTTTGTCTGTAGATCCGCCAGTGGACCTTCATCTTTTAAAACTTATTTTCCGCTGCCTGTACTGTGACAATAACTCCTAAACCCTAAAATGTAAACCTAACCCATAAAATTATACGCCACTCCTGAACATAACCCTAACCCCTGTTCCTGAACACCAAACTGAAACCATAAAGGTAAACCTAAACTGTAAATCTGAATGCAAAACTTTGGAAACTTTTTTAAAAGTAAATAAAAACGGACCCCAAGAAAATTGCAACCAATAGGCTACTACTAAAATGAAATGTACTTGCTCAGGGTGTGAGCTGAATTGAATAACAAAAACGCTATAGCTTCTTGGTCAAGACGGTAAGTGGCTATAAGTTCAAGAAAGGTCGAATTCCATCAATGTGTAGCCCAGTTGTAATGAGTCATTTGTGTTGCATACTTGTTAGCTTCTGGGCTGATATCTTATACTCAGCTATTGCTGAGCTTAACAGAGCTTCTCATTGTATTTCTGTTGACAGTGAATATTTTTGGTCTCTGTGGTGAGAACTGTTCTGATGTTGTGAGCCAATGCTAGAGCATAAGTTAACTTGTTTTACTTCCCAAAGTATTCATTTGTCTATGAATCTTTGAGATGGACTAGATATGAAGCCATAATTGTGCATCGCTCTGAGCCAACCAAAGAGAGAGTCGAACCGACGACCTCAGCATAATAGCAATTGGATCCGACTAGGTTCACTCCTCTGTTGCTGCTGCGAACTCAACGTTGTATGTGGCGTAATCACGTCGCCACATGGGCTTAGGGTGATAACAGTGACACGAATTCGGATTTAAACAAGATTTCTTTTCGGATTTGCATTATTTATATTTTGAAATATAATATTGGCATTGAATTTGAATTAAAAAAACTTAAATCACTTTATCTGGAAAAGACTCAAAGTAACAGTATGAGGTCCACTGCCATGATCATGATGTACAAATACCAGAGATGAGTCGACTGTAAAATTTTTCAGTCCGAGTCCAGTCCTGATCCGCGTAATTTTTAAAAATCATTAGTCCGATCCAGTCTTGATACGACAATGTATAATCATGTATTTTTATTTTGCCTAGAGAGCCAAGAGAACTACTGGTTGTTTCAACAAGTTTGATTGGAGGTTATTTATATTTAAGCTTTTGTGAAAACAATCTGCATTTCACTTGTCTCCTTCACTCTCAGTCATTTCCACAAGTCTGGACCAACCTTGCTGCAAGTGTTTCAACCTCTCCGTTGGCGTTGTTTTGAATGTGCGATTCACCACGAACGGGATGTGAGTGAAGAACACCTGGATATACGTGGCGCGAACAAGCAATGATAGAATGAGAACGGTGTGTGAGTTCGAGTCACCAAAAGTAGTGACTGGAGTCGAGTTGTGTCATTGAGCCACACTATGACTGCTTTATTCTAGAAACCTTGGACCATTCTGACACAATGCAACTGGCTGTTGTATGAAATGGAAGGTATTCTTGGAATTTTCTTTAAAGTCAAGGCTATGAGATAATTTTTAAGCGACCCTTGGCATAGTGAAAGGGTTGAAAGGGTGTATGTTGCAGTAAAATATATCTTTATCAAATATTACTATAGGCCTCGTGTAATATTGAGTAGCTTAAGCATGTTGCATTCAAGGCAAACATTTGCATCAAGTTTATGGAAATGTATGTTTATACTTTCGGCTGCTCAGGACTGGATCGAATTGATCATTTTCAAGTAATTTGTTGAGTGGGACTGGATCGGATCGTACTCAATTTTTCCGGGTCATGAATCGGACTGAAAAATTTCACAGTCCGCTCATTTCTCCTGCAAAGTGTAAACCACCTTTGCGGGTACTGCAGTTTTTGAGATTGCCGCGCGTTGCGCTTGAGTGCACAACGACATAGTCAGGATACATCACTATGGTGTTCACTGTATCAGGGTTGCCAGATTGGCCGTTTCATGGCTAATTTCGAAACAATTTGCCATTTTTTAGTGCGCTGGCCTTGAAAAAAATGAATTTGGGCATTTTGTAACATTTGGTCATTTTTTTCACTGTAAAATAAAGTTTTCATTAAATATTTTGGCTTTTTTTTGTATTTTTTGGACGATAAATAAAATACTCTACTATCGTGAGTGACATATGAATTGAATACTGAATTCATGTCACTCATTGTTGCAGTAATACTGTGGGAATTCAATCAACTTTTTTTCGTTGAAGATGTACCAATGATTTAGCCCGTGCAGTCAGTAGATTTTGTATAGATGTTTCAGTCAGTTGGTGGTAATTAACCGTATCTCCTGGCATCTGGTCTGCTGCACTTGGTTGTGTGACTGATAATCAATGTTATGGCACTGGGCCTGGCAGTGGCTATGGATACGCCTGTGGATTTTGAAATTTGAAAACTTGTTTGTACGCCACCTGTAATGTAACAGTAAGTAATCCACGACAAGAGTGCAGTAGGCTTAGTAGAAAGGAAGTAAACGTAAAAGATAAACCCTAAAAATATAACTCTAGTACTAGCCGGAGCCTTAACCTATTTAATTGTTCTCAAGTGTTCATGCCCTTTCGTTCATATGTGAACTTAATGATTGTTTTGATCATGTGGTTAACTCATTATAATCATCAGTTCATGACTTTAATCTTTTGTTCATGATATAATATTATATTTGGAGCCCAAACAAGATGAAGAGAATTCTAGCCTTGTTGAATTGGAAAGTTAATTTCAAATTGTTTAACCCAGCAATGAGTCAGAATGGAAGCATGTATCTACAGTAGTGTTTTATATATGGTTGTAAGTTTTATTAAGATAAATAAAGACAAGTTGTAACAGGCAATGATTTTGAGTTACAGCAGAATATGCTGTTTTGAGGTAAAAATTTCAAACTTGCTTCTTTGACAAAACCACATTTTTCTTGTAAAAATATACTACCTTCCAAACAATTTGAGATACCTATGAATATGGAAATTACCATAATTAAAACATTTTATGATTTTTGCCATAACTTTTTCAGAAAACAGCCATTTTGGACATTTTTTATCAGGATTTTGGCCGTAATCTACACATTTTTGCAACTGCATTTAAGACAGAACCATAGGATAGGATTACAGACATTGTTAACTCTAATGCTAGCTAACGTGCAACACTTGTAATGTGAAGCAAGCAACACTGAATAATGACCATCTGGATGTTTACAAGGCTGACCCCATGGCATTGGCAACACTACTACATTATTATGTAGTATGTAGTATATATTAGAGTACATAGTTTTGTGGAACTGCAGGGTGGCGGACTGCCAGATTTGCCATTACATTGCCAAATTCGACAAAATTTGTCATTTTTTAAAATTTTGCTAGCCATGAAAATTTTTTTGTAAAATTAGGCTAATTTGTAAAATACGTCCATTTTTAAGGTACAAATGTAAAGAATGGATGTCCATCATAATGGATATCATTAACGGATGTGTTATGACATAACTGGAGTGGGACAAGGTTCTTGTTAAATGCAATAAATAGAGGTACAGATACTGTATAGTAGAAAAAATTTTTCATTACAATTTAATCTTACCTTTTCCCAATCACATAACGCTAAAAAGTTGGCTATGTTTCACTATTTTATATTTTCACAGCTGTTGAAATTTGGCTTCAACTAGAGCAGTGGTTCCTAACCTTTTTTGATGCATTCTTCCCTTTGCTAATTTTGAGACTTTTCATTCCTCCCTTATGACATAAACTTATTAAAATTCCTCCTTATCACACGAGTCTGCAGGTATATTTGATCTTCCGATATACTCCTCACCTGCCTTTTACCTGTCATGGTGTAGCTTATTGTTCAAGTTCGTAGGCTAGTATTAACTACAATTGGAAGAATGGTCTTTGTTGACGACAATAACTAGATTAATAAGAGTTGGACAAAAACTGTTTGTTATCAAATAATGGCACTAAAGTTTGTCAACAAAAACTTGTGATGCTCCACGAAATAACTTATAAAGTAATAAACTAATTGAAAGAGCCAATGTCAACTTAAAAAAGTAATACAACACTTACTGTACACTGAATAGGTAACTTAACTAAAAAGTGGAAATTCTTCCCCTGAACTCATGAAATTCCTCCCCAGTTGGGAACCACTGAATTAGAGCTTGTTATAAGGACTGGAATAATCTTGGTGTGAGAGTGATGGTGGCTGAAGCTAGGCTTGGGTTAGCAACAATTATTTTTACTTACTGTTTTGGTGTCATTCCTCAGCGTAAATTATTGGTTTTTACAACTCTGGTTACTATTGGTTTTTACAACTCTGGTTTTTACAATTCTATATCTGCAACCGAGATCTGTAAATGACAGGTATCTGTCTTTTACAGGGTACCTATTTTTAACAGTTGTATCTCAAGACTGCTGTGCTCAGTTGTAATCCTGTGATAATGTTATAAGCTAATCCTAATAGGCTAGAACAGGAGTCTCAAATTTTTTTGCCAGCGGGCCACGGAAGCAGCTACACAATAGTTCAAGGGCTCGACCTCTTACGTAGCAATGTGATTTTTTCAGGATGGTACATTCTACCAAATCAAGAAATGTTTCATGAAAATCTGTATGTCATAAGCTGTGGCATTGAATGAAGTAGTATCTTATGTAGAACTAAAAGCTCCACCTATCAACTAACCTTAAATTTTGTTTTGTATCGTGTACCCAACACTTACTGAATTACTGTTTACTGTCAAACTTCTAATATGTTTCTACCATCGCCATTCCAACCTCATTTGGTTGTGCTATGTTCCTGCCATGGTGGGGCATACTGTGGTACTCCACATTATTGTGGTTCATGGGTAATTGTATTAGCTTTTCACGATTTATGTGGATAATCATTGTTCTTTGCTTTTGCTACATGTCATTGTACTGTAACATTGTGATTGCTGCATTGCTTCTCTGCTTCACAACCTCTATTGTGGCTTGCTTTCCCAGCTATCACTATGTCCATGTCTAACCTGGCAATCTGTACACCCCTCAACTCTTCATCCACTGCTTGTCCACCATTGTCTGTGTTATGTAGGTGATTGCTAGGCTATGCTATTGCATTGTTAGTTAGATCATCTAGCCTAAGGAGATTTTGTTTAAGTGTTTCAGTCAGACTTGTCATAAGATTCAGTGTTTGTTGGACAGCATGCAGTGTTCCTGTCCTTTTGTTCATGTGTGGACTTAGTTAATGATGGTATTCAGCTTGTGATTATGATCATCAGCTTAAGCAGTAACTTGATGGTGTTATCCCCTGTTCGTGTATTTGGAGCACAAGTTCAAAAGAAAGCATTGAATTGTCATTGGAGAGAAAAGTTAATGCCATGCTGTTTAACACAAATGGATTAGATTTGAAAGAATTTTATCTGTATTTTTGTTCAATATGTGGTTGTAAGTTTTATTAAGCTAAAGAAAGACAAAAGTTGCAACATGCAATTTGAAGCAGATAAATTTGTTTTTCTGGTGATTATTTTATTATGTAGCCGAAGTTTCATCTACTTATTCAAGTACGTTTCTCAGGACAATGTTTTTAACCAAATATAACATGCAATTTACCAATAACAAAAACAATGAGCAGTATGATGTAAAAAGACAATAACGCAAAACCGCCCATCACATTATAGGCCCAAGGTGGCCATGGTTTCAACTGGGGCTACGCCCATGTTCTATGTCACGTAAATAGCTACCATGAATGCATTTTCTGAGAATCTTTGTACATTAACAATTTGGCATCTCAACGCTTTTGGGGATTTTCAGAAAAAAAACGCCTAAACGCATGTGGCTTTGCGCGGGAATATCTCCGCTCCTGTAAGGGTTACGGACCTTATCGAAGCGTCAAAAGACGCGGCAAGTCTTCTAGTCTGCACTCGCAGAAAATTTTTTTGCTTAGGGGTTTTAGATTTTTTATGAGTGACATCATAAGTAGAGGACTTTTAGGCCACCTTGGCCCACTTTGGCTGCCCCTGGGCGGCAAATGTTAGGTGGTAGTATTTCGCTGAAGTTCTTACTAGAAACTAGGCTACAATCTGTGTCTTTTGATACTTTGGATGACCTGCTGGGGTTTCAGGTTCAAAAGTTATGATCTAAACTAGTAAAAATATTTGACTAATTAGTTAATTAGATAATTAATTTGTTTATTTCAGATCATAACTTTTGAACCAGAAACGTTAGAAAGTCAATCAAAAGCTCAAAAGACTCAGACTCGAGACTAGTTTCCAATGAAAACTTCAGCAAAACACTTTGGCCTAGCGATTGGGCTCTAGACCAGGCAACATGAGCCAAAATGACCCCAAAACTACTTTACTTATGACGTCACTCACAAAAAATCCACACCCCCCAACCTAAAAGATTTTTTTCAAGTGCAATCTACTAGACTAGCCGATCCGTTTAAGCCCTTGAACAGCTCTCTAGCGCAATCGGCGGAGTAGCTAGGGCGTTGGTAAGGCAACCAAAAACTGCTGTTTTTAGGCCGAAATTGAAGTATGAATATATCATATGCTGGCTCTCAAAGTGTTAATTTAAAGACTAAGACTATGAACAACAAAAGCGCAAACTTCCTGGCTATTTATTATAATGTTTTGAAACATGAGTGAAACTTATCTGTTATCTGACTTCTATGGATTGGTATCTTATTGACCTCTATTGTGTCTGGATTTGTTAATTCTCACCACGCAAGTTTATCACAATAATTATTTGATCGCGCTGTTTATCGCACACCTTCACACTATTTACTGCTTTACTTAGTTTTTATGTGCAAGTTTTACTCTATTTAGTGCGTTGTTATACATTGTCATCTCCCACTGTTTATTTTACACCTTTATGTTTTCTGTTGCATACTGTCACCCATTTCCTATAACGTAATAGTCCGTTTTGTGTTTTTGTCATTGTATATCATACTGCTCATTGTTTTGTATTATTGGTAAATTACCTGTTATATGTTGGTTGAAACATTGCCCTGAGGAAGCCTGCCTGAATAGGTGGGCGAAACGGCAGCTAAACACCAAAATAATCGCCAGAAGAACAAATTTATCTCCTTGATTTGAAACCTGGTGGCAAATGCTATGCAACAATATGAGTAGCAAAAGGAGCATGCAATTTGAAGTTGGAAATGTCCCAACGACCGTATGTCGTTTTCATTATGGAAGGACTAAAAATCATATCAAGTGAAATATCTGACAAGATGTTGTATGTCATTACTTCTCAGAATAAAGGATTAAACTGGTGATTAATTTTTTCTAACCCTAAGCCCTAAACCACTGGTTCTTAACCTTTACAAACACATTGAACCCTTACATAGTTTTCCAAGCTTTTGTCAAACCTAATTTTTACCTAATATAACATAAAGTAAAACTGGGTTGTTGAAATGAAATCAATCAACAGTTTATATTTGATTATACAGCAGTCTCCATTTGGTAAGTGGGTTTAGTCAGCAAGACTTGTCTATTTTTCTCACTGTCAAACCCAGAAACAGCTCCATCGAACCCTAGGGTTTGATCAAACCCAGGTTAGGAACCACTGCCCTAAATGCTAACCCCAAGCACTAACATTAAGCTGTAACCCTAATGCAAAACCAAAATCCTAAATCTTAACGCATATCTTGTTTTAAAAAGTTTGAAGAAAGTACATCAAAAGTGCACCCAAAAGAGATTGTGAAAACAAATGATTTTACATAATAATATCGAAAGAGTCACCCGCACTATCAAGCCACAACAACAATGTTGAGAGCCGAATGAAAGACCTTTTGCACAGCAAGAATAGGCATTTCCCACTTTTTAAATACTGTAAATGCTGTCAGATCACCCTTATAAATGAAAACAAGTCAATGTTATTGTGACACAAAGATTTTGAAAGACACAAAAGTACAAAAAATTATATTCTCACTAGCACATTTTGTGAGTTGTTGATGCCCAGATAGTTTGTTGATTAGATTGTTTCCGTCATCCGTGGTCTTCCACCAATCCTCTGTTGTGACACAGTCATTTCCTGGTCCAAGTGATTTTTTAGCAATTATCAAATATTTAAAAAACTTTTTTCACTTACCTGTTAGGTTTTGCGAAATGGATTTTTGGCTTGGACTGCATCTAAGACCCCAACTAACTGAAAATGCTAACCAAAATAACTCATCAGTGTCTTTAGATGCAAAAATGTTAAGGGTGAAAATAACAATTTTTGCAAAATCTGAAAAATACCAGTTGTAGTTTTTATGCTTAATCCTTTGAAAATAGCAGTTTTTGGAATGCACCATTGAAAAGAACACAATTGCCAATTATTTCTCGAACTTTTGCAAATATTTTGACCATGTTTTGATATTAATAATTCTATTACTTTTTTCCTCCTAATATTTGCCTTTGAAATTCGGTAGGATATTGTGAAACATCAAGGGGCAACCTCTTCTACAATTTTTAGATGTTTCATGTGTTTTGATTTGGTACAACCATAAAAGACAAAGAAAGTAAAAACACCCCTAAATTAGGGTTTTTGGACCCCTTTATCCTCCAAAAAAGAAGGTACATTTTTTCAATTTTATTTGAATGTTTGGCCATCTAACATTGGTGGCTGGAAAATTATGACCAAAAACGATAATTAATTGAACCCCTAGTGAATCCAGCAGGGAATTTGTATTACTTAATCACATATTTCACTTCAAAGAGGTATGAAGTGTGCTGCACAGACAAAAGCAACAGTGTATTAAAATGATGATGGAATTGTCGTACTGGGTTTGTCAAGAAAGCAAAATTACCAACGTTGACGAAGATGCCAAAATCAACATTAGAATTTGAACCTTCATCAAAGACTTTGGAGATTCAACTGATTTAATGACAGCTTTGTTAACTGATTGGCATTACAGAACAAAAAATAAATTTTAGCAGGACATAGCATTTGTTTTGTTGATTGTCTAGTCTCAAGGAAACAGTACATGGCAGCTTTCAGACATATATGTGTTTGCAGCTGCATTACTGCTTTACATGATCAAAATCAAGCAAAAAATAATGTACGCAAGTGCAGGCAGCATTCCACAATTGATGCAGATGATTTTTACATCACACGGACGATACGCATGTTAAAGATAACATACAATGCACACAACTGCAACAACTTTGGAATTATGTTCCACTTTATGACTGTTGTCCACTGGTTTTCTAAGTCTTGCAGGATTTTAAATGTTAGGACCAAGGGATTTTTAGAACTTAGTTTTGGTACTTTGTTCTTCAATTTTGTATGAATGTGTTTTCGTATAATTGCTTTTGTATAGTTAGCACCACTGATAGGTGCTCAAGGTGTTATCACTAATTGCATGTCTTATGCATATGCTAAAGCTTTCCACTATATTACTATAAGACCTTGTGGGTTCATGCACACATGCATGTGTTTGTTTACATATATAATAAGTAACCATTCAGGTGGCTTGCCAACATTCGTACAGCAGCTGTCCAACCAGTAAGTATGCACCTACCAGCTATGTTCACACAAACTACTCGTATTCCAGTTGCATGTTGGTCAGAAGTGTTGTGTGTGAATACTACTCTTGATAAAAGAAATTGCAGACTGACGTTGATCCTCCATCAGTTATGTTGCTGGGCATATGAGAATATGCCATTTGTACCAAAGTTAAACATGCAATATTTGAATTGTGTGATGATGCCAAAAAGACTTAATGTTATCAAGTTGATACCGTTACACTTCCTATTCCAAAACTATTGTTGATTTGTAAATGGCATACACTTAGTACAATATCAATGCTTAGTTGTATATGACCAAATGCCCACTGTTATAAATTCATAACGTTTTTTTTGCAAGAGTATATATGAGAAAAAATAAGTTGGCTATTGTAGCCATTTACAAACAGAGCTTTCAGCAAAAAGGTGAGAACAGTTATCATAGTACTGTAGAATTTGCCTAATTCATCACCTCAGGAGGATTAGAAATAAGTGACGATTTAGGTGAAGTGACAAATTAAGCAAGCGACCTGAAATGAACTACAGAAAGCACTACTTTAAATCGAAATTTTAATTGGGAAAGCTTATTATTGTTTAAATGAAACGCTTTAATTCCTCTATATCTTGACCCCTCCATTTAATCTACACCTTTTAAATCTTTAGAAAGCTTTAAAGACTTTCTGCAATGTCTCAGTGGGGACTCAGGTTGTGCTTATCTCGACTCTTCAATTTAATCTAGCACTTTTTTGAATCTTTAATAAACTTTAAAGACTCTGTATTCTCCCAATGGGGTGTCGGGTCATGCTTTATACCTCGTGTATAAATTTATTAAACACATTGTGAGGTGCAGCAATTCTCAGACAAAGAGCCTTAATTTGTTTGAATTTCCACACGTGTTAAACTAGCTGTTTAAACATCAAAAGTGAAACTGCAAATGATGTATTAGCCAAACAAAATGCTTCTCAGGGATACAAAGAAGTGACGAATTGACAAATGAGATGAACAGAAATGTACACAGAAGATAAGAATTCTGCTGGGACCGACGAAAAAGTAATTAATTGAGCAAATTGATGAATTAAACGATGATGAATTAGACAAATTCTATTGTACCTCAAAAGTTTTTTGATGTGAAACGTTTAACAATTGAACTAATTGCTTAAATTGAATAGAAGCTATGGATACTTACTTGGAAGATAATTTATATGCTGCTGTAGTGGTGAATCATGACTAAGATATAAGGCTTTTCATGATACATACTACTATGAAACTGGAAAGTTTAGTCTGACTAATTTGTGAAAAAAAACATGTGATCAACAATGTCAAAAACTTTACTCATACCTAAAGGTTTTATCAGATTATCTTGTGCAGTTTTTTGTAAGTCATGTGGTTTGCCCATTTTTTAAAGAAGTAAATTATTTGTACAAAGTGTGCTTAACATCTGTAATGAGCACAACAATGAAACAATGTCCTGGTACATTGGACAGTTTTTTAATTCGCTCAAAGAAAGTCAAGGAAAAAAGCAAACTTGATTCATCTCTTGAAGACTTTGTTGTAGAAGAAAAATGTGTGAAAAACAATTCTGCAAAGAGAAGACCTAAAATTAGCAAACAGCCATCAAAACACATGAAGACTGTCAGTGGAAGTACAACTGTTTATTCTACATGTATGTCTAAACGATCAGGAAAGTTGGGCAAAAATTGTAATGTCATACAATCAAACCTGAATACTGATCCTGTTGTGGTGTCATTTGATGATTTTTTATTAGATAGTGTGAATGTCACTTCAAAGCAAGATAAAATAAAAGACTGTAGTGCTGCAAAGAGTACTAGCACAAAGAATTCTACTCAACCTTCTTTTACAAGAAAAGTTGCTAAAAAACAAACCAGCTCTGAAAACTATAGCAAAAATACTAATCCCAAGCGCAAGCAAGAAGAACACAAATCATGTGAAGATGTTTCAAAGAAAAGGTGTACTATGTCTGATAATGATGTCATTATTATTGAAGACACTGGAACCTTTTCCAAAGTATCTGAAAGAGTACCTAATGACACAAGCGAAGTGTCAAAATCAAGAAAGAATAAATTATCTGATGGTGACATCATTGAAGTTAAAGTTATAAAGTCGCCTGGAAAGAAATCAACACGAAACATTTCTTTAGCTTCTGAAGATAGCAGTCTCAAAGGCGTGGCAAATTCTGACAGCACTGCATGTGAGTATTGTCTAAAAATATTGTTTCTTGATTATATAAGTTTTGTGGTGCATTGCGTTTGCTAGCAAAATGTGTAATAGAGGTCTGTGGGAATATCTTGGCATGACATTTCCTGCAGCATATGACTTTCTCTAAGGGGTCAAATCATTATAATCCAACAAGAAATTGCAATTGTGTAACCCAGTGTCACAAAAATGCCTCATTTTTTTATATAAGGTGCACTTACATGTAAGATGGTCTGGAAAAAAAACATAATTGAAATCCATCAAGGGGCAGCTGAGTTATTTGCCTTTGAGTGTATCACTAGGT
>Ga0210059_1011807_pt1 | contig 13306 bp, 2 predicted proteins | sample Ectturendosymbi2_FD_188042 | JGI IMG/M metagenome (GOLD analysis project Ga0210059, IMG submission 188042) | Ecteinascidia turbinata endosymbiont from Florida, USA - Sample 2 (SPAdes) (version 2) | ecosystem: Host-associated > Tunicates > Ascidians > Unclassified | place: Key West, Florida...
TCGAGATGGCTAAACTTGGGATGCAGAATTTTGCGCTATTACGTATCTTTGGACGACCATCTCCGACCCTAAAACTTTTGGTCCACTTTTGCTTAACGGTACATTTTCCAACTTAGTTTGAGATTAAATTACACCATCAAATAACACATGGATCCAAACATCTGTATAATTTGATTCAAAGAATTAACAGTCTGTCCAATGAAGAGATTCGAGAAGTTGCTCTAGATGCAGCGCAAAGAAATGGATATTTTGCCCATTCAGAAAGCTTATTAATTGCAATGTTAGGAGATGGTGACGAACAAATAAGAAGCATGGCTGTGACCAAGGTGATTGCCCTTCGCAAGGAATTGGTTTCGAGTTCTTCAACTGAAGGGAGTTCTTCAAGCGAACGTCGAAGCAGTTCCATCCGTTTGTTCCATCTTCCAACCATAAATATGAAAGCAGATGTGTACTACTAGTTAGCTGACATAGAAACTTGTTCTCAACAGCCCCCAGCAATTGCGCATTTGACCAAATGACAACCTTGAAGATTGCCGGATGAAGCCTTTGCTTCTGCATCATCCTTGCCACAACCAAACTGTCGAACGACATGTAGAACTGGTTACAGAAGTGTCCGCACAGGTTGGAGGATTTGAACAACGAGACGGGGTCATTAGAAAAAAAAATTAAATCTCGCAGCCTTATAAAATTTAAAATGCAGTTTACATGAGGTTTATTTGGTTGATGTTTGATGGAAGACTGCCGGTACAGTGTAAGTTGAAAACGTGGTAACGAAAGACCACGCTATCACTTTTCCACATGTATAATACCATCGTCCATGTATTTCCACTTATATGCGTGGACAAGCCGTAGTGTGGTGTTTCATTTCCACGTTTTCAGTTCAAATTGTAATTTATGTTTTTAAGCAGTAATTAGAATGTCAATATCAGGATGATTTGTTCCTATTCGTCCGTAATTGTGCTCAGTTTGATATTTCTTGTCGGCATGCAGAGCAGCAATGCCATCATTTGGCAAAACCTAGTAATCGCCGATTTGTACTTTTCAAGAAAAAAAATAAATGCCATTTTTGATCGTGTTTCGGAAAAAAAGGTTTTTCGATTGTACCTTCTTCTGTGATGGAGATAGAGAAAAACTTCTTAGCACTTATAGAAACATGGCAATTCTGCAAATTTTGAGCCAAAAAGCAAGTCTCTACGATGAGTGGTTTGCGAGTTATGACATTTTGAGACAATTTTACCCCCGCGGAAGAGATTTGGGGGGTCGCTAGCCCCCCAAAGGGTGCAACCCGCCAAAACCAATTTTTTGGAAAGTTTTAGGGTACTTGGCAGGATGTTGGAACTACACTTTTTTCGATTTCAAAAAACAATTTTTCACTCCACCGGCCAGTGGCCGGTATTTTACTGGTAATTTAGTAAAAGCGCAGAATTGTGGAAATCAGTTCTCTAAGCCGGTATTTTGAAAATAAATTATTTGCTAACTTTAAAAAGAACCAACGCCGAATTTCTCAAATTACCATGACTCTAGTACAGTGGCGTATGTATGCAAAATGGCGCCCATGGCAAAGTTTAAATGTGCGCCCTAAAACTGTTCTATTTAAATTCAGCAGATTTTTGTTGTTTTACTCGGACCTTTTGTCATCAGAAACGGTAGGGTAAATGCTCATCAGTCGAAATTCTGAAGGGTACATGGTCAGAGAAAGGTTGGGAATCCCTGTTACAGCGAGAGAAGGACGAGATCTTGTAGAAATGGCCAGCGAGCGTTCTTGTTCTATCACAATGTCTGACCATCGTGTTGTGTCACAGTACCACAGTTTTGTCATAATACTTGATCGTGCTGGTGCAACTCTCTGCATTAGATAAGGGCGCTGTGTTGATACAGCATTGTACGTAGTTGTATGGGGCGCAAAATAGAGGTTCAAGAAATTGTAATAAGAAATCTAAATTTTTGCCAAGCAATTTTTGCGCCCCCGTCAAAGTGGCGCCCATGGCACTGCCATGCCTGCCATACCCGAGATACGCCACTGCTCTAGTAACGATCTTGTCAGGGTAGTTCCTTCAGCGAAGTTCATTTGCTGCTGTCGACGCAATCCTTGGTGCAATTGTCACGTCAGACACACACACCGAAATGTAATGAGCCAGCCAAAATACGGGCAAATTGTACCTTAATACTCATTGTCTCTCTGTTGTACCTGAGCCGCTTACGAATTACGACAAGCTTCGTCTGGCACTGTTACAAAACGCATCTGGCTATCCTATTTTCTGTATATGACGTAATCGTATCGAAAAATGACGTTCTTTAAGCGAGATAGTGCAGTCGGTATGTTTGTGTGGGCAATTTAGCCTAGAGCTTAAATTGTAGGCTTGAATTGCAAGTAGAGCGAATCATTACCAGCTGATAGGCAGTGTGGGTTTCGTTTGACTCGTTTGTTCAACGGCACACTTAACATTTTCAGTCAGAGAAAAGCTTACAAAGGGTCTTGCTCTCATTTCGATAAATTAGCGGTGACGAACCTTCGTCTAAAAACCAAATGCGAGGGCAAACGATATGTTTAGTTATCATGATAGTGGTCAAGGCTTTATTAAAAGAGAGGAAACAGTTGCACAACTTGGAAATGGCTGTACGGAATAAAGATGTTCAGTGCGATTATCTTTGAACTTAAAATGCTGTAATCATTGCTGAGCAATGAAAGGTGGATTTGATATGTGGCAGGATTTGGTAATACAGTGTTCAAAACAGACGTCTGTTGGTAACGAAGGTAAGGAATAACACTATGTACGAGTACAGTACCGTAATTGGGAGAAGCCTGCGCCACTGCCACTAACGCAGTGCCGTATCAGCCCAACTCTGGACCCTTCCCAAAATTCTTCCAAGAGCCCACCTAATGGTGATTTATAAAAAAATGTTATGTAATGCTACATCTCGAAGTCGAATGGACTTCAAAACAAAATATTCTAATTGCAGACACAATTTTGGCAGAACCAGGCCCGTAGCCAGGTTTTGAGGTTTGGGGGCAAATACATTTTTATGGGGGAAAGATTTTAATTTTTATCATATGTTTGAAACAAATTTTTCTGAGCACAACAAAATTTAGGGGGCACAAAAAAGATTTGGGGGAACTGCCCCCGAATGCTCCCGTGTCTGCGGGCCTGGGCAAAACCGTCGCCAGAAAGTCTTCCATTGGGGACCTTCATGTTTGTGCAGGGGGGCTAGACATTCTGAAAATTTATTTTTAATTCACAACATGAACAGCATTTGCAGATTGTGCAAATTACATTATAAATATTTTCCCGCAAGTACGCATACTAGGCTCGTAGTTCCCAACTCAAATTTTTTGAACCAGCTTAACATTTGAAAGGAATTGGGTCGTAAATCATTGTCATTTAATTGACGGCGATTATTTAGAGATGTAGTGATGAAATGCAAATGCAAAAAATTTGCAGGAAATCAGAATCAATCCTATCGTTCAGTTATCAAAACATTATTACCGAAAGAGCAAACATGAGGCCGGTCAAAGCATGTGCGCCGAGATGAACGTTTTCTTTCATTAGCGCAAATTGATAAACTTTACCATGAGCTTAAGTGAAATATGCTAATAAAGCGTGCGCATTGGGCTTTTTACTGGCCAAAATCGCATGCATAAACCTTGTTGATGTATTGATGTGAATCTCTGGGTGCATGGCACATGCTTAGATTAATAATACCTTGTACCTCAAATCGCCAATAAATGTTAACAAATATAGACTAAGGCCTACGTGGACGCAACGGTTAGCATCCATAACCGACTAACTGCACTCAGTGGCGTAACTGACAGGGGGGTAAGGGGGCGAGCCTCCTCCCCTGGCAAGCTAAATGTAGAAGCTGGGCCCCCTCTAGTTGGCATTTTGCTATTTAGTTTTCTTTAGGTTGTTGTTTTTTTGTGTTTTCCGGGGTGCTTTCCTTTTTTCAGCTAGTACAGACATCCAGAGATTCACTATAATTTCTTAACTTTTTTCTGAGTTTTGGCTAGTGGGCCCCCTTCAGCTAAGCTTTGCCCCCTGGCTCAAACCCCTAGTTACGCCACTGACGGCACTACTCTGTTTTGGGACACCCCACGAAATAGACGTGTGTAACTACACAATTAACTCCATCTGGCTGTCTGAACAGCTGGCTGCCCAAATGTGTAACTTTGGTCGTAAGCACCAAAGGTATCTGGTTGCTATGCAGTACAAAATAAGAGAAGACTACCTGGGCTAGACAGAGTAGCTTATGTTTTTTTACAACAATCACTACAAAAAATACGTTGATCAAGTGGAAATCTGACTTCTGATCGTATACAACTAGGCATGTACGCAGGGTCGGATAAATGAACGCGAGGCCCATCAGGGCAAAGTCGTGACCGCGAGGCCCGGACACGCTTAGCGCAAGTGCGCAGTTCGCTCCTTTGCCTGCAGAGGCAGGTTGCGAAACTTGCTAGCGGATTGTTGTACCCTTGGTCTTTATTGCGTAACAATCACACGGCAATAAATCTGCAAAAGTTCACTTCAAGTTATGGGAGTAGGCGTTATGCCGCATGTGACCAGGGCTCCCGCTGAGGGTTTTTTCCACCCAGATCTATTTTTTAGTCGACATGTGTGTCTAGGTTATTATAAAAAATCGCGTTATATTTGTGTCTTTTGAAGTGATAACCTCATCAGCAACTTCAATGTGTTCAATAATATGAAGATAACTTTACATTACAGTGTTGACATGCGCATATCAGGTGAGAAAGTACGCATATCGGATGAAGCAGAGCGTGTTCAATCGGTTTCATATTCTCATATAAGGTCATTGTCAGGCTTATATACAGTGGTGTGCTCAAGGGAAGGCAAGCGAGGCACTTCATTCGGCCCTCCCTTTGCAACTGTAATGTGCAAAGTAGCCCAGTTCAAATGCGGCCCAACGGCAATTGCAATGTATAAGTGGGCTACTTTGCTTTCAAAGGGGCCCCCAACAGCAGTTGTAATGTGAAAATACCTTGCTTTCAAAGGGGCCCAAAATAACTGTAATGCACTTTTCTTTCAAAGGACCCCCTAACTGCACTGATTTCTAGTGCTTCATATTTCAATGTGGGGGATCGAAACTTTCTTTGGGGTGCTAAGTGGTGACGGGACTGGAATTTTGGGGCCCCTGTGACAGCGTGCCCCCCCCCAATTGGGGGTATGCAGTGCGGCTGATACGGCTCTGCACTAACGTCGCCCGTATCAGGGAACAAAAAATATCTACACTTAATAAAAAAGCGTAGAACGCATTAGTAACGTTACTTTTTATCAGGTTAACCGACAGGATTATATCCATATATCAAATTGCAAAAAACTCTCGGTTAAGCGTTATCCGGATAATCCAACACCAGTATTTACCTCTTCTGTCCGTCTGTCATAGTCTTCCATGTAACTTTCTATCTCCGATTGCATCTTGACAGGGTCAGGAAAGCGATTCAAGTATTCCAAGCACCATTCTGCATGTTTTAAAGCAGCTTGTTAGCTCGCCGCTCTTTATAGCATATCAGCGAAGAGTAAGACCCTCTTGAAATTTTCATTTCTGAAACTTTTTAAACAAAACTACGCAGCGAAACAAACATCTCATTTGCGCGCGTTGCGGCGGTCTATTTAAACAGTGGACGTTTACTTCAGATAATATTTCAAACTCTCATGCTCTTAATTAGCATAGCAAGCAATCTTGCAGATACCATGAAACTCGGGGCCAGTCAGCAGTTTACAACTTAGCGGTGATCGCTTTGGTGCCTTCTACCTTCCAGTTTGCAAGATGAATGCCGTAGTGACCGTAGAATTACACTGCGTAAAAAAATTGTGAAATATGCTTGTTTGGCTACAGTTTCAAGTGTGTCTGCACGATTTGCGGGCATTTTTTTCTATCATCGATTGTTTAATGTTACAATGGCTTTCATTTCCCGTAACTGTAGAGTTCTTATAGAAGTTATCAGCCTTTCTATCACGATTTTCAGACTGTAAATTGGTGTTTGATGTGCTAGAGGGAGAAAATAGGTATACGGGACTTCAAAATCTAAAATTTGCAGTCACTTACTACAGTCCTTTTATATAAAGTTATCCTCAGTTTTAATTTTTGCCTCAACCTGTGTAATTCATATTATCAGAATAGAAAGCTACTTTCACTTTTAGCTAATAGCATTACCATTTGTAGTAACTTTTGTTGAACATGCATCAGAATAAGACAAAAAGTGGAGCCCGAGGGCAGAAAACGTCCATATTTAAGGTCAATCTTGCACTTGCAGCCCCTTACGTAGGTCAACAGCCTACTCAGCATGCTCGGTATTACTGCATTTTGCGGACTTGAGTTATCCGTTCATGCTAGATTGAGTTCATATTTTAAAAATTACAAATTAAAAACGCTGATAGACAGCACAAAAATTTACCAAATAGCTTTTCCTATGTATGTGGATACTACAATGGCGGGGAAAGCTTCGAAAATAATTGTAAAAGAAATAATTTATTATTGGACTGCGTATATACTACTTTCTGATGGCAATTGGTGATCAGAACAAGCCGTGGGAACCACATGTAGTTTGTGGCACTTGTTTATCTAATCTTGCAGGATGGTTGAATGGTTTTAGAAGAGGTAAGCCATTTGTAGTTCCCAGAGTTTGAAAAGAACCATAAAATCATCATGATGATAGTTATCTTGCACGATAAGCATTTTCGAAGTATAATGAGCAAGACTATATCCTATAAGTATATTTTTACTGGGCTTGCAGGGTGGATACGCAAAATAATCTCGCCTTCTTGTAGAATGGTTAGAGCTCTAAAATTCGCTGGCATACACAGGATGAGCTGACACGAATAATGTGTAACGTCATCAGGAAACTTCTTGTGTGCCAGGAAAAGATTTTACTGCCACCACTTCGTATCAAATTAGGTTTAGTAAAACAGTTTTTCAGGATTTTTAAGCAGTTTTCCAGAAATCCGTGCAATGTATCGCAGACTAACAGATGTAAAAATAAAAGAGGACACATTTGTTGGAAGTCTACATCTTGGAAGGAAAAATAAATGGAACAGAAAAGCCAGTGCGTTTCAAGGTGTGGTTGGTGGATTTTGGGTGAAGAAAAACGATGAAAATTACAAGGAATTAGTGAAAAAACTTATCAAATATGGGTTGTCACATGTCTTTAAAACTACATTGTTATGCTCCCTTCTGGATTTCTTTCAAGAAATTCTTGGCGACTTTATTGATGAACATCGTAGAAAGATTGCCCAAACGGAAAGATGATACCAAGGCCGCTAGAACAGTGCAATGATGGGTGTACATTGTTTTTGTGATAACGAAAAATAAGACTGGTGGTAATAAAAGAAAAGCTTGTTCAACAGTGCATTTTTGAAAGTTTGAATATCTGAAGAAGATACGGAAACACCCAACCCGATTTTTGAACTCAGGACCCAAAAATTCATACGACTCAGAAAAGTAGCCAAACAAAAATTGTGTCACGTACTGTTTTTATTAATGACCACACATGCCAGTGATAATTACAATAGCAATTATTACGCGTAAGTTTCGTTCATTTTTCGAATGCTGCTAACCGAAAACGGTAGGCCTGTACGACGTCCTTGGTAAGATCGTCGAAACCAACGTTTGTTCTAATAAGTTAGATAATCAAGTTATACAGATAACTAGGTAAAACTAAAATAAACGCACTGAAGTGCTTAGAACTTAAACCAAATTTGGTAGAATAGAAGAATAATTTTATATCATTTCAGGTTTGCCCACAAAAACAGCGGTTTACTAAGCTATAAAATGGTATGTTGCTGCAATTTACTGTACACTTGCTTAATGCCAATCTGCAGAAGTTCAACACAAGTCTTTCAACTTCTCAACCTGCGTCACACTGACATCTAGTAGCATGTTTACAACTACTTGGTTATCATTGTAAACAACCAAGTAGCTAAAAGTAAATATGTAACACTTCTAAATTAATTCCGCAGTGCGTATGATTATAGCATCCAAAGTCCATACGTTGCATGCCTGAAGCAGCAAATAGATATCAAGCCACAAGCGCGATGGATGAGAAACATATCGATGACTTTAGTTCGACAAAATGTTTTCAAAGACTCACTTTTCACGCCGGTAACAATATCATGTTCGTCTGTTGATAAAATAATTGGATCGGTTTGTTTTTTTGCCATTTTAATTGCTTTTTCCACAGCAGAATGTGTGTCAAAAAAAATGTATGCAACACAAAACCCTTGCACAGCATGTCTCGGGAAAATATTTGTCCCGGTAGTCTTCGGTTCAATGATGCTGGGTTTCTTCTGAATTCGAATTTCCTTGATTTTTCCACATTTTCCAAAGATACGTTTAAGTGACTTCTGAAACCAAATTTACGACGTGATGTAGCAACTAATATGGCGTTAAACTACTATTCATGTAGTAGAAAGGATGGTGAAACAGCGAAACCCATTAAAATTGTCAGCTTTCTAAACAAATTGCTGCTGTTGCAATATTCCGCTTGCAAATGGTTTAATGAATACGAAGCACTAAGACTCATATACAGCAAAAATAATTACCTTCTACGTAATATAGCAGGATTAACACCATTAGTACTCTATTTTCGGGCTGCATTATATTTGAAATCCGTCCACAGCAACAAAATTCTTAATTTAGACAATAGAGCGGACAGCTATTTAAATCACACGCCATAAAATTAAGAAAGTTTTGTCATTTTTTTAAACTACTTGCACTGAACCTTGTGTGGAGTTCCGACTAATGTTCTACACCTAAACTCAAATTGTCCAAACCCACGAAAGTAATTTATTAGCTCCCAACCGGGACCGCAGAATTCTCAGCAGCAGCAGCACAGTTCCGCCAGAAAATATTAAATTAAAGGGGACATCAATATTAAGTACAAAAATACGTGAGCGTAACATCTGGACTACAATAACAATGTATCAATGAAGTTAACTGTTCGTCGTTAATTGGTTCGCTCGACATGACGCGACGAAGAGTATATTCAGGCTCCGGCCTGCTGCTCGTTAAATAAACATGGTTTCACCTTCCAAAAAAATAAGAAGTACCAATGTACTCATAACAAAACATAAAAACAATACCTGGCGGCAATATGGAGCCACGTTCATCACTAACAAGATGGAATCACTGTCGGCGAAGTTTTCTTGTTTGCGAACAACATGTTGCTGTATGAAGAAGGTGTGTCCATGTTGTGTGTTTTTATCAAACTTGTATGACAGTGGAACAGGCAGATTAGCCATTTATAAGTGTCTAAAAAGATGAAATACTTATACAAGATATTAATTGGACGCAATATGGAATTTATCCTATGTATACGGACGTTTTTCAGTAAAATTTTCTCCGTGAAAACTACCAGAGTTACTCTGCCAACATAGCAGCACATCGCACGAACACAACAGATACTGATTAAAAAAGATCAAAGACATCAACCAACGTTTCCACAAAACGTTTTGAGGTAATTTCAAACATGAAATACATAATTATGAGCTATATAAGATATTTTCATCCTTGATGGACAAATTTTACTTTGTCGTTATTATTTACAACAAAATTATCAGAAATTAAATTCCAACAATAATTGCAATGACGTTGCTTGATTGTCAGCTGGGCCAACATACGCAAAAAATACCAGCAGCTAGCGAATCAAGTCAAACTTCATGTATTTGCAAGAACACAACATGTAGACAAGCTTCATGACAAAAAATCTTAAGCCCAAGCCCGAATTCATACACAGTAAGCTTATGTGGAGCCATACATATAATTGTATACAGTAATATATATATCCAACACAGCAGAAGTATGTTTGAAGTGGTTAGTGGAAAGTCTCTAAACATAGCATTAGTCACACTGAAAATAATCCTGTGCTTTTTACAATAACTGCATTGCCAACATAGTGTAGTAAGCGGCAAAAAGCTCATTGCACTGACTGAAATGCACTATTCCAAGAGATCTGTCTTCACTATGCATAGCTTAGCTACTTCCCTCTTATTTTGTTTTCATGCTTGAATTGCTTTTATGATTTGAATTTTCACAGCTGTTGCAAATTGTCAAATCAACTATCGCATCTTTGACTTAACACAACTTGGAAATTTGTGCGAGCACTTACACAACTGGGAAATTTAAAGTTTATTAACAAAAAAGTGAAATAAACCTACAGAGCCCAAACATCTGGTAGAGACATTTTGTTCTCTGCTCTTAAAGAAAATTTCAAGAAAAGATCTTGCAAAACTCAACCTATTTCAGAATGTGAATGGAAATGACGAGTTGTTGAGAGCTTGGTTTAATACTAAAGCAACCAAAGTATTGGAGTTAATGACAAGTTGGAGAAAACTTCTACACCTTCTTGAATAGATTGAAACCAGTTCTCGTGATTAACAACATAAAAACTTGAGAGACGTCTTGCAGTGACAGAAATAAACTTTCCACTTTTAAGGAACTGTTATCGATGTATACCAAACTGATTTGATAAATCATAGTCGACTGTAAACAGACTGAGAATACAAGGTCAGTTCAGCAATGGGGGTAATCTGAGTTACAAGACTACATGGACAATGCATTGAAAGTGCAAGACAAGACATTTTTAAAACAAAGTGAGTGTTACAATGAAATTGTGTAGAAATGCGCAATCTATGAAATTATGATGAAGATCAGCATAGTCAATCCCAGCTGATATCATCTCTGTGTAAAGCTGAATGAACTAATTTTACATCACGCAACAAGTGTAGACGATGCTCCCTTATGCTGGGTCGGCTCCGAGTAGCAGACTGAACTGCAAAACCACCATGCAACTTTTCACGAGAAGTAATTGACATGGGTTTTTGTGACATTTGCGAGGCATTCTTCTTTTTCCTGGCTTTCAACTTTCGAGCCTTTTCCAGCCTTCCTCTGTGACGCCGAACAGTGACAATTTGGTCACCCTTTATTTCCATCTTTTGCTCAAGAGCACTTAGTTCATGATGTAAGTCTTTGGCTGCATCCTTGTCATGAGTTTCAGCTACTTGTTGCGTAAGTACTTGATGTTCAAATGTCAATTTAGCAAACTCATCTTGCAGAGCTACCATAAGCTCAGACAATTCTTTTTCACTGGACGTGGGTCTAGACTTGCTCTTAGACTTTGTGCTGCCGCTCTGGATTTCATCTTGCTCTTCATCACTATCTGTATCAGCATCATCTACATCAAGCCTCTTTTTATCTCCATGTACAATGTGACTGTTACAATAAAGAGGATTGTGTTGCTTGAGATCATGTAACAACTTTTGCATGTTTGTTGACACAGCATGGCTTGGAGACGTTGATGTCCCAGTGATGAAAGGAACGTCTGCAAAATTCAAATGATAGTGAGGCTGTACATCCTTGCTGAAGTGTTTTGAAGTAGGTGCACATTGCTGAGACTTTTTTGATCCTAACTTGGATTTTTTTTTCTCTGAAATTTTTTTTGATTTAGTTCGTTTTCTTGGAGCATTGTCTCGCTGAGGTAACTCATCTTTTAACAATATTGCTTGGGCTTTTGCTTCTGAACAATACCGGGCAGCTCTGTTTGAAAGAAGTTTTTTTTGGTGTTCTTCAAATTTCAGTTTCTCCTCAAGTTCTTTGACTTTTTCTTCAGTTTGCTTTTTTCTTGCAGAAAGATCATTAAATCTGTTCTGCAAATTTTCAAGCTTTCCTAGCTTTGCTTTGGTATCTCTGCTTTCTGCAGTAATTTTGCTACGTTCCCTTTCCATTGCAACTTGGCGTTCAAGTGCATCACTTCTTTCCTTTTCAGCTACAACAACCATTTTCCTCATATTTTCCAATTGCTTTTCAAGCATCCGGCAACGTGTATCCGCATTTTTCAATTGAAATTCAATTCCTGCTGTTTTTAAGTCACCGTTTCTGTAACTTGTATTACCTGCTTCAGCAGTGGGTGTAACATCATGATGGTTAACAACACTTTCTTTTTCAGGAGTTTTCTGGGTTTGAGTAAGCAAATCTTTGTATAAGCTTGTTTCAGCAGCAAGTTCTTTTAGATTTCTTTCAGCTTTTGACCTGTCCAACTCCAGATTGCGTATTTTGTCCTGAAGACCCTTTAATGCTGATAGCACAGCTTGGCTGCTGCTTTCTGGAAAAGCAAGTGGAGGTTTTGTTACATCACGGGCTAAGTCACTGTTCAGAAAAGGTCGTGCAGTGGGGTATTCTTTGAAAGATGGCAGGGAAGGCTCATCATACAAAGATGCAGCAGCCATCTTACATACAAAGTTATCTCCAACTGTTTAGTAAAAAATTAGCTAAGCTGGATCAAGAAAATAATATCAAATTTAAATCAAGTAAAGTACTGGCTTAATCTGAAGCATTAACAAAAATATTTTGCTTTTTCCCAACATTTTCAAGTTCACTAAGGACATACAAATACAACAGTTCAGCTTGAATGCAGGAAGCAATTGCCTTCAAGAAGTTAATTCTAGAAATTTGCAAATGCTGTGGTTACAGACTTTTTTTGCCTTTACAAACTAAAAAACACATCTCCCATCCGGTTTTCTGACAGATATAAAACTGAATTGGAGACCTTCACACCAATGTCAACATTGTCGAGTTGTAAGTGATTAGCGCTGCTGTGCAAGGGGTTGCCGGTTCGAGTCACACCTTGCTTGCACTGTTTTTTTTTATATAGTGCACTAGACACTTTTGATGTTCTTGCACAAGATTGTATTTTTAAGTTTCAGAACAGCTATTACTGTAGATTCTTAACACTTTGACGTCCAGATTAATTCAAGAGGTTCGCAGAAAAACAGCTGATTCGCATGTGGCTTTGCACGGGAATATCTCCGCTACTGTATGGGTTACGGACCTGGTTGAAGCGTCAAAAGACGCGGCAAGTCTTGTAGTTTGCACTAGAAAAAAAATTTTTGGTTGGGGGGTGCAGGTTTTTTGTCAGTGATGTCATAAGTGGAGGACTTTTAGGCCACCTTGGCCCACTTTGCCTGGCCCTGGGCGCCAACCGTTAGGTGGTAGTATTTCGCTGAAGTTTTTAGTTTTTATTGGGTTCTAGGCTACAATCCGAGTTTTTTGGTACTTTGGATGACCTGCTGGCGTTTCGGGTTCAAACGTTATGATCTAAGTTGGTAAAAATTTTTGACTAATTAGTTAATTAGATAATTAATTAATTTGTTTATTTAAGATCATAACTTTTGAACCAGAAACCCTAGAAAGTCGATCAAAGGCTCAAAAGACTCAGACTCGAGCCTAGTTTCCAATGAAAACTTCAATGAAATACTTTTGCCTGGCGGTTGGACCCTAGGCCAGGCAACATGAGCCAAAA
>Ga0210059_1011808_pt1 | contig 13305 bp, 13 predicted proteins | sample Ectturendosymbi2_FD_188042 | JGI IMG/M metagenome (GOLD analysis project Ga0210059, IMG submission 188042) | Ecteinascidia turbinata endosymbiont from Florida, USA - Sample 2 (SPAdes) (version 2) | ecosystem: Host-associated > Tunicates > Ascidians > Unclassified | place: Key West, Florida...
TTTTGTAGGTGCAGTATTCTACATATGCTAACTTGACTTGAAAAAAATTTTGGGCTACTTTTTACGAAAGTTTGCTACTTTCGAGATGATTTGGGCTACAAATCGTAAAGACTTTCTGGCAACCCTGGCTTGAATTACTGCTGTTTCATATAACGTCTCTGCAACGCTGATACCAAAGCAAGCCCTTTACCTGAGAAACGGAATTTCTAAAATAAAATCCACATTCGACCGTTAAATTTCAAAGAAAAGAGACGGAAAGTTCGACTTTGATTTAGATCTAACAGCATTTCCCACCAGAATCAAGGCACTTACTGTATTCAGTCAAGAGAAAGTGAGGAGCACCCTCTTCCCACTTATTTCAAAACCTTATTAATTTCAGAAAATTCACATCGCCTGTGTAAATGACGAAAAAATATCGAATATGATGGTGCTACAGTGATGACAGTTACTTTTTTTCAACCGCTCACTTCAAAATCATCACTGTAGTCTAGAGAAAAATGCAACTGTTTGAACAAAACGAGTTTAAATACTGTACATGCAATATTTTGATGTTTTGAGCCACATTGGGAGATGCATTTTAGCTAAAAAAGAATTTTTGTAAGTTGTGGAGCACAAAATTTGCGTTTTTTCACGAAAGTTTCAATATGCATTATGGTGTTGATTACAAAGCCCGATAAAGGGGTAGAATAATGTTACTGTACTCTTCCAGAAATTTTAGCTGGAACCGGGATGCTGTTTTGCAGAAAAAAACGGAACACTCAAAGAAAACCCGTACTTCAGGGTTTGCGAGCTGTTTTTGCCGCTCAGACTGAAGTTTCATTCGGTAAAATGCGGGACGTGTGAAAGCAGTGTGGCAGTCAAGCGTACCTGAATAGCATTTCGTGATGCATGATTTCACGTAGAAATCTCTAGCTCGTTATCGGCACAAGGCCTGTTGGTTGCTAAAACACGACACTCTCCAACTGAAAGTGTCACAACTTTCTGAGATCAGAAGTAGCCATTGACCAATAAGTGTGTGCTGAGGTTACTGAAGCTTGTTTTTCAACGACGTTAGAGGATCTACAGTGTTTTTCCACCTTTCTGCTGCAGCGGAACCTTCCACAATGTTTGCCTTGCTCATGGAACCCTACGCAATGATCCAAGTTCCTATATTGCTATCAACTGTGGTTGCGAATTTCGTCCCAGGCAAATTCCGTCTGTTTTGGCGGAACCCCTGGCAGCCACTCGCGTAACCCTGGGGCTCCGCGGAACCCCGGTTGAAAAACACTCGTCTACGTCTGAAACGTAAACAATTTCGTATGAGCTGGGATGCACACTGCGCATGACTACAGTACAATGATCGTTACTTCGCAGAGGTCCACAATGACTCTGATGAGTTTGCCGCATATATCGTTTTTTTCGTGGGAGTAGCTGTCTTATTTTTTCAGACAGGTGAGTTGGCTGAAGCAGATTGCGATACTGCAACAAAGAAACTTATAGCTGCTTTTTTGCCACTACCGCTTGATAACTCAGTACAATTAGTGTAGGAGCTGAGGGTGCAGGGGGATGCACGCGCCCCCACAAAAGTTTTGATTTGTCAAAAATTTGGGCAAAACCTCAAAATAATTGGGCAAAGAAGTTCCAACATTTTTAACAATACTAATGGAACTATATTTTTTTATAAAATGTATAAATGAAAGTTTATTATGTCATAGAAAACACATTGAATATACATAAAATCAACAAACTGTTTCTAGTAACTTCGTGTTTTAGTGTGTGAGAGTTGATGAGAAACTGACTCACTTTAAAGTTTGCGCAAAAAAGGCATTTTATACAAGTGCTTTATCAGTTGTCCACTGTGGGAATCGGGTATGCTGCAGAGAAACTGCTTCATATTAGCAGAGTCCTTGTCAGGCACGTAGAGAAAAGCTTTGTTTTTTAAAGTACAGTGTTTGTATGAACATATTTTCCATAAAGTTGGTTGCATGTTGCCTGCATATGCTCAGCTAGGTGTCAGATTTCTTGCTGAAAGCAACAGCTAAAATGTGAATGAAACGCCAAACCTCAGAACTGTGAGGCATCAGGCAGATGCTCAGAGTAGGTGAGGTGTGGGATCTTTGACCAGGGTGGGCTCAATGACCACAGGCTATTTCTCGCCACCTAGTGAACGTGTGTTCTTGTGGTTTTGGTAGTGAAATTCAGACTGCTTTCTTGTCACCCGTATGTGTTTTTGAGGATTTATAGCGGCTAAATCAATTTTTATGGCCTAATTTTAATTTTGAAGGAAGAAAGTAAAATTTTGGTGCCTTCGTTTTCTTGTTTTTGCAAATGACAGGCAAGTTGTTTTGAAAGATTTTTTGCAAATGTGATATGCTCAAGGAACGAGTTTTGAAACTGCAAGAGGTTGAAAATTGATACTGTACACTTTTTTTTGTTATGACGCGTGATGCAAAAATGGCGTCGGAAAGGACCTTTGAACCATGCGAGAACGGGACCAATGACCTGGCGGTTCAATGGTCCCTTAGCATATTGTTAATGTCTTCAGCATAGACATGCCTACTTTCAAAATCAGTAAAAGCGAAAAACGATTTTTTTTATCAAGAAGGCCTCATTAAGGCGTTGAGCGATGTAATGGAGCATTAAATCAATCTGCGAAAATTTTCCGAATATAATAATATTGCCTGAGTATCTTACGTCGATATAGGTCCAAAAACCCAAAAATTAAGATCGTGGTTTTGTGAGAAAACATTTGATGGCTACTAGACAGGTGCATTGCTAAACGTATAAATAGACTTTTGCTGATATTCACCACGCATTTTCCAAGTTAAACGAAGCATCTTAGCGCAGTATATACGAAGCAATCGTTTAAGCACAGTAATATGGAGCATCTAAGCGGAAGTTTTCACGCACAGTCAAAGACAAGTCAAAGATGCGTATAAAATCGTGAGGTGTCAGCTATCCGTATCTAGCGATGATATAAACTCACTACATTTACGATAGTGACACAGCAAATGATTACTCCTTAACAGAGCTGGAAATTGGTTGTGTATTGAGCGTATCTTCGGACCAGATTATTGAGGCGGGTTGTTACTGCATTGTAAATGTTTATTCCAATTATGGAAAGTTCAAAATGTTTGTGAAATTGGTGCTAAGGGGACCCGATGATGATGATGACTTTGAAGTCAAATTTCTGAAAAGATTTAACAAACTTGGAAACTGCTTTGTGTTTCCAGACAGGGAAGTTTTTCTCTGACAGAAGATCGGAAACTGTTAGTGTGCTATGAGAGCCATCATCTGTTTTACTGTAGCCCACAAAGCGCCTTTCTGATGTTTGGAGATTTGATGCCGATTTATCTCAGTATAGAATGTAAGGGTGCTTGAGACTGAGAAACAGTTGTAACTTGCGGCAACCAACCCAGGGTGATAGTCCAGTTCATATCTCTGTAGTTACATCGTAGCCCGCTTCGTTTCGTTACTTAGATTTTTTCGTTGCAAATCGTTACATTGTGTAAATTGCGTTGCAACGAGAAATCTTGCAGTAGGCTATGTTGAAATCTCTGTTTTTGGAAGAATTCGCTGTATTGGACTTGAATATGACAGGATTCTCAGAGGTGGATCAAAGGTCCCACACATGTGGGACCAATGAGCCAAAAAAAATTTTTTTTCACATGAAATTTTCAACCACTTCTTGATATTAAATCCTACTGAGTTTTTGTATGTGGATAGTGGGGCAGATTGTTATTCATGCTAAATCTTAGAGATGTGCTAGCTAAACTTTGCGAGTTATGATCTGAAACGTAAAAAATTGCTCATTGGTCCTACATCTCCCCTACTGAGCCAGATGGCTCCTGACAATGTTCTTGCACAGCCTAGCGTACTTTTTCAGTTGGGTTGTTAAGAACCAAATTTCAAGTACCAAATTTTCTATTTTCAAGTCTATGGTAACATGGTAGAGAAAAATAGAATGTACCAACAACTACAGAAAATTTGTAGGGAGAAAGTTTGTAGAATAAAGGTTTTCGGGAAAATTTAGAGAAATTCGGACAAAATATCCTGGTTGGGACCAGTGGCATAACTAGAGGTTTGAGCCAGGGGGGGCAAACTTAAATGAATGGGGCCCATTATCACCGTTTGGGTATGCAACAATTAGTTCCAAAAAACTCATATAGCTTACATTTTTCCACAAAGACAGAAAATATTTGTCGGGTGATGGAATGAGCTTCAATTGGCTAAATGACTTTAGAGTAGAATTTCACGTTTTCATGTGATATATCCTGTCTTAAAATTGATACCCATCAATGCCTTGTTACTAGGTAAGGTAGGCTTATGATTCATTGTAAGACCTACCACACCCAGGGGCCCATCGAGGCTAGATGGTGCCCGGGGCAAGGAACCTGATGTCTTTCGGAAGCAAATGTACGATATTGAAGAAAGTACTTGTGACATTGTTGGGACTTTTCGGCACCCCCCGCAGTGATTCGGTACCCGGGAAATTGTGGCCTCCTTTCCCACTCGTTACGCCCCTAATCACACCTGATCTTGATTATTAACTCCTAAATTAATTCCACGTTTCTTCTAAGCACCAAACGCTTGACTTAATGATGGGTTATGGGGGTAGATTCTGGGCACTGCCTGTGTAAGCAACAATCAAATGTAGTAAGCCCGAAACAGAATTTTTTGAGCAGTTCATTGATCTCATCGCGTCAGTGATAAAACCACATTCATTTAGCAACTACAAAGCAAATAATGTCAAACAATGTTATCTAAATATGGGGCTTCACACCAAACAATTCCAAATAGGTATGAACAGTGCCGTAGCAGCCCAACTCTACCCCCCAAATGCTTACAGGATCCCTCTGATGGTAATTTCTAAAGAAAAGATTTCTAAAGCGTTGCTGAATTAGCGTTATTATTCGCCATGATTTAGTTGTCGCTGTAATTTATCTATCGTAGGGCTACTCAACTTGGCGGACCGTGGTCATACAGCAAAACAAAAGAAATGATGGTATAGTGGCACAGTAACACAAATGAAAAATATTACATAACAATAACCATGAAAATAATATCATAAATAATGTCACATCAGTGATAGTAATCACTGGTCAAATTAGAGTAGCCTAGTATCAAAACGGCTTGGAGCGAGTCTTTTGGCATGCAAAAGCCTTTATGGCATCATCCAAATCTAGAGAGCACACACATGAAGCTCCGATCGACAACATCGCTAATGAAGATTGAGGATGGTCTGCTATTTGTCATATACGAGACCTGTTGAAGGTTTTGATCAGCTTCAGTTTGCTGAAACTCCTTCGGGGGTATCGGGCAATTTAGCATGATGCGAAGAGCAATAAATACGTTAAGTTAAACTTCATCAAGACGTGTCTTAAGAATAGAGCTTAACAAAAGGAATTGGGTCTTAATCATTGTAATTTAATTAACGATTATTTAGAGATGTTGCAATGAAATGCAAATGTTAAACAAAATTGCAGGAAATCAGAATCAAGCCTATCGTTCAGTTATTAAAACACTAATACTCAAGGACCAAACCTGAGACAATGCGATCAAAGCAATGCGCCGCGATTAACGTTTTCTTTCATTAGCGCTAAGTTAATTTTGCTTGAAAAGCATGCGCATCGTGCTTTTAACAGGCCGAAATATGCATGGATCAACCATTCTGATGTCTAGACTTGTTCATCTCCTGGTGCATGGCACATGTTTAGATTAATAACATTTTGTATTTCAAATAGGCTGTGAATGTTGACAAATATAGACCAAGGGATACTACGTGGTCGCAACATGGTTAACATCCATAATTCACTAATTGCGCTATTCGGTTGGGTCAAGCTTAGCAGTGATTGCTAAATAAACTCTTCTAACTACACCAGGTTTTTGTTTAAGGAAAATGTTAGGTACCCGGTATGGACCTGTAGGGACCCGATTTCTCTGATTCTAGGTACCCGATTTTCTCTGATTTTAGGTACCCGATGATAATTTTCGCTGATTCTAGGGATCCTAATCGTGTCCTTAAAACACCTTAAAAAAACCCTGAACTACACTATTAACTCCATTTTGCTGTCTGAACAGCAAGGCTGCACAAATGTGTAAATTTCGTCGTAAGCGCAAAGGAATTTTGCTGCTATGCAGTACAAAATACGAGAAGACCGCCTGAGCTAGCTATAATACATTTTTTCACAACAATCACTACACAAAATCCGTTGATCAGGTGTAAGTCTGACTTGATAATTAACTATACAACTAGGCACGTATACAACTAGGCATATAGGCTAGCTTCACGTTCAACACTTCAAGCAATGAATGCTGACGCATTACGCTCAAGCCTCAAACACGTTTATTACCTCACAAACGTATTAAAGTGATCAGGCGATGTTGTTCTAGGTGACAGCGGCAGGTACTGCTCTGTCTATAAATTACAGGACAAAACAAAACACGGATTGATAAAAACTACACTGATTTCTACTGTTTCACATTTCAATTTGGGGTCTGAAGCTTTGTTTGGGGGGCTAAGTCCACAAAAAACCGTGGCGACGGGACTGAATTTTGGGCTGGCGAGTTATGGCCAAAAGAGTGCCGGCCCCGATCTTGGCCATTTCGGGACGTAAAGGGTTAAAAAACTTTGCTCTGTGATAGGACCTCGTCACCTCTGTGGAGACTAGTTACATCTCCCAGTTTTCTTCGGGGCTCTAATTTGAAAAAATTGGCCTCGACAAGAGTAATATTCTATGACGAGTGGGTTATTTTGTTCACATTGTTAAATGCACACAGATATTGAAAACTCACCCGGATGTTTAGCTTGGTTTTGCGTTGATGTCAAGTTTATGACTCAGTATTGAACCTTCATAGACACTCGTCGCAACGCTGTATCTGTTCCGTAATTACTAGGCCAAGTATGCCAATAAATAGTGTGAAATTCCATGGGAGATTTTTGTTTTGAATAATGACCATTTAGATTCGATATGCCACAGGTTTTAACAAACCACCATCCTCCTTTACGTTTAAGTGGACATTGTTCATCGGTGTTGTCACTGTCATGTGTACTAAATTCAGCACGATAAATTGGTACCGAGTTGTGTCCTTTGTACGTCGCTGAACCAGAAGCCAGACCTATATCGCAGATATAATATTGCTGTTCAGCTGTTGCAATACCAAATTCATTAATTTCAGTGTATAACTTCAATCCGTCCCAATCTTCAAAATCAATCCTTAACTTGGGTGACTTTGACACAGGTTGACAATATTGCGAATTATTTTGATTTGTCAATGAAAAAATGTTTTCCAAACCAGCCCAGTGTTCTTCATCCAAACTTCCAAAACCTTTCACGTATTCATTCCAGTTGCGATCAAAGTTTTCAACACCGTTAAATCAGTTTTGCAAAACGGTCCATCCTAGCTTATTGGTCAATTCATTAATGGTGTCCATGTCACAGTAAAATGAAGTAAAGCGATATCCTTGTTTTAACCACAAAGGAAAGATTCCACTAGACCGATAGCCACATTGGTAGAATTGTGAGCAATCTGGTGAAACAGAAGCAAAAACAGCAAGGATAACATTGTACTGTCTTCCTGTTTTGCGCTTGTCTTACCTAGTAATTAGCATCAACACACTAAGTTGTACAGTTATTACATAAGGGTGGTTTTCGTTTGATGTTTGAGGAATTGGTAACTTGCCTCAACTTCTTTTAGTAAATTTCGAGGGGCCTATCACTCAATAGTTTAGGTTAACATCTGACTCATTCAAATTTTTGAATGAGCGCTAAGTAAATCACCGATTTGTTTTCTTATTTTGATAGGCAGCAAAATAGTGTTACCGTAATTTAATCTTTGTTAACTCCCTACTTTTGTGCAACACAATTCTCCTTAGCATTTGAAAAAGGTTGCTTAACTGGAATAATAAACTTGATGGTTTTATGTTGTCTTGAGTACCCAGTAGTCCAATTTCGATTTGACTGGATTAAACAAGAAGTCAAAAGTTATTTTAAGAATGTAGCTGTAAAGGAAAATTTATGTTTTATTGGAACTAAATTTCCTCATTTAGATACATCCGTAAAGTCACTGCATGGGTTCGGGTCATAGATGTATCAAGGACGATGTTCACGAGTCAAAGCTCGCTTGATCTCCCTAAAGCTTCTGAATGGCTAGCTAATTCTGTTTAGAGGTTGCAGACTTAAAATAGGCAGTTATGTTATTTTTATTTCATAGAAGATATGCACAATTAACACGTAAAAACTCGTCGTTTCATGCAAAACATGAAATAGTTCGAACCCTCTCTCAAATCAGAATCACAGACACAAGTAATTCAGCAAGTAACCGTTCTTACGATCATCAAGTTCGTATTTTATTCAACCCCTACTTCAGAACCTTCTTACTAAGGTCGTAACTCCCGAAAGTGAAGATACATGTCTGATGAACATGTTTTGTACGTATTTAATCGTGACTGGGTTTTTGCGGATTCAAAGAAGGAGCTTAGGTTTAATTTCCTCAAGTGCTGTCACGTATTCGGTTTTGTTACGATTGCAAGTTCTTAAATCAAAACACTATCCAGTGTTTGTCGAAATGTTTGCCCAATTTATAACTAAATTTAAGTGGGCCAGTTTTATTGAGTATTTCTGAGTGTCATAATGTAACAAGGATCATCTCAGACAAGGTCAATTTTGTTACACAGGGTAGCAGAGGTTCCCTCGGACAATGCCAAATTTGTTACATAAGGTAACAGAGGTTCCCTCGTACAATGCCAAATTTGTTACATAAGGCAACAGAGGTTCCCTCGTACAATGCCAAATTTGTTACATAAGGTAACAGAGGTTCCCTCGGACAATGCCAAATTTATAGTTCTGAGCGTTAGAACTTCACCCAGACAAAGCCACTAGTGTTGACCAAAAAACAAGTCATTGACATTGTTTTTAGTCTGAAGACTCAAGCTGCCAAAGTTACCTGTGAAACACGGGTCCGATTAGCAGCACTTACAACCATCCGTAGAGCTAAGATGGCTGGAAGGCAGAGCTTCAATTTTACTTCAAAGGCTAAACCAAAAATGGCGTAGACCAGAGAAGGAGTTCTCGGTTCAGAGTCGAAGAGTGAACTGATCTGCGTTGCCAAAATCGGCCCTTTTATACCCAGATCTTTTGGAAAATCCCTAATTAATCATTTATTGGTTTCTCATAAAACATTACATCATAATATTAATTGCTCATGGCTTCATGGTATTCGATGACATCATTTTTGGCTGTTTTTCAGTATTTTTCCATGACATCATTTTTTCATGGCTTCTTCAATTTTGACCATAACGTCATTGATTCTTTGTTCGTTGACTTCATATGTTAGTCATTCGTTGACGTTATTTATTCACAGTCTGTTTCTGGGATTCTGTCATAACGTAATTGTGTGAATGTTTCTCGTTTTTGTCAGACTGTTCAAAGCAATGCTTTGCATGTCACGTTTTTCATGCTTGACTGGTTACAGCCTTTGGACTGGAAGCTGGTGGTTCTTGTCTTTGTTGCTTGATGATTGAGCTTTACTTCTTTTAATTATATCAACATTCAACATGTACAGACCATTACTTTGTGTCTGGTACATAGCTTTTAGGGAAAAGTGAGATTGTGGAAACTGTCCATAAAAATTAATGATTTCCACTTGGTTTTAATGCCGTTTAAATTTTCCCTGAACAATACGGGTAACATCTCGAGCAGTGGTGCAGTAAATGTTTCTTCATGCAGTTTGCAAACTGCAGCAGAATTGTTCATTAATAAAACACCTCTAACCCATATATCAGCAAGCGATTCTGATAACAGCAAAGTTGGGAAAATATATTTCGCTATCATGCCAACTTCAGTGCTTTGAAAAGCATTACTACGAACGCCTGTGAGCGCTCTGCACAGACGCTATCAGCTGTACCGTTTGAGATGTAGCACCAGGGGCGGATCCACGAGGGGGCGATCGCCCCCCTAAAACCTATGAAAGTAATTTTATTCACCATGATTTTGTACAATTCCGAAAAAAGCATTCGCCATATAAGGCCTTTTTGCGATCCATTCTTTTGTCGCAGCAGTGTTGTGAAGTATACTTCACCTCCCTTACAGTAGTGAACCCGCGAATGAAACTTGACTACCAAATATTACTGAAATCGCCCCACCCCCCTAAACTTACTGGCTGGATCCGCCCCTGTGTAGCACTCTGCAATTGTTTAGTTGTTTGGCATTAGCTGAAGTGGATTTGCAATCAACGAATGCTTGGCCTATCTTGATCCAAAATCATTGAACTCAATATTGAAAAAGATAACATTTGTTGAGGCATTGGGGAAAGTTGGCATTAAACTTTCGTCTTTTTGTCGATTTTATGAATGTTTATTTTTATACAAGTAGCAATGCGCTCATGCAGTAACCTTACCGATATTGAATGGAATGCCGATTAGATGTCGCGAACCGTGACATCCTGTTTTTTTACACGGGTAAGGTCCTTACCGACATTTTTTATGTAGAAAGTTTGTTTCCAATGTGTTTGCTTGGAGCTTTTGTGGCTGTTTGAATGGACGCAACTGGTTTTCCTAGCCTACGCGAAAAGCGTTTTTTTTCTCCTAAAACGACGTCACAATGATGTCATAGGTGGACGCGACCTACCTCAAAAGATGCGGCGCGGTCTCCCGGATCCAAATGATGCCTTCACTGACTCTCTAGCTTAGCTCAATCCGTTAAGAAGTTATTACCATAGCTTCGTACGCCACCATTTTGGCCCACGCGGGGCTTAAAGGGTAAAAAAACACTAAAAATCCCCGAGAACACCTTGCTTTCCGTAATAAAAATACCTGTAAAAATGATTTGTCAATTGTATAAGCCACAATTCATAGTTGCAAAGCATTACAGACAGTCTCAGCAGCTACTTACATATGAAACACTACTAAAATTCTAAGTGGTGTACTAGTCTCTGTACTATAAGCATTTTTCTGTAAATTCAGCCCGGAGTAAATATGATTCTACATTATCAAGGGCTTTACATAAAAATTAATATTCGGTACCGGGATTTTCCATGGGGAGACAGACTGAATACCAGGCAGATTTTCAGAGTTATGATATTTAAGCGATTTCATAACACACCTTGTAATTGAAGATCAAACAAGTTCTTCAGTTGTTAAATATGTTATTTATCTTCTCAGTTTTCACACATAAATGCGTGAAATTCAAAGAGAAAAAGATGATAGCCGGTGTACAATAGATGTCAGATCTGTATACGTAACCCCGTAAACACTAGCGTACGGACGGGGAGGCCACTGTGCCCTGCCCCCCCTCCTTCAGACCCTAAAAATAAAAAAATTTATAAACAGTGTGCGTATTTTTAGGTGCAAATGCGTAGTTTTAGGTGTAATTTGCGTATTTTTGGTGTAATTTTGCAAAATTTTCCCGGGGGCATGCCCCCGAACCCCCTACAATGGTCGTCCTAAAGTTGATTTGTGACGTCACACGATTGTGACGAAACTTAGACGCCCCTCGGGAATTTTCTGCGTACGCCACTGCCCGTAAATGCCGCGTAAAGCCAAGTACGCCCAAGTACTTAGCCGATAATGAAAGTGGAGACATTTATTTACCGTCATTAGACGTCTTACTATATATTGTACTACATGACAAGAAGGTAGCATAGTTTTAAAGAAAATTTCAAACTAAGTTATTTATTAAGGTCCGACTGTTAAATTATTATTTAAGCAAATGCCACATTCTTTTAGCAAGCAGTGCAGTGACATTGAGTATGTAAACAGAATAGTGCAGTGGTCAATTTTTATACTTAGTCATAATAATTATGTAGCCGCGACGCCGATTACATTTTGCCGAATACAATTAAACGGGTATTGTTTGCTAACAACAATCTGTCTTACCATTCAAAGAAAATTAACGGCCTGTTTTGTTTCTTTGGAAAAACTTGTGCATAGGTGTAACCAGGGGGGTCAAAAGGGTCATGCCCCCAAATTTCTAGCATATCTTGTCATTTTGTGCTTTGAAAGGCGGTGTCACAAACAACATACTGTTGCTCGTTTAAAGTCAAAAATCCCCCCCCCAAATTTTGGGTCGGCTACGCTATACTGACTTGGTGAATCGCTGCAATTTTCATCAAAAGTTTTCGAATTAATCAAAATTGATAGAGGTTATACTTGCCTCTGCTCTTCACTTGCTGTAGTACCAGATTTTTCCATGTAATTTCTTTCAAGAAAATTCTTGCCTGCTTCACATGGTCCATTTCAGAGCATGGAGTTAAATATGCTTGCTGCCTGACACATGATTGGCCTTGTGCTTGATGGCCGAAACTGACGGCTTCTATAAGATTGACCGCTTCAACAAGCACCATATGCACCTTATTCACAGTAACAGAGGAACAAAAAGCGAACAAGCGTATAGGGAACAATAATCATGATGAAAACTTGAAGCTCATGTTCTCTACAATGCTTTATGTTTTCATACAATACCGGACTTTGCGTAAAACTAAGCGATTTTGAGACACTGGACAGAGTAGCAGCGTATTGAAAATATTAATCAACGTTTTCACACAAAACATTAACCTGGTTAATTTTTCAGGCTCTTCTCAAACCCTGTTCATCAAGGATACTGCTGGTGAAATGCAATTTCCTATGGGAAGTTCGTGCTTAAATCAAACTCCTATTTCTCTCACATGGCATTTTCCAAAGAAATCATTTCGCACGCTGTATCTCGCTGTCAAGCACTTCAACGTCAGGTAAAACTAAGAGAAAAAATTTCTCAAGTTATATGATTGGAAGTTGGTCAAAGCCGGTAGCAAGGACCGAGATAAAATGGTGTCTAGTTCCCGAATGCTTGAGAGCACCAACATATGGAAATATGTGCGATTCGCCAGCAAGCAGAACAATCGAAAAAAACTTCGAAACACTAACTCTTTCTTAGTTTCTGATGATCTGTTTCCAAAATGTTTGTTACACTCTAGGTCAGGAGTACCCAAGGTTTTCCAGGCATGGGCCTCATTTCGTTATTCGTAAGTCTTGGCGGGCCACAGTTAGTAACTTTTGTCCGTGAATTTCGGCTTAATCTTTAAGATTGTATATTGTAGGGTAAACCATCACAAAAATTTGTTTGGTTATATCAGAGGTCGGCAACCTACGGCCCGTCGGCCGGATCCGGCCCTCAGCTCCTTTACAAATTGTTGTAACTGCATGATCCGCCTAGTGCAGGGGTTCCCAACCGGGGGTACTCGTCCCCCCAAGGGGTACGAGATTGAACATCAAGGGGTACGAAGATCCTTGGGTCACAGAGCAGCTTATATATCTCTTATAGAGCAATATATATCTCAAAATTTTTTTGG
>Ga0210059_1011810_pt1 | contig 13304 bp, 11 predicted proteins | sample Ectturendosymbi2_FD_188042 | JGI IMG/M metagenome (GOLD analysis project Ga0210059, IMG submission 188042) | Ecteinascidia turbinata endosymbiont from Florida, USA - Sample 2 (SPAdes) (version 2) | ecosystem: Host-associated > Tunicates > Ascidians > Unclassified | place: Key West, Florida...
TGTTAACCACTATTGCTTCTATTTTTGACCGCGAGCCACAACAAATAGCCACACGGGCCACAGTCCGGCGATCACTGCTTTAAAGCATTCTGCCGAAATACTGCAGTGGTTGCTTGTTTGAATTTTTTGTACATTATTCCGGGATTAATATTGCTACGTTATTCCGAGTTTGTGAGTAACAAACACTCAAATGATTGTTCAGTCTCGGGCCCCTCAGTAGCTGCCGGGTCCCGGAACAGTACCTGCTGGACCCCCTCTCATAGGCCCTGTCCACAGCCTCCGCCATTTACAAAGCTACCTTTATTTACAAATGCAAAACGAAACAACCGATTACTGCTGTTAGAACTTTTTTGAAAATCAGAGTTTAACAAATCACCATGCTGCCTCATGGTATGATGGGAAACGGCATCACGCTGGTGTTTATAAGAAGCATAATGGCTATTTATCTGATCGATGTGCTCTGATTTCGCAGCGACAGAACTTGCACCAGGTATTCTCAGCATAACTTTGCACTTTTCGAATCCATGGCTTGAAACCGTTCATTCGTTCACATTCTTTGAAACCTGACCCCGCTTCTTTATCAATAATGACATCAGCACCAGAAGTAACTAACATCAGAGTGTTTTAGAACAAACTTAGCTAGAGACGTCGCATGAATAAGTTGATGACTCAATTCCAATAACTTGTAGATCGTTGTCCAGAATGGAATATTTCACAAAACTATCTGTACAAACAGTGGTTTACAGCTCATTAATCTACAGCAGGGTCTCCAAACTTTCTTGCCAGAGGGCAGCAATAAGCTAAAGCACAGCAGTTCGAGGGTCGGACATCTTACGTTATGTTATTGTTTCGAAATAAGTTACATTCTACCAAATCAACAAATTTTTGTAAATATACTGCTTCTACCAAATCAACAAATTTTTGTAAATATACTGCTTCTACCAAATCAACAAATTTTTCGTAAATATACTGCTTTTTCATTATTGACAAAATGTCTGCGTTTGGCAAGTTTGGCTGAGTTTCACTGTTCTTTTGTCAAAAGCACTTGGTGCTCCAATTCAAGGTAAGTTGCAGCCAACACTGGTGGAATCATATGTGATTTTTTCGTTTCTTTGATGCGTTCCGTTAGCATTGTTACTAGTAGAGTAGAAATACGCTCTTACGATAGCATGGCTGGTTACCAATGACAGAATGTCTTACCTGGGGTTACCGCGCTCTCTTGAAGTTTTGTAGTGAGTGAACGTACTGGGGTCAAAGACTCCACAGCTGTTTCAATCAACTTGGCTTCAGAGCGCTGTTACTCAAATTTCCAAATGTAGTACAAATATCGGTGAAGCTTCACCATCAAGCGTAAAAATTATAATATTTGACATACTTTTTCTTTCCATTATATTTTTACTAAATGCTATGTCGCCAAATTATCATCGTGTTTAAGCTTATAATTCGAACGTATTTACGTACAGCAGAACACAGATGTGAGCTAATGAAGTAAGTGAACAAAAGCTATACAAAGCTATCTACTTTGTGAGTAAGTGAAGCTGAGCGTCGCAATGAAACATTTTGCTGCACTGGTGCGCAAAGCTAAATTCGCTTTCAACAAGACATTTCACATCACGTTTGAAGTGTGACCTCAAAAGCTGACATAAGTTACTAAGCCTACTTAACATACGATATTGACAGTGGCAACAGAATTCGCTTTAATCAATCTGAGTATGACAAACTTCAACTTACAGGAACGTGACGAAACAGATCTGAAGGAATATCTGCCTAACATTACACGAACTATCTGAAACAAAACTAGTGTACTAGTTGTCACGGCCAGCGAGCACGCCTTAATGGCTCGCTTACAAAGAGCAATGATAGTTTCTCTTTCAATTATTGCACCTCAAAATAATGTACATTATTTTGTCACAGGATGCCAAGTCAAGCCTTCGATTACAATGCGACATTGCTGGCAATGCTAGCGAGGTAACTATCTCGTCTTACACAATGGCAGGCTGGTGGCACGGAAGTAAACATGCAGAAATCTGGCTTCAATGTTCCCTATCGCCATGAGAACAGAATCAGAATAAGTGACCTCCTTTTCGCATCGACGTTACTGTTTGTGACGGAGATTACGAAGAACGCCCTCAGTTTACGAATTACTGTTCTAGTCGAACTCAGACTCTGTTTGCTAATATGTTCAACTGAAAGAAAAACCGGGCTTCAGCAACACCATGTCAAAATACGCAAGTATGGAATTTGTATGGAATATCGAAGATTTGTCCCATTCCATAAATACTTGAGCCATTCCATATTCCATACCGATTTTTTCCTTCCATTCCATATTCCATTCCATACCATAGTGTGCCCTGGTGTCGTGTACTGCTTTTGCCAAAGTGGATTTTCCAGAATAGTACTGGAACACGATTTGCAAGATTTGAACTGATTTGTGCCTCTCGAATTAACGAGTAAATTCGTGCTACGCTGCAAAGTTTCGCAATTGACGAACCAGAATTTTTCAATTCCGTTTCTGACTAGATTTGACTGTATGCGTTGAAGAACTTGATATGCTTGTAAGTGTAAAACTGCATCAGGGCAAAGCTTTTGGTATGTCAGTTCCTAATTACTTCGCGTTCGGCAACTGAAAATAGGTCAGTGTAGTGAAGGTTAATCCTTTCTTTGCTTTCCTTGCACTCGTCAATGGCAAATTTCAGGGAAGACTTTCCAGTCGTTTTAAAGCGAGCAAATGAGATCGCTACGCTGCAAACATAACAACTTGCATAAGATTGGCAGTTCATCAATTGATACGCATATCACCGCTACGCCGAGATTCGTTAGATGTTTAAAATGTTTTAGTTCAGAGATGCGGAAGAACAAAAATTCCTGTTTTTGGTCAGATTCCCGAACAAGAAAAAAACGACCGAAGATCTTTAATTGCGGAGCAGATGGATCTTTGTTCGTTTCCAACATCTGAAGTTTTAAACAGAAAAATTTCTTGTGAATTTGTCATGCAGAATGACTCAGTTTGATTTACCATGTTGCAGTGGCAGATCCCCCCCAAAATTTTATGTAGAAGAAAAATTGGGAGGGGCCAAAATTTTTGATTTTAGGCGAACAATAATAGTTTGTTTTGGATACCGCCTCTCAAAGCACAAAATGACTAGATATTCTAAAAATTTGGGGGACATGGCTCTCTCGGCCGCCCTGGCTACGCCTATGCCCTTTTGTAGAACAGCACAAGCACAAACAAAATTGCTTGCACTGCAAACTAAATGCTTTGAGCTGTTTATAAAGCGTTTCTTGCATTGGGTTATAGCCAGCACAATGAGGTACTTTTGTTAAACTGTACAGATCTTCAGGGCACTTTGCTACGGAAAAGAAGAGAAGTTGGCAGTACTTGCTACAAAATTAAGGAAGACGTCTGTGAAGAGACTTTGAGTTGAAGCGAGAACCCACTCCGCTTTATTACACGGTTTGTTGAGCATATGTCGAAGTGGTAAGGAAAATGATGTCGCATTTTAAAGCAATAAGCATTGAAGACATAATGAAAATTTAAAGCGTGGGTGTGTGAAAATGAAGTGAGGCTAACAGTTAAACTAACCTTTCTTTGCAAACGATGTTTTGTATAAAATATGGACCGCAGCTTTGTCGCTTGTGAAATACTTGAACGTAATGTTTCTTGTTTTCGAAAAACCTGCTGCACAGACCGATGACGTCACATTCCGTTTTCCAAAACAATCGCTGCTGCAACATGAGCTGTCGCCGACGTGGCGCTCTAAAGTAGGGTTGCCATATCTGAAGAGGGAAAATTCCTGACGGCCTCAATGGATACTTTTTGCGGCAGCAAACAAGCGCCATACGGCATTTTTCAGTATGTTGTCACAACTACCAATTCACCGCCGAAAGGCATTACTGTCACAGAAGGAAAATGTAGCAGAATAGTTACACCGTGACAATAGGCTGGAGGCGATAAAATACAAAAAAGGCACGTTTTTCTCTCCCAATCATGAATATTCATATTTTCATAGCATCTAATGATTAGACACTTGGAAACTGTCAAAACATTGCAGCATGTTTAGAAATTATTTCCGGACACAAGTTTTGGCACAGAAATTCCGGACAAGTCCGGGTAATTCCGGACGTATGGCAATCCTACTCTAAAGTTTACCTACGTGCGCACGTGCAAAAAATGAGCGCAAGAACAACAGGGAAGGAACTGGACAAACAAAGGTTGAATCGGATTAGTTGAAACAAAAACCCAACCTGACATGGTATGTACAGTATTAACAAAAGCAATTTGTGAGGAACCGAGGCTGATGCAGAAACTGTAGGCAGTTGCACCAACGGTATATGTATGAATGTACACTTCATAAACCAAAGAAGGGCGATGCATCTAAATCTGATCGCCAAGCGTTTCACTAGGAAATCGATTCCACGTAATTTTGGCATATTTAGTTTTGTAAATTACAAGCATAACCTTACGGCAGAAATAATGAAAAACTAGAGCAAGACTTAGAGCAAACACACGAACTATAGTTTGAAACACACGCTATGGCCATAATGCTGTAATTGAAACGCTTAAATATAAAGAAGGCTACGTAATTTACAGCCCGTGTGTCTGTGGTAAACAGTTCTTCGCTGAGCAAGCCACACAATCCGAAATATGTTTATTTGGGTCATTGCCGTGGTTGTTTGCAGGTATAGCCCTCACATGTCAGATTGGTGTCAGATTTGCATTTTGGCTTCAAACGTGTGGCCGTTTGCTTTGGCTTGGATTGATGCACCAATGTACCACTATGGATTTGTTGACCGTTGCATTGAAGCACTGAACCATGAACGTCCTATCTCAATACATGCAAGTCGGTTTTTGGCAAAAATCTGCAATCGACACGCCTAGAGTTTGTTAATAAATTTTATTGCACATCTCACCGATTACATCGTTTCAAGACTTTCCACGATTCATGCAAACACTACCTAACTTAGGTTTCGTCCCAATGTTTTAAATTCACCGTGACATCAATTCCTTTCCGCTCAAGATAAAAGGAAAATCTTGTCATGCCATACGAAAGCATTATGATATTCATGAAACAAAACAAATATTTTTGATCTTCAAACAACCAACGTTTCGTACTTCAACACAAAACATCAACAGTAAACGTCTCTTCAACAGTAAAATGACAATGAAATAAACAAACAACGTCAACAATAAAATATACAAATCGGGTGAGAATGATAAATACAATTCCAGAAAGTTTCCACAACGAATCTGCACAATTGAAGTTTGTGTCAATACTTTATCAAAAACTGACGTTGCAATAAAAGATAAAAAACAAAAGTTTGTTAAGACTTATCTCAACTTACAAAGCAATATTCTTAACTTTGGGCGGGCTGGAGTTTTTGCCGGAGTTGTCACGAGTCTTTGTGGTACGGATTTTGATTGATTGAAACCATTTTGTCAGTAGCTTTTTGACCGGACCAAAGGGAGTGGTGTAAATGATGGGATTGAGGGAACTGTTGATTGGCAGTAAAACGATGACCGCAATCGCGTATGACAGAGGATGCAGAACAACACCGCTCATACTGAGAAACGTCATGATACACACTGGGAACCAGCAGCACATATCGGTCGCAATCAGAATAGAGATCTTTCTGTACATAAGAGCAGCACGACGACGCTGCTGCTGATCTGATGAGCCGGTTAACCTTGCTTTGAAAGACCGCTTGTAAATGGCGACATAGGCGAAAGCAATGTAAAGCAGAGCAACAAAGTTGAAAGTCACAATTCCAGACGAAATGAAGTTAATACCTCTGTCATTTTTGCTAACTCTAAAAAATCTGGGCATACACACGCCGTTATCACTGTAATAGCCATAGTATCCCAAGGTGGTAGGAACTAATTTAGGAGAGAAATCTACCAAATACTTATTAACGTTCCAACCTTTTCGTAGTATATCGCTGCTGTTCACAAGGCCAGAAAATCTGTGATTAAAGATTTTCAGCTGGTCAGGTGGTATTACGTTTCCTGAGAAGAAAGGGCAGGACGTTGTGCGTATCCCAGTAACTACGTAAGGTGCAAGCGCCTTAGTCAGAGGTAGCAAGCCCAAAGTGATTGCAGTCGTCCAGATTAGTGCAACCCATAAGGTCAAAACACGTAACCGGAGTTCTCGACTGGCAATTGGATGACTAATCGTGTAAAGCCTGTATGAGGTGAGGCAGACAAGTGTAAGCACAGATGCCTCGCTCGAGATCACTGTCATGACGCCGATGCCGTTACAGAAAGAACTACTGCGCCAGGTCCTGTCCTCAAGGCAGTAGCGACCTGAAAATTTTGCAGCCTTTATGCTTATTATTAGCAGCACAATACCCATTACTAAGTCCGCTGCAGCTAAATTAAATATCAGCAATTTGTTGAACAAGCCTACGTTGGAACTCTGCTGACGATTGGCCTGTAAATGCTTTTTAACAGACACGATAGTCATTACAATAACAACCGAATTCCCGGACAATGAAAAAAAACCCATGAACCATATTAATCTTTTAAGGAGAGTTGATTTTATGAGTTCTTTCGCGGAAGACATGGCGTTATTTTTGAACAGATCTGGAGGACATTCGTCTGAGTTATCGCTACAGTCTTGGGTGCCATCCAAAACTTTTTGCCTCCGAATGAAGGAAGGTTCGCCGCTTTTGCAATAGAAATGAGTTGTATCCGGGCAATGCATTTCATCAGAACCATCCACGCAGTCCGGTGGATAATTTCCATCACAATAATTTTCTTTGGGAATATTTGCTATCTTTTTAGTACCTGAACAAGAAAATTGTTGAAAACTGGAGCAATTCAATTATATCTATTCAGCAGGCTATGATACAGCATTTTGATGAGTTAACTTTAGTCCTCAAACATGTTGACAAGCAACGCAGAGCTAGTTGGAAAAGAGAACGTTCGATTTCTGATTGCGGCAAACGTTTGTCAGATTCTAACAAACATTTCTTCCGAATATTCCTAGAAAAGAAATTTTGGAGTGAAAAAAGATCATATATCATTGCTGTAAAATTAAGGTCGCAGATGTTACCGAATATTTTTATAGTATTGACGGTGAATCCGCTCGGCTCTTAATGCCAAATGTATGGCCATAACAAAACTGAACTATTCCCGCCCAGCTGCAGCTTACAGTACGCGACTGCAGGTAAAAGCCGTAGCCGCGGCTGCGGTAATAAGAGATCCGTTTGAAAATACGACCAAGGTTTGATCTCCACCTTCGACTTTTGTAGTTTTTATAACTATCTATGTCTTTCATGGTTAGAGATTCAAATGCAGGCGCCGAATGCTGGAAAAATGATTCTCACTCTTCAAAAAACGCTGCAGCGCTCTCACGTCTGTTATGGCCGCGAGCAAACCTGGTAATTGAAATGTCAGGCAAGAATTTCAGTTAAGTGAGCAGCAAGCCGAAGTTATCTGAACGTTGGTAACAAGTAACTACCTTCAACAGCACTGGAAAGCGAACTCTCTTGCATTTGTTTCGAAATGTTACTTGAATACCATAGTCTTCAATCGGGATGAGCAACAGAGTCTCCGTAAAATGGCTATGGGAAAATCAATAATCAATGGCGTGAAGATAAGTTGGTTTTCTGTTGCGTGTTTGTGCATCAAACCACGAAGTAAGGGAAATGCAATAAGAAGCGAGAAACACCAAACTGAGGAAGAGTTAATTGGATTTTAATAAAAATAAAAATGAGAAAACAAATGAGGATTTAGGAATTTTTTCGAAATGGCGTTTTACTATTATTGAAAACAAAAAGATTAACGAATAACGTTGTGCATCATTACTGCGCCAGACCTATTTTTGGCACAAATCAAAACTAAATTGACGACGTTTGAATTGATGAGAAAAATCGTCGTCACATTATGTGATGAATTGAACCTTATATAGAAGTTAGTAACGAAGGACAACATTAGAAACCACAAAAAACAGCGGGTAAAAAAACTACGTATAGGGGGGGTGAGTACGAGGAAGGGCGGAGGCACTGCAGAAAAAGGATGAACTAAAAAAATTTACATGAAAATGAAAAAAAAACAACAAATAAACGAGGAATCAACCAGCATGCTGACCCGAATATATTTTTATTCTGGGCACATACTGTAGTAATATTACAAAGAAGGAAGCCTTGTTTGAAAATTGTGTACTGATGCAATCTTACAAAAGTAATTGTGAAAATGTTCAGGAACTTCACAGCTTTCTGTAAAGTATATACGTTTGGCAATTGATAATTTCAAAACTTTGCAGCTAATACAAAAATTTTTGAAGGTCAGTGCCTAAGAATGGAGAATATATGTTTTAGTTTCGTTATTATCACAGGCTGTTACAACTTTATTCTGCAATCTAATTAAGGAGTAAAGTAGTTTCATTGGCCATTTCCCCAGTTTAGTATTGAGGAAGTCAGTTTCTATATCAAAAGAGCAAGCTAGCAAATCTGAGCATTGAAATGCTAGCGTAGTGTTTTCAATTGACTTTGCATGGTCTAGAAAGCTGTCTTACCAATTGCATATTTCAGATTTCCAATTAGGTTCATCCTTAAGTGTAAAGGCAAGATATTTTAGGTTAGTTTTTTTTTAAATTGCCTGACAGTTATTGATATAAACAGAAAAATTTTGTTTTATGGTTTTTCAGGAGCATGAAATAACTTTTACAATAATTGATATATAAATAACTTATTAGCACGAACCCAGCAGTCAATCTTTATGTCAGTTTATTTGTCCGATAGAGCATTCCACTTTATGAAACAGGACATCCCCGTAACCAGGGGGGACAAACGGGTAGTTGCACCCTCGAAATTTTTGAAAACATGGCGGAGGCACCAAAAATACTTTAGCTGTTTGTTACAACAACAAGGTAGGCTACAATCATTTTGCACCCACCCGAAAATTTCAGTTGGTTACTGGTTGCTACTCTGCGGCAGGACGTGCTAGACCTGCATGTTTGCGACTTTGAGTAGGCCGCATTTGTTTTTCATGACGTCTGTTAAGACCACTAGGTGGTGATCAGTCGACAGTTCTGCAACCCATTTGAAACGAACGCCCAACGCTGCTTGGAAGCAGTCAGTTCAAACTGTGCAGAAATCAATGAGTGACCGCTGACACAAAGATCTCTGACCCAGGTCTGCATATCTGAGTGTTGAAAGAAAGTGTTCTTGATGAACAGTGCGTTGTTACAGAACAGTTGTATCTGGAGTATTCCGTTATCATTTACGTCAGCATCACCATGTTGGTCAATCACACCGTTACACACTGCCCACATATTGCTCCCAAATCACATCCTAATATACCACAGTATTGCACAGAAGTCTCGAAAATAGATAGTGGATTCACTAGCTTGTAAAAGATTTTGATGCTTCGATAATCTCTCTAGCACCATCGGTTGTAGAGGTTTGGTTGAAACCATGCGCATAGTGAACTTGAGTTTGGGCTGCCTGTATACCTGCATCAAGCACAAGGAACAACCTGAATAACTTCAACATCAACATGCACAGCCTTTCTCTTAGTGGCATCCATTCATCAACACAGTGTTCCAGCTGAGGGATTACAAGCATTCCCTCTAAAGCCTGGGCAAAAGTTGCTGGTACAACGCCTGGGTAGAAAACTTTCCACCCATCGTCCAGCCCTAAAGTGTCGAAGAGTCACAACATTTAGTTGAAGAGATGCGAACGATATCCATGGAATATCGCTTACCTTTCTCGACCAGCTCGTGAATGAAGTTATGATGCAGTTTCCACTTAGTTACTGTAGGTGTTTATGGCAAGATTTACGTTTAAGCGTGGATTTCAAGTCTCCCAAAGTAGAAGCACTCTGCGCTGTCCCCTTCGCCTCATCAGGCGCAACTTGGGACTTTCACCTGTGGATAACTGATGGGGAGACTGTCGCGAATATTTCGAACAGATCTCTTTGCCTAAAACCCCAGGCGCGGTCTGTGTTGAAGCGCGCGACGACCAATCCGCGCGGGGTTGTCTGATTTTGTGCGTTTTATGGCAGTAACTGCTCAAATAATACTATTGGACATACGGGGACAATTTTCATTTACCTGAAACATCGTACGATGCAACGTTTAGGTAAAAAAGAATGGCAGTGTGGTTTTCAAATATGTTCTGTGTGGTAGCTAGAGGTTACTGCAGAATGCAGTGTGGATATTGACGGCGGCACACCAAAAGTTGAAGTTGCAACATATGTACGTTTCGTTTGTTAAAATTTTAACTTGATCTTCGCTTCTGAAAGAAACTTGATGAACTAACCCGTTGGCCAGTTGGCTGTTCCAGCATCACACGTGAACCTTCTGTCGCCACAAAATTCTTCGTCGACATTGTCTTCGCACTCCACTATTCCATTGCAAATTGACTTTCCGAAAATATAAGTCAGCTTTCCTTTACACGGTATGGCAAAAACGTCGTACGGCGGCCTCCCAAACAATCCTGGTACAGTTCTCTGCAGACAAAGAAGCAAGCTGCCATTATATGCAGTGTTACTTCAGAACATCATTGATTTTGTTCGAAAATCAAAATCGAAACAAGTGCGTTTCTGGGTGGAGGAAACCTTGAATGAAGCAACTATAATGAATGGATTACCTTGAAAAAATTCAGGCGAAATACTTTGAAAGCCAGTTACAGTAACTATTAACCGAAGGCAGCGCCGCTAAATTTTGTGGATGAAATTGGTTTCTGGAACCTACGTTTCGCCCTAAAAGTGTCGTGTTTTCTCAATATGTTTGCTATATATTTAATGTAGGGTAAGGTGGGGTACAGTCGACACTTTTTTGCCTTTTCAACCACTGCAACTTTATTTCAAGTCCAAACAAGCGAAAAATTTGTCACACAGTAAAATAAAGCAACGCTATGTACACAATATCCCGCCAAAACACGAAGAAAACGCCCTTCAGAAAAAATTTTACAATCGATTCAAAAATGGCACTTTTTCTGTGGAGTGTGTCCCTTGCCTGCGGCACACTCGATATGAGCATGGGGTACACCTCACCAGTCAATTAAAAGTTGGGTTGCATGCATTGCATAATGTTCACGTGATACCCCATGTAAAATAGGCACTTGCTGACACCCTCTCCACTTTTTTCACATTCTAATTACCCACTCTCACTGCATGTCAAAAGAAATTTGCGTGAATACCAAACATTAAATTAAACTCATGCAGTATGCTCAAATTCATGCTTTCCCATACAAATACAATGTGCCTCTAAGCACATATAAAAACTGAAAATGCTCGCTCATAGATTAGAATTATTCCGTACTGTATTCCAGTATAACCCCTCATGCTTTACCTTGTTTAGACTGACCTAGTGGCAATGCGTTGAGTGTGCCCCATTTTTTTTCAGATGTGTCCCATGCATATATAAAATATGAAATGAAGAAGTAGCAACTCAACTTGACAAGAATTTAAAATCTGGCATTATCATATAATGTAGCACTGCCCTGACTACAACGTCACAAAAATTCAGCACAGAAGATGCTGATTAACGTGGGCAAAACCCAAATCCAAATCCGATTTTAAAAATTACTTCCGAGTAGCAAAACCACAACTTGCTCTGTAACTCGTAACAACGGCTGCCTATCAAGGAAAAATTCACTTTAATACTACGGCTGGTATGAGACTAAAGCACCATGTGAACTATAAAGTTCAACGTTTTCAACTTTTCGAATAAATCAAAAAAGGCGACTGTGCCCCTAGTCCTACCGTGCCCCACCTTCCCCTACGTAATCATAGTTTTTTATCCTGAATTATGCAGTGCTTGTTTTTTTCTTATTTAATTACAGCATTATCATACTTAGCAGAGCAGATTTGGAAATTTTGAAGTTATGGGAGGCATAAGTAGGCCTAAACCAGGGGTGCACAACCTTTTCGCTATTGCCGGCGGCTTTACGTTTGTTGTTATGAATTACGGCCACCAGTGATTTCAAGCTATTTTCAATCTAGGGATTGCTTCTGTTTTTCTTCGACACACTGAGCCTAGCCTGCTTCCACACATCTGCTTGGCCGTCTTTCTGCTATAAAGTATCCTGAAGCAGTAGATGGAAAGTTTTATTGATCCACGGCCGCCATAACATATTTTTTCAACAACTTTCTTTTGTATATTGGCTCCGCCATGACCCTGAGCCTTACGTCAACGTCTAATACTTGCTATGCTCTGAGCGTGTGGTAACGGCATGCAACGTGAGAAAATTCCTGCTATGTAGCATAAAATTCTTGCGTTAGGACATGGGACAACTTTCATGTCCGCTGTCCCATGTCATCCCGTGATAAGAATCCCATTCTCACTGACAAGCATGTTTATTAAACAAACACCAATTGCATTGCTTTGCATCCCAAGCAAAAAGTATGCCCAGCTGTATTGACGCTGGTTTCCGAGTGAAAGTTGGGCACAGATGTCATTCAAGAGAAGTCTCCTTTGATGTAAAAAACAATAGCGATATATTTCGAAATTTTGCTATTTTGTGCTATTGCATTTCACATCGTTTTTGGTGTATGGCTTATTTACGTTATCATACTTTGAAAAATTAGAAAATTGTATAGGTGGTTCTATCATAGCTTGAACCAGGCATAAGGGCTAAAGCGCAGGCAGTCTTCCAAGTGTTCCTAGAATAGGGAAGCAGCAGTGCAGGTGGAGCGTTTAAATTCAACCAATCCTTGAGATGATCCAACAAAGTACAGTACATTTTTCTTGAACGACTTCCTACATTCTTGCCGCAAACTTATCCACCAAGAGCCAGATGTTCTGGTTGTTGCAACCTGATAATTTTTCCAAAACAATTGGAGTCCTGCTTTTTTATTGTGTTTAAGAGAGATCTGCTTTGACCGACTTAGATTAGGACTTGTATTTTCTTGGCCATGTAAGAAATCCTTTGCATATCACGATAAAAAAACAACGCAGCAGCGTCCAAAATCTTAATTAGAAACGTGGTTCTATACGTTTGCAAATAACTGGAAATCAAAGCAACTTACAGTCGTCACCGATACTTTTGAGCATATTGCAGGACGGTGTTCACATGACGCTCTAGACCAACATTCATCTTCCATATTTGAGCATTCAGTAATGCCGTCGCACCTAAAGACGAGCGTAAAAGCATTAGAAACGTCGCAAGCTAACGTTTTATAAGAGGTAAAACATGTATATTTAGGGTATCAGTTATACAGCAACACGAGTAAACACTAGGCAAGTAACCGGAGTCGAGCGTAAAAAAGCCCGTCCGTGTGGCTGCCGGTTCCAGACATGGACTGTGAACACCGCGCCTCTGAGAGAAGCTTTGTAAGAGGGTACGAAGATCGATAC
>Ga0210059_1011811_pt1 | contig 13303 bp, 7 predicted proteins | sample Ectturendosymbi2_FD_188042 | JGI IMG/M metagenome (GOLD analysis project Ga0210059, IMG submission 188042) | Ecteinascidia turbinata endosymbiont from Florida, USA - Sample 2 (SPAdes) (version 2) | ecosystem: Host-associated > Tunicates > Ascidians > Unclassified | place: Key West, Florida...
CTATTAAAAATTTGCTGATCGATTCCTTGCTTACACCCATCGTGGAAAGTACATACTTGAATAGAGATATGTGCAAGTTTGAATCATCGCAAAAAGACGAAAGCAGATGGCAGTCGACTGATTCCTCGAAAGCATACAGAAACACTAGTGCTTTCAAGTGTTTGATGTAGTATCACTGATTCTGATTTTTTTATAAATTTTTAGTTCAAAAATGACTTTCAGCATTTTGCAAGTTTCTAGAGACCGCAAAAAAGTGTTAACTGCATCTGTCCGACATTTATCCAATGTGGTTTACTGTAAGAAAGGTCACTGTCGTGAAACAGCGAAGTTTAAAGGCTGCACGCGTGAGAGACCACAGTACAGTCATGATTTGTTTCGTGCAAAAACGTTGGCTAACTGGCTTTACTGTAACGTTGGTTTTCACATATTCAGAAACAGACAGCGTGAAATTGAAAGATACAAGCGTGTAATGTTAGAAAGTTACATTTTCAGGCAAATCTCTGCAAAGTTTTTGCCGAAGATAAACAGCAGCGCTATTGTGGAGACTTAGTGTTAGGATGGACAGTTTTGCAAAAGGTTATATTCAGCCATTAGTAAACAGGATTTCAATCAAAACGTTAAAGTATTGACCTACCTACAGTAGGCTATATATTGCCCTATAGCTCAAAACATGAAGACTTGACCAGGAATTAAAGACAGCTTATACATTTAGCGTTATTTCTTATATGTCACGACAAAGGTCGCTAACAAATTCAAAACATATTTATACCCACAATGCGGTGATTTTTTCAGCCAAGTGCGAAATATTTGCTTTACAAATATTTGCTTTACAACTATTTTCAAAGTGGTGGGCACTAGTGCACGTCAAAAATAAGAAAAATTTTGTTATATGAATTGGCAACTGTGACGTCACGAGCACTGGAATACGACGTCATTAACTTATGTCAGCATGTTTAAGCAATTTTATTCAAAATATGATAAGCATCAACGACTCCTACCTACACAACACCCTATCTATCATACACTACACTGACTTGAGCACATAAATGTAACTAGGTGTTCTTGGTCTTACACAAAAACAATTTACTTAACAATGGACCTAATACGAATTGTGTTGCTTAAACTTATTTAGGCAAAACTCGAAACTTAAAAGTGGGAGGGCCAGGCCCTCCCAGAAAAAAATTGGGGAACCTAGACTCACGCGGCCCCCCAGATTCCGCCACCTTTGAGCCTACGTAACATGTAGTTTTGCTGGACATTCTTTTCGTGTTATTTCAGGTAAAACGTGGCACTATTTGCCAATTCACCGTTGTTCATTTTGATTTCTGTTTAATCTCAAATATCTTTTCGTGTCGTTATGCATGTATAACTCTAGAATATAACTTTTGACATTAATTTCGCCTGTTCAAATTTGATGTTAGACCCGAAATTTGATTGTGAAAAGACTGAGCTGAGTGGCATAACTGACAGAAGTCACAAGGCAACAGTCACCAGCAGACCCGTAACCAGCTTGGGACACCAGCAGGGGCGAAGAATTTTCTGAGGGAGGCCCAAATTTTACTTCGATAGCATGTACGAAAACAATGGTTATGCATACAATATGTCCAAGACATTTTTCAGGAGGGAGAAAGTTTTTCCAGGTGTGCGGAGCCCTCCCCTTAGTTACGGGCCTGGTGACTAGATGATTACGTATGCAAAAATCACATTGTAGGCAAGATTGGTATATGGGTATGTATTCAGAAAGACTTCTGGTTCGTTTTCTTTTGGATATCTTGAAATCATCGCTAGTTGCCTTGGATAATTCTGCTTGGGAGTTCGACTGATGTTGGGAAAGGCTATTAGAAAAACGATGTTTGGGCAATCGAAAGGGTACCCGACAGCATGCAGGGGCTGACAGTGGGAGATTGAAATACATTATCCACCTTCACCCATGGGTGGAGGATACATCCTCCACCCATGGATACAGGATACATCCTCCACCCATCAGCAGCAAAATATATTGTAAATCATTTTGCGAAGTAGACTGCGTTGATTTTGGCCAAGCATTTTTTGCTACTGTAAGAGGATGCCAATGGAGATTTGGCTAAGGGTGGGGGTACAAGACATCAAATCGCGCTGTAACCCACACTTCTTATAGAATGCATGAAAAGCTATGCGTGTTTACTTAAGGGTGATATGCACGTGCGACCAATGCGATTCACCGTTTTGTGCACTCCAACTGACAGCTCTGATAAAACACAATTTATGTGTTCTACTATATTGCTTTGCTTCTTTGTATCATAGTCTGGCAGTAGTGCAACCAAGCCGAGTACCATGTCTAACAACAAAATTAGGTTTATTAATTTCTAAATCATTTGTAGGGATAAAGCAAAGCGTGATTAATGTTGTTTTGAAAACACTTCTAAAAAGCAAGATTGGGAATCTTGTATTTACAAAACTGCGCTTCCGCATTGGCCCGATGAATATATTGGTTTTACATCAAGCTGTCCCACCCACATTTTACAACAAATTGCGCCCATGTACAAGAGAGTTAATTTATGCACTTTGTTATTACTTCTCTTCCAGGAACTGTTAATTTCAAAAGTTTTTCTTCGAATATACTCTTATTACTCTTATACTCTTAAAATACTCTTATTTTCATGAGAAGGAACTACACTATGAATACAAATATCGAAGTTGGAAAAATGAACGGTGGAAATGTTGCTGGAGGAAATATTAATATTTTCACTTTATCTAGTGACCAACCTCCATCTGCAAGGGAGCACATAAAAGAGAAAGAAAGCGTTGTTCAACGAGGTTTGTTCTTATGAAGAAATCAAACCGGTTTAAATTGCTCTGATGATGCGTTGCTGACGGTTCGTTGATCAATTGTTTCACTGAACTTTAATTGCTAGTGGAAGCTCTAACTTTGTAAGCTTTTGAGGAATCAGCCGAATGGGCTCTGCTTTCATTTGTTTCGATGAGTTAATCTTGCATACATATGTATTCAAGTAACTATCCTCCACACAAGTAACAAATTTGAATCAATCAGAAAGTCTTTATGTTAAATATAAATAATTTTCAGTACTTCTGCTGAAACGTAACATCCAAAGAATCGGTGCATTTCAAACTTTGAAACAAACGCATTTATAATAAAATTGGAGACAAGATCAAGAGTCAAGATTTAAATAGTAGAGGATGAGAATTGAACTCGGACGTTTGTTATCTGAAACCGATTACTGTTTCAATGTCCAATACAGCAGCAACCTACCTGAACCTTCGCAAGTATTTCGTAAGAATTTTTGATAAATATCCCAATATGATGAAACAAACACCATCAATACTTTCGAACTTTACCATCATCGAGTAGAATCAGTTTCTGCCAACTTTGGTGTCTTATTTCCGTGTTGCCACCTTCCAAAAGGTGAAATTTGAGTTGTTGCAACGCTTTTCAAGTTCTAAAGACAAAAGTTCGAGTTGTGCATGAAACAGGAAAGAAGCCAAAAATAAACCTGAAACCTTCCAGACCGGAATTGAAGCCCACTGCAACGAATACCAAGACACAGATCGAGACTGAGAGCAATTCTCGAAATTCGATCTCTGCTGTTTTTGAAAACCACTTTACTGTAAGAAGCTAGAAAGTTGATTACAACAAAAACCAAAAGTAATTATTGCTCACAAAGTAGAATTTGCTCACAAAGTAGAAAACTTCGTGGTACGCTTGATTTTCGCAGCTTCATCATAATTTTGAAATCTCCTTAAATAATTAACATCATATTTGAATCAATGAATTGCAAGGTTTTTGAAAAATTGTTTGTTGTTTCAAAGGTTGGAGATTAACAAATGCGTTACAAGAAGCCATTGGTCTCAACACTTTTTTGGAGGAAAATCAGGTTTCTCTTGAAATTGCACCTTACGAAGAACATCAAGGACGAGAGTACTTTGGCACTAGTTGTGATGGAAACAGTGTCGTAGAAGAGCACTTGAGAAAAAGTTCCTCTGTTTTTTATGAAGCTACAGAACTGTTTAAAGAAGCAGAAAATCGTGGAGGGACATCTGTAGCAATAATAGGTGAGCCGGGAGTCGGGAAGACAAACTTCTCAAAAACATTGCTTCGACTGAGAGCAACAAATGCTTCCCAAGATGAAAAAGAAAGCCTTTACCTGTTCCATGTGAAATTTAGGGACATGGATTTCAATAAAGAGACGAATGTACTAGAGTTTCTTGTTAAACCACTGATGGCCAACTGGAAATTTGAACACGAAAAAGACCAAGAACTGTTAGCACTAATCAGTGATTCGCGTGAAGTTTACATTATTGCTGATGGTCTCGATGAAGCTGATGACAAGCTTTTTTCAAGTCCACTAGAACCTGCTTCACAGATGGGCCTGTACGACACTGCAACACCTGATGTGATAATCAAAAATTTGCTTGCAGGTCGCATCTTTCCTAAAGCTAAAAAGGTTGTCACCTCACGCCCTGATGCATTTTTGAATCTTCATGCAGATTTCAAACCACGTTTCAGTGTAAGAATTTTGGGTCTGAGCCTAGAATCCCAAGAAAGACTAGGTTTACTGCTGTGCAACAAGAGTGATGCAGCATATTCCAAAGTCAAAGAAAAGCTTGATGCAAACCCAGATCTGCGTTCATTGTGCTATAATCCTTTGCAGTGCAACATCACCGTGCAAGTACTCAGTTGGATGGAATTTTCTGAACATGTTTCGAAAATCACCTCTACATTGATTTTTGTTGAAAATCTTCTGCATATTTTGAAACGAAACAAAGTTTTACGCGCAGAACTTCTTCAAACTGTAAAAGAGTTGGCTAGACTGGCTGTGACTGGAATGAATGAAGACAAATTCATATTCGACACAAGCGAATTGAACAATTTGAAACACGAAATTTTAAAACAATTTTTTTTGGCAAAAACAGCATCTATTCGGCTTCCTGGTGAAAACATTTTGGAAGGAGACAAAAGATTCTTTTTCACTCATCTTTTGTGGCAAGAATTTTTTGCTGCAATGTGGCTGATGTTCGTTGCCGACAAAAAACAGTTTAGGAAAGTGCTAAAAGTTCTTTCGGGTCCTCGTTGGAAAGCAGTCTTGAAGTTTGCTTTTGGATTTCAGAATGATGAAGTAACAAAAAAAATCATGTCCCTGTTTGAAAGCATTCAAGGTAAATCGGATGCTTCATTGCTTTCCAAAAAATGCAAAGCTTTGCGAAAATTTCATCAAAATTCATTGCATGATGGAAGTATAACTGAACCATGCCGATGGGCATTGGAAGCAAATCAGCCATCTCTGAATCAGGACTTAGCTGAACGTCTCCCGAAAAGCTTGATTCTACCACTCACTCTCAGCCAAAGCGATGCTTGTGCAATCGCTCATGCATTGAGCATTGAATCTTCCGTTCGTCGACAGATCGAAATGGAGCACAGTTCTACGGCAAACGGAACTATACTTCAAGGAGATTCTCTACGAATTTTAATGGATGCAGCTAATACTCACAGACATGAGGTAATACTCAGTGCCGGGGTAAGGCAGCCCCGTACCCCCCGGTCGGGGGGGGAGGGCCCCACACTATATATTGTATTAGTAAGTAAGAGCCGTATCTCTACCTTTGACTTTTACTCTTCTGGTCTTTGCCCTCAATGCAGAGCCGGTAGATTTAGCATGTAATATCATGATTCGTTAATTTCGAAAAATAATTACGGACGTTCGGACACTATAGCAGTTTTTGTAAAGTTGTGGTTACGTCAGAACAAGGCCAATTGTTAATTGTTAATAAAGCCTTGACCTTCTCCACTTTAACTTCGCGGGATCGCCCTTGTGCGTTGAAATTCTCTGGGAAATTTACGTCATAATGAATGCGTTGTGGTGTGTTGTGCAATCGCTTTGTAGTTGCGTGCAGGTAGAGAGACTAGGTTTTTAGTTCAACGTTAAAAATGTTTTCGTGAAAGCTGCTTAAGACAGGTTATGTAAAGATGAAACCAAGGAAGGCTGTTGTGTCGACTGTTAAGACAGTCTAATTTAAAGTTCGACTAGAAAAAACGGGGATAATCTCGATAAGTTTAACGCTCGCTTGCTTGAAAGCCTCTTCAGATTTGATCTCACTTGCTATACGCCACGATGAAGATGGGTGGTGTTAGATTGCATTAAATACGTTCATATTAGAAGTGAAGGCAGAGGGAGTGTTGGGAAGCAGATAGTTCTAAGCACTGCTTCCACCTATCAGCTTTTGGTGAAAGCACCAAGTTGATTACATTGAGACTGGCTATTAAAACGATGAGGCTGTACAGCGACCACCAGATGCTCTGTGATCGTCGGGATGGAAATCACAAGCATTAAGGAGACTGCCGGTATCACATATTGTCGTATACCAGGGGTGTGCAACCTTTATTACTGAAGGGCCGAACGCACTTAAACAGATTAGACCGCGGGCCGCGCCTTCGTTTTGCACAGGCTGTCTAGTGCTGGTGACCGGAATAAAAATCCACTTCGTTCTATTGCATTTAGCCCGCGGGCCGCAGGTTGCACACCCCTGTCGTATACTATAATTATGCAAGTACGACAACTACATCAAACAGGTAAATTGCATCATAAATAATGTCCTATCACATCACAAGAAGAGATATTTGTTTCGCTTATTTGATGATAACAACTAACAAGTGATAAAGTTCGTTTTCACTTATTTTGCATTGGCAGTTCATTAAAGTTTTTTTCTCCTAAGTTGTACATTACAGTATTAGTTCAACTTGGTTAGGTTATGACATAGCGCTGCTCAAGGGACTAATTTGCAACTGGCTCGAAAAAGCACGCATCTGCCTAAATGCTTGCTGATATTAAAGGGCCCCATCTGGATTTTTTTGAGGGGTCCCAACAGCCTTTCACACGGCTCTGGTAATACTTAATTGGAATGTTGAGTAACTGTTTCAAATTGTGTTTCATTTTCATCGCTACAAATCTATTACTATCTTAAAAGGTGTATATTGTATATCATCTTGCAATGCAGCAACGCCCAGTAAATCATTATTAATTGTGAATCAGTTTATTTGCCTTTCTATCTCCGACGATGCGCTATTTCCAAACTTATGTTTGCAATGTTTGGTCTTGTTTTTCTTGTGACAATGTAGAAAGTCTTCTTTGTCTTAATCCATATTTGAAAAAGATATCTGAATAAATCTATTACGTTTTTCAATAAAGTGTCGGTAATGCATCCAGATAAACAAATTATTTTTCGCTAAAAGTTTTCAAAAAAATATCTGCTGATTCCAGAAGGAAAGTAAGTGATGAAAACGTTTGAAATGCGACATTTTAGATGTAGTTTTCCATTCTTTAATTTTGCTAATCACGAAAGAGTTAAGTACTGATTTTAAGTATGCACAGTTAAAAGCACTAGGTTTTCTGTATGCTTTGAAGGAGACAGCCGACTGAGCTCTGCTTTCATCTTTTTGCGATTATTCGAACTTGCTCATATCCATAATCATGTACGTAAAATTTGCTGATCGATTCCTTGCTAAACCCATTGTAAAAAGTACGTAAGTGACCTTAAGCATGAGGTTTGTATTTTGCTTTTCTGTGAAAAGAAGAAAATCTCATTTACAATTACGAGTGTTATTCTCCACACCACAATGTAGCAGCGGTGTGTGACCCAGTATCAAGCTCTTTTATATTTGTTTTTATGATCACCAATTCAATAAAATATATTTATACTTGTCCTTTTAACTTTTGGTAATCACCTACATGCATTGAACAAATAGGCAAAAAGCACTAACTTCTGGGAAGTAATGTAAGAAATACGTGGCTGTGAATGCAGTAATCAACATCTACGTGTAAGAGACTTTCATACATTACGTAGCATATTAGAAAAACACTAAATTTTGTCAAAGACTGGCAGACAATTGAAAAGCAGTGCGAAATAAAAAAAACGTTGGCAAAGTTAAACTTTTTCTCACATGAAACTAGGTTAGCAAATTCTTTTTACTTTCGATAAAAAAAAACAAATTATAGGAGGGTGTGGTCAATAACAAGAAATTAAAACATTTTGGTGCAAAACCACATAGTGTTGCTGATAGTTAAATATCTTTACTTAAACTAACAGTGCTACTCTTTGCCATGTGTACAACTTCACGTGGAAATCAGGCTTCACAACTGAAATAAAACAACAGCTTTTACGAAACCAAAAAAGCATTGATTTTATATCGGTTTGGCAGCGTTAGTGTTTTGCAAACTCTTCCGAAAAGCTGCTTGCAGCCTGTGCCATATTAACTGTGTATCTATCCGTAGTCACTGTTCATAAATAATGAATGAACCATTGAGGCTGCTTCACAGTAGTACCATACATAATCTGAAAATGATTTTTTTAGCTTTTATGAGTGTGGTTTAGATTTAGATAATCCCTAATCGTGAGTTACTCCAATAAATTTGACAACGTATATTAGAACATCGAAAACTAAACTGAACATTGGCGAAAGCAACACCATAAGCTAATTTCAACTTCACAGAAAAATATTTGCATTTTTATTACATGCAAAAGGTATTTAACAAAGTGGGAGCACAAGCAAATAGTACTCTACTTCTACAGCATAATTTTGCTTTTTGATTTTTGATTCCATAGCACAATAGCGTAACCTTTAGTAGTTGTTTGTCATTACAATGTTTTTGGGATAATTTAGTAAGACAATTGCATGGGTCTTTGGAAAATGACTTCATATGCAGAAAAGTGGTGTAATCGTAAAAAATAAAATTCGGTTTACCTTTGCTTCTTCGCAGCACTGGGAGAGGTAGAATGTAACAGCCGCAGAACTACAGTTATAGCTGGAAGTCATGTAACAAAGTTTCTAACCTGTATCCGTTCATGGAATCGCTGCTTAAGCAAGACATAGGACCTGCATTGTTAACATATAGTTGAATTTAGTGTGCTTGTCATGATGACAGTGATGTAGAAGTAATTGGATGGTGTTGAACATATCGCAGCGAATACGTTAAAAATATAATCAGAAAGATTTTATTCTAAATTGTAGTGCGCATGGATATTTTATATTTTGTTGAACAAAGTTTGTTTGGAACAATTACATTTGCATCACAGTACAGTCCCGTTATTCGAAAGTGAGCATTCAGTTTGTCGTAGGTATTGAAGTCGATCATTTGCTGCCTAAGCTTTCTTTTGTACGCAAAATGGAAGGGTTCGAAACTTTAAAAATTTTTAAATTAAAAATTCACAATGACAAAAGCAAAACAAATCTTTTGTTAAATAACAGTTAACACTCCCGATTATAAAACAAAATTTATGCTTCATTTTCTGCAAGTCGGTATTTCTACTGAGCACAAAAGTGAATCACGCAAGTAGCAAGCGAGCTCAGGGCCTACGAGTGGGAGTACTAGAGCCACATCGTACCAGGGCCTGGCAGGTAGAGGCCCGGGAAGCATGAAAATACGCACGCTATGTTTAAGTTTTCTTTAACCAAGCTAGAATTTATGGTCGCTTTATCCAACTGCAGCGCTGGAATTATATTTGTATATCTTATATATCGTATTGTAGTTGTTCTATCTATATTTTGATTACTACAGAAACAAGCTATGCAAGCTTCGACGAGGGTCGCAAAATCTAGGGTGGGCGGTATTGTGGTCTTCGAACCCTCTTGCGATTTCTCTCGGATGCCCTGAGCAGGCTACATTAATTTCAGAAAAGCTAGGGCGTTGCGACGCACCATTTGGGAATCTCTGGTCTAGATTAGCTTTTTGTGAGAACATATTTGCACAATATGACCTACTTTTAAAGTATCAAATGTATCATTCAACAGCTCATCTAAATGTGTCATTTTTAACAAAAATCAAGTACAATGAGCACAAGTGCTAGACAATGGTCACACCTAAAAACACATTCATTAAATTTGTCGTGAAGGTGAAAGGAATCCAAGTGAAGGGTTCAAAAATCGGTGAGGAAGAAATCAAGGGCTTTGCCAAACAAATTGACTACATAGAAAAAATCTTGTTGGACCAATGTGATTTTCAGGGTCGCTCCTTTGTTCAGTTGTGTGATGCTATTCGCCTTCGAAATGGGAAGGTAAGGAAATTACTTTCTGTGGAAGTTACTCTTGGATAGGTAACGAAAATCGCTAATCTTGAATGACCAACGAATTAAAAGTGAAAAACTTGAAGTGCTCTTGAAAACCAATCGTGACGCTTCCAACGGTGTACAAAAATCCGTACTGGTTAGATTGCGGTGATTGCTGTTCGTGCTTGCGTGGTGGTTGTTCGTACTCGCGTATTTATCACTGTCGTTGCCCAGAGCCGTTACGCGTATTGGCTGGGCGTTTTTCATTGATTAGCACTTGTGGAATTACTGCGCTCTATTAGGTTATCAATATGCTCCGAGCGCCATGCTGCTCAGTTCTGTTGCTTGCACCGTCAGACTGGCTGCTTCTGCCGTACACTGATCGACATGTTTACTTTCTATTTCTTGTGTGGAAACTCAGTTTTTCAAAACCTAGTGAATATTACGTCTGCAATTTGCATCAATAGGCCATTTTGTCACACTCGTGAAAACCACTCGTGACACTCCAGACGGAGTATACAAAACCGAGTATATTGAAACTATACATGAACTCCCGACTAAAGTCGGTTTTCACCCAAACTGATAACATTTAGCTGATTTGTTCGAAAATACAAAAGCCGTTTTTGGTAGTTCTGCTTGCTGGATTTTAGTGAAGTTCTTATCATAACCAAATTATTCATCCACTGCAGCTTCAATGCGTCACAATAAAAGGATATGAATTCAACAACGAAGATCAATCTGCGTTGGCATCTTGTCTGAAAAACGTTCAAGTGTTGTGGCTTCCTGATTGTGAGGTCAGATGATTTAGGTTGTCTTTGCAATTAGATCTGTTAACTATTTGAAAACAACCTTTGACAACTTCACATTCGCAAAGTTTAAACACAGAACTATTATGGCCTATAATGACTTACGACAGTTCGCCTATAATGACGCTGTTTCTTTGGTCCCGGCAAAATCCCTTTCTTTCATGTGCATTGGAGCTCGGCTATAACGACTTCGACTATATCCTCACTTCGCCCATAGCGACGCTTTTCGTCGGTCCCCGCAGAATATTTTGTTCGTGTGTAACGACAGTTGCAAGTTTTCTTCACACCTTGAAATTTAAGCACGGCTGTGAAGCCGCCATACCAACCTTTCATGACCGATAAGTAACGCGGTCAAGCGGGGAATCGTTCAATGACATCAGGAGTCGAAGCATATCGTCTTATGTTTTACTGTAATGTACAGTATTTATATTAGGGATTGTTGCGACTGTAGTCAATTTGACAAGGACTTGGTGGAGCAGTGCGTAGAATGTCGAGTAAAAGAAGCAGTAGCCCATGGTGGAAAAATTCTCTAACAAAATTCAAAGCTGGTGCTAGATAAAGCTGTCTCAAGAACAGGCGAACGAAATTTAAGCGACTTTTTCGCAAGAACATAATGCAGTACTGTACTCACTGTATGATCTGTATAGCATGTAAATACAACTGCCAGTGCTTTTAAATTCTCATTTGTGTTTTTCTTATTAGTGTATTCGTGAAAACACGATACAGTAAGCGGCAATCCTTATCAAAGAGCTGTTTTAAACCTTGCCAGGCTCTGGCCTTCAACTAAACGCCATTTTAGGAACGATTTGTTGTAGTTCGACTGTACGGTCAGTTCGCCCTACATCGACGCTTTTTCTCCGGTCCTTTGAAGTGACGTTATAGGGTAATTCCACCGTATTTCAAAGCACGTTGTTTTCGAATAAAACATTTGCGACCAACATCTCCGAAACGTCCCGTCCCCAAAACGTCCCGTCGCCGAAACGGCATCGCCGAACTGTCTTGGACCCCCTCTCGTAGTGACAGGAATGCCTTATCACATTGAACAAGCAACTGCTTTCCTTGGAAATACTTTAAACAGTTATTTGACGTCACTCCCTAATTGAGCGATGCTGCGACCGATTACCATTTTCGTGGAATATTTTTCAAAGGGCAAGCAGCCATAAACTAAGATTTGCTGAAATATTGGGTGTTACTACATTCTTTGAAAGTCAAACATGGTTATCTGTAATGATGGTATTTTCCAGAAGCGGACTGGAGATTTGATCTCATGCATGATTTTGAGTTTGACTTTCAAAACCGGTTTCGATTCTGGCGCAACTCAAAACTGTAGGCCTACTCCAAAATTATATTCTACGTTATTCCTGAATTTAAGCTTAGCAAAGGTCGTCAAGCCTGTGTTCAAGGCCCGTCTAAAATACAGCCCACAGACTTTCTACCAATCAAGCACAAAATTGCCATGCATCGTGAATCCAGACCAACTCCACATGCAACATCACCTCAGAGAATTTTTACCCTCTTGTAGCCAGTACACGTAGTAAAGATCATCACCTGCTAATAAGGCTCAAAGTGACTACACTGATAGCAGAAAAAATTGTGCAAACAGGCACGACGCCATGTTCATTTCATTAATATTTTTTCTTTAACTTTCTCTTGTCTAGAATAAAAATACGTACCAAACTGCAAGTAAGACAAGACTCACTGTCAGTTTGAAACAATGAGTCATATCACGCTGCTTTGTAAGGCTTTAAGAATTTGCAATAAGTACGCTGCCTCTCACCAACACTAGGATGAACACAATGATTCTGCTGCTTGTCACTGTCCGCTGCACTTGCCAGCCCGGTGCTGCAGAAAACACAACTCCAGGCTGACAGTTCCAGGTTGGCTGTGCTTGATTGACAGGCCACAACCCTTTCTATTGCGACACCAGCGCTGCAAGCGCTCACAGCTCCAGATGTTTGTTGTTTGCAGGGCTTCCCGTACAAAAACAAAAGCATATCTAATATTTCCCTTTCTCCAAAAAGTGTGTGCAGGGAGGACACATTGTCAACATTTCTTGTGCATCCAGAACTAACTACAAAAAACAACAAAAATAAACTGACTTAAAAAATGAAATTTAGCCTGAAAATATCGCAGATGGTGCTGCAGTTCCGCAGTGTCCGCTTACGTGCCGCCACTGCCTGTTAGTAAATCCGATGATCCTTCAACAGCTTTTAAAACAAATGTTTCATTTGAAAAAATAACTGGAAAGCTGACTGCTTGACAAAAATTGTTTTCTTTATGTTTCAAAGAACTTCATGCTTTTTTCGTATGTCCTGTATTCAGGGGCATAACGAGGTTAGATGGCGTCCGGGGCAAAAAGCAAGTTTGGCGCCCCCATGTTCGAATTTGAGGTGTTTAGGAAGGAAAAGTACTGTGTTGAAGAAAGTACTTGTGACATTGTTAAACACCTCAAATTCGAACAT
>Ga0210059_1011813_pt1 | contig 13302 bp, 10 predicted proteins | sample Ectturendosymbi2_FD_188042 | JGI IMG/M metagenome (GOLD analysis project Ga0210059, IMG submission 188042) | Ecteinascidia turbinata endosymbiont from Florida, USA - Sample 2 (SPAdes) (version 2) | ecosystem: Host-associated > Tunicates > Ascidians > Unclassified | place: Key West, Florida...
TAGAATTTTTATTAACACAAAGTGTGCCATACTGCATTACTCCCATGTACCAAAACAAGCATGTGATAATGGTCATCACAATGCACAACATATACCATCCACAGTGGGGTCGGTGACAACTGCACTGGGGCTCCGTGAAGATTTGGCAAAAAATGAACAACAAAAATAGCTAAAATTTGCAATGTGTCCACTGTCACAATACCGCATTATTTACAAACAGCAACTAACATTTTATTGCCTTTTGCTACTACGTACATATGTGAGACAGCATTTTCAGCTCTTACAAATATGAAGGCAAAACACAGATCCAGAGTTATCGTTTACTCAAAACGAGTTTTGTCTGTCAGAAAATAGAGTTTGATTTCTCCGAGACCTGATAAACTGTGTAGTAAGAAGCAACCCCAAACGCGACACAAGATTGGGATCTGAGAAAAAACAGGTTCACAAATGAAGGTTCGTGACTCAGGAAGTTTGGAAACATGGTCTAGACCGACAGGCGCAAACTTACAGGCTTACACCACACACTTTGAGTTTATAGCACAATATCAGACTGATAAAGTCACTGAACAGCTACTGAATGATGTATATATAATAATGATGTATAAAGAAATGACACTGAGTAGTGTTTGTTGCTATGCATGGTGTAAATTTAATGGAGAACACTTAAAACCAACAGGTTTAATTAATCATCAACCTGCAGGATATTAAAAATCACTTTGGTTAGCAGGCTACAGTAGTATATTTCCATGAAGATTCAGTTGACAATTATTACAAAATTTTAATCAATCGTTTCGCTTGATGCGTGATGTGACAATAGCTTATGGCTTTCAGATGCAAAATTATCTACCGTACTCTATCTGCACACTGCTCAGTTTTGTGTATACTAGAGTCCTGCGCGGGTTGAAATTTTTTGTCCGCTCCCGCCCCGCACCCGCAGGAATTTGAGAAATCTTGCCCGCACCTGTCCCGCAGACCATCCCAATTCGCACCCGCACCGCACTTTTTCGGTCTTAAACCCGCAGCTTTCCGAAAAATACTAAAAACTCACAACTAGGGCAAGTTTTTGTTACGATAAAATCGTGAGAATATGCATTAATTTTAACAAAATTTGCAGTAAAATGTTGTATTTGTGCACAAGCGCTTTAAACGACAGTGATTTACTCAAGCGATTTATTTATATATAATGCTAAATATTTCCAAACATTACGTAGGGAGAAATGGCGACCTTTTGCCAACAGTTTGCGTAGCAAGCTAAAACTTGTGCATGAAGTTGTTTGGCAAGGTCCACAGTGCATAAAGTTTTTTGGCAATTAAACAGTTTGGCGTGCAGTTGTGGACTGATGTTTGACCGGGTTATTTCTACAATTGATTTTAGGTCACTATTCAGTTCGATTCGGTTATCAAAGAGAGCAGAACTATACTGAAATAGCTCTAAAGCATGTTTTTTAAATGAAACTTCTACACTTTGCAAATTACCTGATAGAAGTTGCACGTAAAAGTTGCATGTGAAAAAGGAAAAAGTTGCAATGTAAAATTCCTGGAACCAGCTTAATTTTAATTTATTTGTTTATTAGCAGACACGAAGTCCATAGTATGAACATAGACACTCTGCAGAACGCAGGTCGATAAAAACAGACAAAAAGACGAAACAGAACGTAGTACAAGGCATTGAAGCCGGCGGAATCACAGGGTTACAGACACTTTTTGCAACTGCACTGAAGCCAGAATCATAGGGTTACAGACACATTCTTAACACTCAAGCTAGTTAACACGTAACACTTGTTACAGCACTACTGCGGAGTAGGGCGCCAATTCCTAAATTGGTCGGGTTGAAACATCGTTCTACATAAATTCTGAGTACGTATGTAGGAAGCTGTAAAAAAAATTTGCAAAACTTGCCGTACTTGTAACAGCTGAAGACAAGTCTAACAAACAGCAAAATCAAGCTATTCATTTTTTTTCATTTTTGACCTAATTATTGTTTGTCAGTAATTTTGCTTCTCAGAGTAAAGGAATAAAGTTTGGCGATTACTTTTTTGATGTTTGTCGTGTATAATAAAACTTTTTGGTTAGATGGCAGATACTCAGAACAAGCTACAGTACGGGAATAACTATAACCACAACCACTGAAAAATATTGTACTTACTCTTGTAGCGGACCGGGATTCCGGCCGCAGCCAGATTGATGTGTCGCGCGTATTTATCGAACGCACTTCGCGCGCGGTGGAATGCCTTTCTCAAGTCACATGCCGCGTTTCTATAAAAAGCATTCATGGATGCCTAATGGGCGATGCCAAAGAATCAAGTAGTGTATGTGTGAGCCAGCGTCTTGTTTTTTGATTTCGAGATGCCTGTTTTCTGTTGTGTACTTCGTTTGAGCTTGTGAAGAATAAACGCCGTCAAGTGAGTGTCAGCTCATCGCGGTTTTCAGACCTAGGAATCCTTCAGCCACTACAAATTGGTTCCCTTACTCATCAATTACATTTTTTCCTAACCCGACACACCAAACCCTGAACCCTAATGATCAGTTTTCTCAGCGTATTTGATATGTAGAATATTACTCTGTGTGTGCGCACATGGCGTGAAGTCAGGAATTTCGTTTGACACCGGAAGTGTTTTAACTGATGAATGAATGAATGTTTGTAAAATTTAGACATTCACCCTTGTTCGCAATTTTTTGGCTGCATTGTCACCGCGAGAAAGTGAGACGCCATGTTGGTGATCGATGTCGTCTATAATGCATTGGGGCACCCCCAAGCCCCCCAGAGGTACTCGCATCGAAGGGGAATTATTAAAAAAGGTTATGTTCTTGTCTGTTGTGCTTGTTTACTGGCTTCCAATGTTTTATTGAAAAAAGACACATGTTGGGCAACGGCCCAAACCGATTGGCAGTCTGCGCATCTTGGCGAGAAATCAGCCTGGCAGTAAAAATGGTGAACAATACTGGACGTGCTCAATTTTTCTCTGGTTCGAAACAGTGAAAAACAGTCATTGCATGTTCTTTCTAGACAACTTTTTATCTTCAAATTTGCCTTTTCGTTCCTGTTGATTTGTCACATGTGAAAAGTTGAAATAACACAGGAACACACGTACAACCAACAGCTACTGGAGAACTCTGAAGACTAATTGAATTTTTTACCTTTTTCCTACTGTTTGATGTACCAAAGATGCATGAGCGCAAAGCTATTGTTTCCGAAGAAAATTGGCGAACTTTCGCCTTGACGACGATCGTGGAGGATTGTCAACTTAATCAACTACCGATTGTCGGAATGCAGCATTGGAATATTAGTGCCGGTTTTGGCATAAATTCCGTATTGTTAAAAAACTGTTTTTATTGCATTTAGAAATCCTGCGATCGTAACAGGCCTTAATCTGACCGTGATTTGCTTCTTGCCCAGATTCGTGTGCTCGTCACTCACCAACTCCAGTTCTTGAGCGATGCTGACGAAGTTGTTATTTTGAAGGAGGTGTGGCTGTCAATATGTTTAATGAATATGTAGTTGATCTGTTTGTTCAAGTTGATACTCTAAAAAACGAAAAGTTTGACCATTGACATCGATTGATTTATTTCAATCACATAATATACACTGAGAGTTGCGTCGAAAACCCATAACTATGCAAATGGTCGTAGTTGCTGGCGTCTCACAGTGATCCCGCTGTTCGATGACGTACGTGCGCTCTATTTTCAATATGAAAACAAGCTGAGCAAGACAGAAATTCTTGAGGAAATGTCTTCCTTACGTTTTCTCCATGTCAATTTTATGTGAATAGGAGCATGCTTGGTTTTGGGAAAATGCACTGCCGCAACGTTTTGTAATCCAGGGTAGAATTGCGGGTAAAGGCACATTCGACGAGCTGCAGGCCGACGGCACCGACTTCGCAGCGTTGCTGAAGAAGAACGATGAAGAACCCACATCGCCGACCCTTTCGTCCGCGCGATCGCTCAACTTCGTCCTCGATGGAGATGAACAGGCTCTTAAGGAATTTCAAAGTAGGTAGCAACCTCCGCATTTTCCTCTAGCAAATTTCAGCTCTCGTGTTCTGTCTGCGAAATTCGAGTACTACTTGCCGACCATTTCCCGACTTACAGAAGCAATGCAAGTGGAGTCACCGTTTTTTTCGACAGAACGTTGAAAATCGAATGTGTTTTCACGCACACTTCTCCGCAAAGGAATGTAATTGTCTAATGGATAAGATCAGCTCTTGCCTAAAGCAGTGTGATGGTTATTGTTGCTTCCTGTGTGGTAACATTGCGCCCATGTCTCAGATGCAAAGGCAAAAGGTTAAACGGTTCAAGTAACGTATTATATGACAATCGCACTCCCACGTGTTAATCATCCAGCAGACTGCAACCTCTTCAAATCTATAACCTTATGAAATTCGCAATAATTCGGCCATCAACCTTAAACCACGATAGGAATTTAAAACTGTCGAGGGGCGCCCGACGAGACAACCTGTTTACAGTTTTTTTTTTCGGTGTCCCAGCGCCTTAGCTTCAATTTGCACGAAATTGTTTAATGTTTGCGCCAATAAACCCACTCTCTCTCCACACGCAACGCAGTAGACTTACGCATGAATGACAATAACAAGAACCACATAAATACATGAAAGAACACGAGGATACTAGATAGATATGTGACGGTAATAAAATTTAGCATACGCTTGATGGCGCCAACACAGTTACTTTGATGAAATACAAGCATAGTAACCCGCTTTTCATCATCAGTCAGCTTTTCCGGAAGGCTGCATACTCAGACAAAATTTCCTGTTGAAATGAACATTCATAGGCAAGACGAACGATGCGTAAAATGGGAACACATCCGTTGCTGTTTCAATCATTATAATGTCAGCATTGGTCCTGGTACACTGACACATGTTTTTGTTCGTTGCAATCTGCTGTCGCGGTTGGAAAACAACTGTTCTGTTTCGTTTTACTTCTTTTCTCTCCAGGGATTTTTGTGAGTACGTGTATCGAGTATGTCGTTTCCATAAAACCAGTACATTCAAGTCATTTTTCAAGCATTGACTTGACCTAGGTCATTCGCTAACTGTTTCAATGGCTCGAGCTGGCGTCAGTCACAAAGATTGCAGCTTGTTAGACCTCCAATGCTGTGCGTGGTGATAGTTCCACCGTTTGCAACGTAATTTCAAAAGGCCCTCTCCGAAAAAAAGTCAAAAATTGATGATTTTTTCGCAGAGTGTTCCTCGGGTATGCTTATGATTGCAACATTGGTTTTGCCTCAAGTGAACTTTTGTTATTGTTCAGCTATTGCCTGTTATTTGTTTGGGCAACTGTTATTTGCGGTTTCTCCATCAGCGCACTTGCGCCCTTTTGTGGTCTTAGAACAGCGATCTTGCGCCCTTTCACAGATTAGTTCAGATTTTTTTATTATGTGTTTCAATCGTCCTTTCGTTGTGTCACGGTTGGTCTACAGCAGGGATCTCCAAATATTTTTGCAGGAGTGCCATATAAGCTGTAACACAACAGTTCGACGGCCAGGCATCTTACGTAATGTGATTGTTTCAGGATATGTTACATACTACCAAATCAACAAATTTTTGGTATATAGGTCTACGATATTTTTCCTTGTTGACAAAATGTCTTTTCAGCCGGATGAAATGGCTTAGCAGGCAGTAGCTTGGAGACTCCTGGTCTACCGCGTCAATTTTACTTCTGCCGTTGGCTTCGACGCTGCTTTTGCAGTGAATGTTACATTGGCGGCGAGTCAATGGTATAGCGCTTTCACAAGTCACGAATTGGAAAAACCCATATATTTTTTCAGCCAGCCGAGCCCATTGGCTAACGGGAGAAAGAAGCCACCTTCCCAGCGAATATAATTATCGTACATATTTGGATAAATTATCAACTTTTCTTTGAGAAATCTCAAGTTTTACGGAGTATTAAACACCCTTCTAACGATTGTGATATTAAACTTGCTTGTATGGCTGTTCATGTAAAACGTATCAATAGATATATCATGCAATGAAAATATACAGTTCAAAAAAGTTGTTTTTTAACTCAATCAAAAAATCGCAAGATGTTGTATTGTATTGCGTAACGTCTTCAATCCCACACGCAAGTCGCTTGAATTTAAGCATGCATCGCAGTAACATGGAAAACGCAAATACATGAAGGAAGACGAGGATACATACATGGCGGTAGTAGAGAGCATACGCTTGATGGCGCAAATACATTTACTTTGATGAAACACAAGCTTTTGAGACATACGCATGAACGACGTCATCGTGCTTATTATAATGTAGTACTGCGATGACTTCCAAGTACATCGATTTATAAAATGCATGAGGGAGTGGGAGGCTGCGAAGGACCAAGGGTCATCTAGGCTGCAGACCTCCCAAGGGCGAAACTGCTTATTTTGTAAAGGGAACAGTGCATAATAATTAGTAAAAGTCCTTTGCTCTGGGTATAAAATGTAATATGGGTAATGCGGTGAAACAGTAAATTGAAGTAAAATGTATTGCAGGCAAAGCCAAGTCACCAGAAGAAAATGGTTTAGAGTTATCAAATTAAACATTTACTGTTTTCGCACATTCAAAAATATTCGTGTATGCTTGAGAGGAAATGTGTCAAAAGGTGTAGATCGCTGCAGCACTGCGATGGTGTCACGAGATTTAAGCAGAGAAATCAGGTTGAGAACCAGTCGCGCAATCGTGCTCTGCGGAAAAGAACTTGCTGTCAATGCATGCTGATTGCTGAGAACGAAATTTCGCCACTCTGTGTCTACAGGCTACAGCATCCCACTACTTCATACACTGGTTTGATGCGACCAATTTTTGTGAACAACCAAACGATGTAATATTTAACTGAAGATACTTCATTATTTGACAGTTTCCGCTGTAACAACGTTACGTAATTAAATCAAACCACTTGGTTTATGTACACCAATCAATAAGAACACAGAGTATATTTCTATTATCCGAGTTATACATAATTCTTATTTATTATACTCCTCCAAAAAAGTGCCAAACACGTTTTATTTTTTATTTCTAAAGGAATTCTTGACCAGATTTCTATTGCGCTATGTTTTATCATTTTAACATCTGAGTTCGAACGTGCTTGGGCAAAGCAAACTGCAGGTCGCTGTCAGAGCGGTTGTTACTTGTTAAGCATTCACAATCAAAAAGCAATTGAGCATTGCAATGTTGACAGTTCATTCATCTAGGTTTAGGTGGGAAGCTCACTTTGCACTGCTGCGCCAGCAGCCATACATTCAGAACAGAAAAAGCATTCCAACATATAAAATTAACACACTTACGTATGCATTTGCTTCTGGCAGTTTGTTATTCAAGTATAAATAGTTGCTTGCATTTGAGGTTTTGTTTCAGAATTCGCGGAAGGTAATATCCTTGCGGTAGAGTTAGTTGTTAAGTATTTCGCCACAGCCCATCTGTTTATAATCAACATTAATTCCGTGTTTGAAGAGATCATCAGGTGAAGCAACGGTGACCCATTTTTCAGATGTCTTGAGGTTAGCTGTTACATTGCGCTTTCGAGTGTAGCAAGAGATGAACGTATCAGAACAGGATTTTTGCATGTACTTCAGTAGCTTGTACCGTAGAGGTGTGAGATCTTCACAAACGAAGACGTGCTGTCTTCCTTCGATATGTTTGAGTTCCCGTTTGTTAGTAAGAAACTCGTTTCTTTTTTTGTATGACACAAATCTTGCAGTGCGTGGATTCTCATTGTTTCTTCTTTTTTGTCCTAGTCGATGTACTCTCTGTATTTCATTATCTTTGAAATCGATTTCGAGCTCATCTGCTATTTTGAACAAGACCTTTTCCTCATCATCGTTGTCTTCATTATTTTCTTCTACTCCATAAACAAGAATATTTTCTCTTATGTGTTGTTCTTGTCTGTCAAGTTGGAAGACAAGCAGATTTGTTTTCTGAACCATCTCATCGCGTAGATGTTCTTTTTTCTTCAAGCTGATTCAGCTTATTTTCATATTCAACCATCTTTTTTATTCCGTTTAGCTTGTTCTCAAGATTTTGTGTGATATTGGTTAGCTTGTCCAGTTTTTCATTCTGAATGATCATTGCTTCTTTCAATTGTTGGATGCCTTGCCAGAGATGATTGAATTTTTTTTTTTTTTGAACTTGATTTTCCCCGTGTAGCCTCATTCATCATGCTTGGTTTCTTTATATCCAATGACAATAGATCAGTATTCAGCAGCAAGTTGCATGTTGTTTGATACAGTATTAAGTTAAGTTTTTACACACACTAATACAACACTATCCCCTGTCTTATTCAAATAAAAAAACGACTTCGGTGAAATAAAAGTGGAAGATTTGAGTCTTCTTTGCTTCATCAACTTTCATCACCAGTTTTTGCTTAAAGCCATGTAACCTTCACGAAAACGTATCTGAAACAACATGATGGCAGATGCACGCGCTCGCGCACACATTACGGTTTCCATGTTGCAAGAGTGTTCACTGCGATCATGAATCGTAAATTGTAGTAGTGAATATATTATCATGTCCAGCAATGAGTCGTTGTATGGCTTAACTTTATGTCGTAGTTCTAGCCTTTTGTATATATGTCACGAATTCCTTAAAATGTTGTATTTTTGTTTGCATATTTAAGCGTATTAAGTGAAAGAAACGTGTTTTAACATAAATCTCAGTCGCTGAATACATAAACAGCGTGATAAAATAAGTTTTGCCCTTTACGCGCATTTGCAGAAATAATGGATTCGAGAAGTGTAGCCTAATCTTTGCTGCACGTTGCGTCTAAATTCGCTTCGGCCGCAGTTTAAAAGCTGGTCATCCTTGTGTTCCTCCGTCGTGAAGTGTGTTTTCGGTTTTATAATGACACTCCGTTTGTACCGCTCAATAAACCTATTTTGATTGATTGTTCATTACTGATGTGGATTAACTGCGATCAAACTTTACGAAAAAGTTCTCATTGAACCTACGTTCGCTGCGTTTGTAGTTCGTTATGGTTTCATCATCTGCTGCCTTCTTCGACTGGACATGCCCGCTGGCGAATCTTGTCCGTGCCACCATGACTCAAGATCTGTCGTTCCTGCGCATACGTTGACTTGTTTTTTTTGCGATTATATAAGCTGGTGTTTGACGGTGCTTTGCTCCGGATCGGAGGGTTTCGAATTTGATGCTTAAGTGGCTTCGGTTACGGGGAGAAAAGGGCTGCGTCTGTGATGTTGGCATCGTTCACATCAAATTGCTGTGTGTCTGGTTGGACGATGATATTATCACATTACAGTGAAGTTGTGTTCATAATGTCAAGAAGTGAACAAATAGCATATTTTTATACTGCGGGACTGAAGGACGTGTTATACTATCCTGCTTCTTGTCGGATTACGCAGGTGGTGGTGGACTTGATGCCACGTTCTCCACCGAATCTCTTCACCGACTGAATTACGGTGACAAGAACGAGATTGTTACCGCAGATCTAAACGTGAGGGAGTTTTATTTTTTGTTTCTTAAAGTCTGGTTTAAGTTCATGCGTCGGTATGTCATGCACTGTCATACAACATTTTTGTTGCTCTCGCTGAAATCGCATTTGTTCTGTCTACTGCAGCTTTCAGTGCATTCGTTTTAATTAACGCCGCTTCGTTTCCTTCGGGCGTTGTTTAAATTTACGCCGCACTTGCCATGAAGAGAAGCGCTGACCTGGATCCACAAAAACGTTACTAACACAAGCGAGTTGGTTGCCTAGTTCGTCTTTCTTGCTCTGGCACTGCATTTGATTTTTAATGTCTTTGATCTGCCTGTTTCACCTCAAAGCAGGAGGCGAATTCTTTCTCTTTTCACTTGCGAAAGCTAGTGACGACAACAATTAAGTGATAAGACCTACTAAACGACCGAGGTTGAAAAGTGAAGTTGGAATCTTATAGTCCGTGTGCGATCCTCGACCCTCATTTGACCTACGTAATTGCTATTGCTGAAAACGCAATAAGGTTATAAATCCAGCTTCATGTTTCTGAGCTATCAACCAGCCGATGCCCGGTTGCTGCGTGAATTAAACGTTAAAGTTTTTGCTAATTCGTGTTGCAGGTGCGCAGGGTTAACTCCAGGGAGGCACCGCAACGTGTGGAGGCCGAAGAACCATTGCTTGATGGAAAAAAAGAAGTATGTGAGAACTCACTTTCGGTATGGCTTTTCGGTCGTGTACGCCTTATAGAATCTTTGCGTTGTTCAGACTGATTTTGTGCCGGCGGTTGAGAAAGAAGAGGTTCGTGTTCAAGGCAGCATTGGTGCCAGAGTTTATTGGGATTACTTGGGAACAAACAAGCCCGCCCTTCTCTTGTTGTTCATACTCGTCTTAACCAGCCACTCCTTGTACTTCGTATGCGATTGGTGGATATCTGTCTGGTAAGATGTTGAGTTATAAGGTTTTGATGTGCATTATTCAGCGCTATAACAAATAATATTTTGTGCACGTGTTTATTAAATTTGCATCAGAACCTTGCGAAGCCGTCGGGGTCGCGTCGCTTCTGTATTGGTGCCGCCGCTGGCTTCACGATCTTCTGATCATGATTTTTCCTCAGTGCACTCTCTCGTATCACTCCCGTTCCTTGTTTTAGCTCCTGTGTCTAAGTCAAGGTTGGCATATTTTGTCTTTTGGTAAACGATTCACGGAGTTGGTGCAAACTCTTGTTGTGAAGTGAAGCATAATTACGGGAAACATGTTATTCACTCATTGCTTAGACTTGGCTGCAAGCCGTCTTCAGGAGCCACCTCCTTAACAGTACGTGGATGTCATGCTAGAAAAATGTTAGACTGGAAGACAAACAGAAGCGTTTCGGGTTATGGGCTGTGCACTCACTCAGGGTTTTTTAAGGCGCTTTATGAGTTCAAAAGGACCCACAAATTTCTTCTGCGGACCCATAAAATTGGAACTTCCACATTAATTCTGGACAACCACGAAAAGTTTTAGTTGAATTGAATGCTTCAATTAACGTCGCTTTGTTGCTTCAACTAACGTCCCAAACAGATTCGCCTCACACCAAATAAGTGCAATACAGACAGTAGCCTTGCCTATTCGTCATAATCATCTCTGAAATCCCATGCAACGCAACAATTAATAAATTTGACAGCATTTATGAAATAAACAATTACGTTACGTAATAATTAACGTTTGAATGCCACTGAGTATGGCAGTTTTGGCAAGCCAAGTCTTTTCCAGATTTTATATCAGTGGTTCCCAACCTTTTTTGATGCATTCCTTCCTTGGCTCATTTTGGAACTTTTCATTCCTCCCCTATTGCACAATTTCACCAGGGTGGCTGAAAAGGTTTAAACGTCATTTTTGCGATGACTCAGGTTGCACGTTGTGGGTTGAAGTATAATCCTAGCGGCATTATTGCGTCCTTTCAATAAGCCATTATTGTTGCGATAATTAGCTCTGCTTGGTGGCTTCAAACAAGCAGCAAGTTTAACTGGGGAAAAGTCAAAGAATCACTCAAAAACTTGGAATGCACTTAAACAACTAACTAAGCAGGTATCGTTAATGATATAATATTCCAATACATATCGCCACTGTTAATTTCGTGACAGAAAGATGAAAATGAAACAAAAGTACAATCAAAACACATTGAAATACACTAGTAATAAAAAAGTTTCAAATATCAATTTAGTTCAACTTTCAACTCGATCAATGCGCAAGTTGTTCTTCTTTTTCATCGGAGAGTAGTTGGATACAGGGTTTGATCGCTGTAAAACCAAACTGCATATATGAATAAATCATCTCATCGGTGATGGAGTCTCTAGACTTGGATTCGGTCTCGAGACGAGTCTCGAGACCCATTTTTGCGAGTCTCGGTATCGGTCTTGACGGTTTCAGGTCTCGTCTCGGTCTCAAAGGCTACAGGTCTAGAGACTTTGAATGTTGCAAACACATGGTATAGTAAAATTTCTATAACTCAACAACTTTTGTTTGTTTATTTGCAGGTAATAAACAACCAAAACCGGTCGGAAAATGCCATAAATTTTAAAATATTCAACTTAGAAGTGATGACGATATAAAAAAAATTCGGCAAAATGCACAAATTTTGAAGTCTCGAGTTTCGGGATTTTTGATGAAGTCCCGGTCTCGAAATTTCAACCAGGTCTCGATCTCGAAGGTTACGGTCGCATCTACATCACTGATCATCATATTTTTGTATTTTGGAACTTATGTTACTAAATGCTGCTATAGTTGCTTAAAAGTTAAGGCTGAAATCTGCACAAGACAATAATGTGATTGATTAAAATTTAATTTCATTACACGCATCTGCTCAAGAAACTCTGTCTAATAACCGAACCTTAACCAAAACTTAGGAATCCCTCACACACTGAGGTGCACAACCGTGCTACTGAACTTACTTCAAGAATATGTTTTGACAAGAACAGGGCTGCGGAGCTGTCGTAAAAATGACACAGCTCCGACCGGCTCCGGAGCTCTTCTGTTCACGAAAGTGGCTCCAGCTCTAGCTCCGGAGCTGTGAGTTTTCATGACTGTATCTTCGACTCGGGAACTCTTGTTTTCATGGCTCCGGATCCAGCTCCGGCTTCTGTTCGTTTTCACACATTATTATTTTCAATTGTCTTGGTGTGCCTCAAGTTGAATGGAAAATGAAGAGTAATTTAATGTGGTAGTTTTCTTACAAGCAGCGCTCTTACCATGAAGAAATCAGCGAAAAAACAACAATCACAGGTTTAGACGATCCAGAGAACAGTTACCAGCAGAAACGTAACTCAAAGATAACGGTAATATAACAATTTCTGGAAAGACAGTTGCTGGTTTTGCCGTCAATGCCTGAGGACCTTTTGTTCTTTCTTACGAACAGAATCAAGAAAATGCCTATTTGGAAAACTACATTTGTGTCCGAGCATTTAAAAACAGACCAGTTTCAACGGACCAAATGTTTTTCACTCGTTGCATTCTTTGCCTGTTGTAGTCTTGGCGATTCCAGCTGACAACGCTGCCCGGGGAAACCATGCAAAAAGCGCAAAACACATAGTCGATTACCTCTCTCTTGTGTTCTTTCTAACATGTACACATTTGCATTAACGCAAATGCGAAAATGTGTTTAAAAGCCTTCTGCTCAAAGAAACAGCATGACTACTAGCAAGAAATTCACCTTTGACTTAGAAAACAGATGAAAACTTGTGATTTCTTATCTTTCGCTCAAATAATGAGCAGTGATGAATCAGAAAGTACAGCAAATTTTTACCTGCAAAACTTAGGAGAAAATATGACTGGGTACTGTGCTAAAAACAAAAAATTTTTCACAGATGAAAACTTCACACATTTGTTTACATTGCTTTTTTATACCCT
>Ga0210059_1011814_pt1 | contig 13302 bp, 9 predicted proteins | sample Ectturendosymbi2_FD_188042 | JGI IMG/M metagenome (GOLD analysis project Ga0210059, IMG submission 188042) | Ecteinascidia turbinata endosymbiont from Florida, USA - Sample 2 (SPAdes) (version 2) | ecosystem: Host-associated > Tunicates > Ascidians > Unclassified | place: Key West, Florida...
TTGATCGATTTTACTCGTTTGAAACAAGTCTGTGGAAGATTTACCTCAAGTTTTAGAGAACGTAATTCTCCATGGATATATGATTTATTTGTGACAATGGTTTCAGACAATTTCACCTGATGATGATATTTGATCGTTTTCTTTAGCGAGCTATCACCGCATTCTTCCAACCTGTGCTCCTTGATCCAGTAGATGATTGCTAGAACTGCAAATTTGTTAAACACTTTTGAATTCTATAATTTATTTTATGCACGTTGGCAATTAAAGAAACTAATAGATAGTTTTCAAACATAAAATCCATTCAACCTTTTTGCCTAATTGAAACATTGCTTCGGAAAATCACAGTCATCTAATTTTTGCAGTCAAATTGCAGATTATGAATTTATTTTTCCTGTACAACAAAATGGACATGTAAAAACTGATCAACAATTCTGTTTCTCGGTAAAGAGTTCGTAAACTGTATTGTTTTCTAAATGTTCGAAAGCTGACAAAATCAGCGGTAGCTGTGAACCGAATGATTTTGTTAACCTTGGCTGCGTACACTTCAGCTTTTAAGAAATGTTCCAAAAATTTTGAATGCTTGACGACATCGTTGTCATAAATTGACCTAAGCCACCGATTACATGAAACTGCAAAATGTGTCAGCCATCAAGCAGAAGCAATACAGAAAGCCATCGCGCACTAAGAAAACCAACCATCAGTGAACATGAGCAAATGAAAATACAATTGCGTAATAGCTGTGTAAACAAAGAGTGGTGCTGTGTCATACAGAATTGGTGAAGGGCCTTGGCGGTCATCTAGTCAACCAAACCTTTTTATCACTTTTTGAAAAGTGTTGAAAAACAACAGTTGGAGATCAAATAAGATCAATTAGGAAAACAAACAAATACAGAACATGGTGAAGAAAATGTACAGATGAAAGCGCATGCCTATGTACACAGATAAGTGGATCGAATTCAGTTGAAAGAATTTGGTGTGCTTAAGAATATGTTAAACAAAATATAAAAGCAAAAAAAGTAACAAAAAATAATGAATGAGATATAAAAGAAAAACAAAGTAAAACAGAAGAACTATTGATGCCGGAAACTTTCATGCTGAAAAACTTTCATACTGAAAATAATAGGATGTGCACAGGAAAGAAAAAAATACGAAAAAGTAAATATACATAAAAAATAAACAATTACAAATTACCAGAGTTCACAATATTTTGTTCTGGACAAGTGAAATGTTGCTAAAATTCATAATTGTGTATCCATTTCATGTAGGAGGTGTTTCTTAGTTTTCATTCAAGGATAAAATTGTTTCAAGACTTAGTATCTCCTGGTATTGAAGATTACACTTTTGGGCCAACAAACGTTCATCGACTGAGAATTTTATTTGTAGAAGTTATAAAATGCAATGGTGCTGTGGCAGTTGTGGCTTTTGATTTTGAAATTCCCAGTCGCTGAAGCAGTTCACAATTGTTTCATCAAAACACATACAGTTCATTATACCTTGTTCTAAAATGAGTCACGTCTAATCTTTGGTATCGGTTTGTATGGTGGCAGTTGGACGTAAAAGTGCGGCTGTGCTTGTGTTGCCGTAGTCGGTTACTCAACAGTTAATACTGTTCGGTAGTAGGTAGCTACCAAGTCATTGCCCTTGTTCTGCCACACCTACATTCATTATAATCGTTGGTAAGAGTTTGAAAAGCAGGGAACGAATATAGGGTCCATCGCGAAATAAATTTTTATGCTTGGTATTTGGATTTGCGTCTCATAATTATTACTCTGTTCGCAGGAAGCTGTTTTGGCAAACGCAGGGATATCTAATAACTCCTCCTGTTCCAACCAGGCACGTAACCAGGAGGGGCAAAGCCCCCCTACAAATTTTTTCTCCCCCCTGGAAAAATGTGCTGGATATAATTTAAAACTATTGGACATAGTTCAACAATTTTGGGCCCCTCTTGGAAAACTCTTCGCCCTCCTGCTGTCCCAAGCTGGTAACAGGCCTGGTTCCGACTGTTGCGATCGGAAAGCCCGAGCGGCATATACGTAAAGCTTCACACTGTGGCAGCAAGCAACAATAGAGATCACATGCCATGATCACTCTTTGCGTGTGCTAATCATTATGTTCAATCGTTCACACGTTAGTATCAGCAGAGATTACACGCCTCGATCACTCTATGGGTATCACTCCACTGTTGCTTGTTCGCGCCACTTGTGTATGGGTGCTGTTCTTCGTGCTCATGCCGTTCGTGGTGAATCGCACATTCAACGCAACGCCAGCGCAGAGGTTGCAACACGACGGTTTCCATAACACGTAAATACTAAAAACTAAGGAAATTTCTTCGATATTTAGTTGTTTTCTAAGCAGCAACTCCCCTGAAAAAACAGCCCAAACAAAATCACAAAGGGGGAAAGGTGGTATTTTTGACTCTCACTCCCACTTTGACACTCCCAGCTTCCCCTTGTTATGACCCTGAATATATGATGAGCACGAAATTTTCCTTTTGCTTTGCCTTGCATGCTTACTGAAATCCTGCAGATCAGAGGGCCTTTAATTTGTCACCAGCTGCAGTAACCATTGTAATGTCCACCCGTTTTTGGAGTTTCCTATCCCGGAGTTTCTAGATATCCCTGGAGAAAAGGCTCAGGAACTGCACTGTGGGCCATGTCTGATGCACTTACTTGCCTAAGTGAAGTCTTCGAATGAGCACCGCCATTGGCGACCCAGAGAAATCCCAGAACGGGCCATGACTAGAGAACCTTTCGCTTTCCTAATTGAAAACACCTAGATTGTAACAGGTGTTTGCTATATTTTCTCCAACTTGCTTTCACAAATTCCCTGTACTGTAAATTACAAGTTCGTCATTGAGTTACTGTCGTTATAGCATAAGCTTTCCCTCGGAAAGGAAGAACACACATAGGAATGCAAAAACAGGTCAGTGTAGAAATCATAAACTATCAGTATCTGCGGACGCCTCTCGGTAGGGTTAGTTACAGGGGAAAGATGCAGACTGCTAACTTTGGCAGCCGACGAGGCATTTGAAGAAGAACATGTTCCTTCCTGAGACAGTTTAAAGCGAAACTCTCCCGAAAGTTGTGGTAATCTTTGCAACTTTTTGACTGTTTCTGTGATATGACAATGTGTGCGAACCAAACACCTGAACAAAAATAAAATATTTGCCCAAAGACAATTATTGCACACATTGTGTTATGCGTGATAGCAGATGCCGCTCATGAAATAAAGGTGAAAGGTTAATCTGCTAACGTCCGTTTCCTCCCACAATCTTGGGTCTTATTTAATTTAGCATTGTGCGTATCCTTGCAGAAGCAAACAAGAAGGCACAGCGTTAAAAGACACAAAACATTTTGTTAAGTAGACAAGTAAGCATGCATTCCCATAGCAAGCTGTTGCTCTTCACCGTTGTTTTCTTCAACCATCTTGTTTGACGAGGCAACAATGTCTCTTTCGATGAAACCCATTTTATTTGAAAATCTAGATTTTCCAAAAAAAATGCCTTTTGTCTATTTTTACTTTGTTCACTTTCATAACAAGATCTGAATGCGACTTTTCTTCTAACAAATGTTTACTTTAGCACCCGAACCGATGCTTTATACTTTCAATAATAATACTTCCAATCAAGTGGAAAAAAATGAACAAAAACTTTTGGCTGTTTTGTCGTCGTCGTCAAGGCAACGCAGTGCATATTGTTCGTGGTGCTGTGAATTTATCAAAGCGTGGACGCCCATCGTTACAGCTTTACAACGGATTCAAGTTCATTAGGAAGCAAAAGAAAGCAGGGCCGTGAGATCCTCTCACCTGAAAGCGCTAAACGCAGCAACACTGCATGAAGAGAAGACTCGGTAAATGTGGCACAATCAAATCAGTTAACAAATGTGTCATCCTTAGAGTCCTTTACGTTCTAGCATTAGTGGTTGGCAAGTTATAGCCGAAAAACACACAATGTCTAAATAAGCTTCCTAGATATTTAACATCGATTTTTTGGCCATAACCTCCTAACCATTAGCGCTGGAAGGTTAATTAGGGATTGTAAATATGACGATTTTCGCCTAGGTTATTTTAAATGAAAAAACAAGGAAATTACACTTGCTTTTTTTCAAGCCCTGATGACGTCGTTCAAAAAACCTTTGAACCTAAACAGTCATGACATAACCCCAAAAACCTTCAAACGGAGAGTTCACATATTTTTAAAATCGAACCTAGGAGTCTTTCTTCTTCTAGAGAGATTTTGAACAGGACTGCACCTTCATTGGCTGGAAAATTATGACTGGACAAAGTGAAAGCCGCTGAACTGGCTTTGCGGTGCATGAATGGTTAAAAAAACTTCCATAACTGTTTTCCTATCAATATCTTCACTAGAAAATTGGTAGGATGTTTTAAGACGCCATGGGCAACTTTTTCTGCAATTTTCAGATGCTTTAAAGAAGGTACAGCGTTCCAAACAGAAAGACAAGTTGTTGTTTTCCACCATTCTTTTCTTCACCCATCGTATTTGGCGAAGTAACGGCTTCATTTTCGAAGAAACCTTTTTGATTTGAAATTTTGGGCTTTCTGAGCGTTTGCCTATTGTCTATTTTTGCTTTGTTCGCTTTCACACCAAGAATAATAAAACTTTTCTTCTCCTGTGAAAAATTCTCCCCATTTTCCAGCATTACCTTAAATCATTCGTTTCAGCAACGACATTCTCAAACATAATGCTGTAATATGCAATCGCAAAATTCGTTGCATATTTTCGCTCAATTCATATACACATACATTGTGTAACTCATATTCATCACATTTTCAGTCAATAAAGATTCCTTCCTTTGTATGTTCACGTCAGTTTAAATCGCTTTCACAGCTCCATGCGCACATTGCAATGTATTCGCCACGATCGTCGCTATGGTTACTGTTGCCGTTAGTAATTGATAGAATAAACGAAGCGCACGAAGTGTCAGTGTTTGTTCCTTTACCCCTTTCACTGTCATCTGTGTTGAGGCCAGATGCGCACACACCAGCTGTTGATAACGCTTGAAATCACATGGAAAGATTTCAACAATAACTTTGTTTGCTTTGTCGTCGTCGTCAAGGCAACGCTGCACACATATTTTATTGGTGCTGCTTGTTTTTCAAGGCGTGGACGCCCAACGTGACAATTATAAATGGATTCCAGTTCAGTTGGGAGAGAGAACAGCGCCATGGGATCATTTCACCTGAAAACACAAAAGGCAGCAACTCTCCAGATGCTGTATATAGGTCTCGGCAAATGAGTATTTTTTGCCACCACTTTTGTGTAGTTCGCACCAAGTGCCGCGGTGCGGTGAAAATACTTAGAAAAAATTATTTGCTGTTTGGCCAACATACGCTTGGTTGCATATCACAGACGTCACCACATAAATAACCAAGTTTGTGTGCTGTCCGGTTTTGGTTCAGTCTTAACGGTTCAAGTTTTTGCGTGGATGTGCCAAACTGTTGGCACCATGGACCAGTGGCGATATCAAGGGTGGCCTGTGTGGGCCATGTCCATCGCAGATTTTTGGCTGGCTCCCAGTTTGTCCTCCCAACGTCCCAACGTTTTGTGCGTTTCACGTTCAACTTCGTTTGGTTGACATGTACACCAGATAACTTTCAGCAATAAATATTTTAAACGATTGATTTAGAACCCCTCTAGCCTGTATTCAATATTTCCCAAATGCGTGATAAGCTGTGTGTTTGTTTTTGAGGGCCGGTATGGGAGTTGTTGATAACGACACACACCAGTGATTGCTCGGATCCAGCGTAAAATTTAGTGAAACTGCGGTCGTGGTGGTAAAAGATTCACTTCGAAACTAAGAAACAGTTTCACAAATGAGAAAATTGATCTTTCATGCATTTCAGCGTGAGGTGGAATTGCATTACATTGTTGTCACTAGATTATTGCTTGTTCTAGTAGCAAAATGTATGTGAAAGCATTACGAATTGGTGCCAGTTGATTTATCCGAATTTATTCTGACTGCAGTCGTGTGTTCTGCTGCCTTGTGTATACGACTTCGAAGCATCTTACATAACTGGTTGGTGACTTCAGTTTTAAGTCCACCTACACATCTCTTGGAACATCATAGAACCTTGTAAGGATTTACTTCAGGAGCAGTTCTTTCCGAAACAGAAGCTCTTTGCCCCAGAGGTCAAATATTTTTATCAGACGAACACTTGAAAGAATTCGCAAACGCATATTGAATAAGTGAAAATGATCTAAAACATGAAATGTCTCTGGCAAAGAATTTGCTTCAGAAGGAGTCGCAGCTGCCTACATTGCTCGAACAATTCCATTCATTTATAGCTCCTTACAAAGCTGCGTTTGATTGTTCATACAAGTTGTTACTAATAGTTGTAACTCTACCCGTCACCAAGGCTTCATGCGAGAGAAGTTTTTCAAAAATGAAATTAGTGAAAACATTTCTCAGACATTCCACGACCAGTGAAAGATTGAGTAACATTGTTCTACTTTCATTTGAAAAGGTACGAGCTGAAAAAATATATTTAGATCAGGGGTCTTCAACCTGGGGGCTACGACCCCATGCAGTGGTCGTGAACCATTTTTGGAGGGGTGTCCAATACATATTTTATGTATGCCGCTGTTTTACATTTGCATGATTCAAGTTTCAGATGAGGGTCAGTGGGTTATACGAGGGTTACTATAATGGGTCGCGGTGCATCCGAGGTTAAAAACCACTGATTTAGATGACTTTGTTGGTGAATTTGACAGTTGACATGATGAACGAAGGATTAAGTTACACTGAATTGAAGAATGAAAGCAGAAAGCAGGCAGATTCCTCAGAAGCTTGCCGTAAGGCTAAAGTTTGTTTACTGAATTGATGCTGATATGAAATTCGGTCGTAGACTGTGCATGGGGATATTCTGCAAAGCAAGTCTTACGCCCATTGTTACATCTTGCTATCAGACACACGCTTTACACGTGGGGGCGATACAATTGTGTAATGGAAATGGCGTTTCGCTTTAAATGTGTAGTATTGTGGGTTAGCAATGAATCGCAGGGTTTGCGATTGGCAGTACAAGTGTGCGATTGCATCCAGTGGCATCCAGTGGCGTTCTCTAGTGGATAATAACGCTAGGTCATATTTAACGATATTTTCAAACCTATGTTGGATTTGATAGGGTTAATCTTAGCAATATATTCTTCAAAATAACGGACAATTGCCATGCAGGATATACATTTATGTTGGCCCCCGTACTTTTCCTTGGCCCCGCAAAGACTCCCCCACACTTTTTTTAAGTCTACGATGATCACCGGCCGCAAACCACCAGCAAGCCTATGAATTTTTTCAGTTCACAAAAAACACATCCAAAACTCGGTCTCCGGCATGTTTTTGATCCTCTTCAGTAGTCCAATTTCTTATTTTACGGAACATAGGCTAACCAGAAAGTATTTTGAAAGGCGTATCTGGACTGCCAGGAACAACACGGCTGGTTGAATACAATGTAGGCCTAGGATGAAATCGCAGAACATTGTACGTATGCAATCGGCCCTTAGTCACAGGTAATATAGTATCTATCCATTTCTTGCTTGAAATAGTCCTGTTGCTCCTCTTTGTCCGAGAGGATGTGCAGATTGGCTTTCGGAACTATCTTCATCATCAACAGGCTCTGACGACACCGACTTTCTTACAGTTACACTTGCTACTCTAACATTTACCAATTCTTCAGTTTCACTGTCAGACCTGCCTTTATTGGACAGTCAGACGGAAGATTTTGCAAAATTTGTCATGCACGCCTCGTTGCATATCCAAGGAGCCCAGGGAGCCATGCCCTCCCCGAAATTTGTAGCATATCTAGTCATTTTGTGCTTTGAAAATTAGTTTCCCAAACAAAATACCGTTGCTCGACTAAAATCGAACATTTTGCCCTGCAAAGTAATTTTGAACTGGCTACGTCACTGCCTCGCTGTAAACCTTTGTCTCGACATTCTGTAACAAGTTAGCGTTTACGTTAGCAACTAATACTTGTAAACATATAGAAAACGGAATTACACTAGGTGCATATTATTTGGGGTGACTGGTTGCTCATAGTAGAAAATATCAAATACGTTAGTATGAAACATTACAACCAGCGTTTTGCTTTTCCTCTAAAAACCTGGACAGTGCTCACAAATGTAGCGCTATGCCAGCACCCCAGATGTAAAATAATTATAAGCTATGACATTATGGAAACTATACAAACGTCAAGGGTTATAAACGTACAAAGGTGTAAATGCTAAATCGGTTCTGAGTAGGGGGCTATTCCGATTGATTTCGGCGTTGGCATCACCGAACATCCACCTTTCACCACGATTCCCCGTCAGCGTCAATAGACACATGCCGTCCTTCTAGGTAGTACACACTACAATTTTTTCAGCAAAATAAAAAAAGGTGAAATCTACAGGATCCCAAAACAAAAGTAAAGTAGAAAAATTCATGAAGTTTCATGGCTGCGCTATTTACCACATTAAAGTTATTAACCGGGTATGTCAAAAATGCCTCAATTGACGCGTGCCGTCCTTCAAGTGTTAACCTGGACACGAAATAAAGGCCTAAAAAGAATACGCACCCACCATCGTGCTCGTCCTAAAACCAAGAAGGTGATCCTATCTGTGGAACCTCGTTCACAAACTGATCGGTGTTGCGCTGTGAAATCGTTGTGAAATCAACCAACATTTTTGAAAATTTTATCCACCGAAACCAAGGTGCCAATTTCCCGTTTGTTCTTGAAGGAGGTTCAAAACTATATCGGCAATGAATAGGTTTGATCACATTTGCATTTTGCATGCCGTTTATTTTTTGCCATTGATTTTCCTGCCTTTCATCGCAGTGTGTCGTGCGTATTTTTGCCATGGCTTATTAATGTCACATTTTTAATATACTCCAATATATCCTATTGCCAGACTCCGTTTCGCTGTTATTAAACAGTTAGTTTTCATTAAGTTGTCTTGCATTCTGGTGACACGTATATAATTGTTTTAACGGAATTGATTATTTTTTCCATCCGTTGGGAATGTTATTGCGGTAGTCAAGGTTTTGAAAAAGGCAGATTCATCACATTTGTCCAAATGGAACCTTTGCCAGATTTGTAGGATATTTTATTGTTAAACGAGTTTTTAAGACCGTTGATAGTCGGATTGCTTCATCTTGGTTCGGTGTCGTAAGAATGAAATACAACAAATTTCTGAACTTGGGAAGTGGAGTACTGATTCTCAGGTGATAGGTTTTTCAACTTGCCATTTTAATAAACCAAAAATCTACACTAGAGAGTGTTCTTTGTGTCATACTTTGAGACTTTATTGTTGGTTTAAGTTTCGCTGGTGTCTAGTGCATTTGATCGTGACGTTTGTGGAAGATGCGTCTCAGACCTGGTTATTGTACGACCTGTCAATCCTTAGTCATATTTTTGTTGCTCATTTACACCTTTTCCGCGCCACCTGGGAAAACACAACGCGGAATTTTTTTTATAAAATACCTTGTTTAAATGACGATGGACTATTTTTGTGCAAAAGTATATGAACAGCTGAATTCAACTGGAAAGTTTCCCGCCCACGTCTGTTTTCTCTGATTCAACAGTTGCGATTCAAGTATGTACTTTCCACGATAGGTGTAAGCAAGGAATCGATCAGCAAATTTTTAATAGGAAATCGATTTCACGTAAAATTACGCATCCTCAGTCCTTATTCAAATAGAATCAAATAGAATTGATTCAAATAAAATATAATTTTATTTGAATCGAAAAAAAAAGAATTATAAATCGAAAAAACTCGAATTTTATTTGAATCGAACAAATACAATTGATTCAAATAAAATAAATCAAATAAAATAGAATTCAAATAGAATTGATTCTATTTGAATAAGGACTGAGGATGCATAATTTTACGTGAAATCGATTTCCTATTAAAAATTTGCTGATCGATTCCTTGCTTACACCCATCGTGGAAAGTACATACTTGAATAGAGATATGTGCAAGTTTGAATCATCGCAAAAAGACGAAAGCAGATGGCAGTCGACTGATTCCTCGAAAACATACAGAAACACCAGTGATTTTAAGTGTCAACAGTCACGATTGTCTGTTTGTTCGCCTTCAACCGCATGACCTTTGTCAAGTAAATTACCCCTTCTTGTTCGTCGTTTGAGCAAGTTGTTACTATCCACTGCTTTGCCGCACTAGATCTCGGGGCAGGTGTACAGCAGCCAGTCGATTGTCTCTTCATCCAGAACCGTCAGACCGTGCAGGCCATGGGGAGATCGATGGATTGGACATTGGAGGACGACATGGCTGAAGGTTTGTTCTTTTGCGCCATAGTCACAGGTCGCAGAAGCGGCCATACCCCATTTGTGTCAGCAGGAGCAGAAACGTCCGACACCGGTGCGGAGGCGGTTAAGCCGCACCCACGCTGTTCTTGGAAGGCCACCGGGGGGTTGACAGGTGCACAGTGCTGGGTTTAAGGTTGGGGGGACCCGAGGCAAGAATACAAAGGGGACCCTCTGATGACGTCATCATACTCAGCCAACCGTGATAAGCACGTTTGATCAAGCCTAAGATATGGCCACCCAAGGATGCGTTCCTGAGACTACAGCATGACTGACATAGCAGAAGGAGAAAATGCAAAGGATGTTCATGATACATGACTTTGAAAACACTGAAAGGTGGGAAGACAAGGTTGGCAACACACAAAAGTTGGCCAATAGCAAGTTGGCATCGTCTCCACTTTTTATTTTCACGCCCCATTTCTCTGCATTCACCATCAACAAACTACAAAGTTTACCCCTTTGAAATATTCACACTTTCCCCTTTGATAAAATGCTTGGTAGTTGGTAAACTGAATTTGTTCACATTCTTATCTTTATGGGAATACATGAAACCATAAACAACAACCAAGAACATTCAAAACACTAAATTTGTTTTAAATTTCATCCTTCTTTCTGCTGCTCCACTTGGATACTTTCTGTTCAAATGTCGCATTTTCATTAAATTATCAATACACGAAACACTCCAATCTCTAACAATCATCATCTGGTGTAAAAATTATCATCTGGTATTAAAAGTTATCATTTGTTATAAATGTTTGCTCTTATTTGATAGGGTGTTTTCAGAACTTTTTGGAAGAAATTTTAACCCACAATTTTTTACGTATAGAAGTTTGTTTGAAGCTTTTCTTTATTTGCACATTGGAGATGGTAGTGGGACCCCTTTGAAAGTATAGTACTTACACAAAAACGTTGCTGTTTGGGCCCCTTTCAAAGAATAGTACTTGCATATTACAGTTGCTGTTTTGCACACGCCTCTGTTTGGTTTGGGCGTGACGTGAGCTGTTTACATTTGCAAGTTGCAAAAAACAATTTACAGTTAATACATTTGAGCATAGAATCGCTTTGTGAAATTTTTGTGATGAGAAATTGTAACGGGAAATCGTATGAACGCTTTTGTGTATTTTTCGCGTTGTTTATTTAGTTTCGTAATGTTTAAATCGCATTCTGCAATGTTTTTGTAATGTTTTAGCGTTTCTGTAAAATCTCAGGCTTAATCGGTAAGAATTATTTGCAAGCAGCAAGCCAGCGCGGATTGCGTATACTGTAAACTCAGCGCTGTGCATTTGTGAGGAAACGCGCGCATTTCTTGTGCGCATGCGATAGCGTGTGGAAAATTTCCAGCCAGCCGCGGGAAATGCAATGCTCCTTTGCAGTAGGGTCAATTTCGAACGGCCAGGCTTAACAAACAAGCCCAGCAAAATGTTTTTAGCTAAAATGAGTAATGATCTGAAGCTGGTTTGTGCGCATGGGGCGAATTCCAAGCGTTTGCGGTTAAAATTGAACTTGAAACATTTAAAGTGTGCGATTGTGAAATCTCGCATCTTGTGTGTCAGCGTTATACAGTGTCAGAACCTCTTGTACCTTAAATCGCAATCGTCTTACAAATCGCTTAATTTCGAGAAAGTCCATTTTCGTGCTTCGCAGTAATCGTTTTTTCGTGTATTTTATCGACGTAATTGCATAAAAGTCCCGCTGATCTCTCGTTGAATAGAACTCATTAATCAGAATAAAAGTTGATAAAAACTAATCTCTTCTTGTTGATTTACAAGGCCGTTTCAGTCCCGTCGCAAATTTATGAACGTCGAGGAGGTCAAACTAAGGGGACCGAGTTTACCCCTGAACGTCCATTGGGGCCATTTTGCTTATTCTAGATTTTTAGAAAGACATCCCAGTTACAGTGTGACCGAGGGGGATGTTTTAATTTTTCTAATCGGTCACTTTCCTCGAGAATTGACAGCTATACCCTTGTGTGTTTTTTCTCCAAAGCCAGAATCGCATTTGCTATGAATAGGGGTTTACAATCCAGAAACGAAACAGAGTCAGTCAGACGAGTTGAACAACTCTACCACGTGTTACCCCCGTTTCGGTATTTTTAAGTTGGCCTAAGGCCTCCCACATGAGTTCATAATAAAAGGCGACAAAAGTGCCATAAAGGCTTTTTCATGCCAAAAGACTCGCTCCAAGTTGTTTTGATTCTAGTATTATGTGATATTGTTTATGATATTTTCATCGTTATAGTAATGTAACATTTTTCATGTGTGCTACTGCACCACTATACAGTGATTTCTTTTGTTTTGCTGTATGACTACGGTCCGCCAGCTGAGAAGCCGCACGATAGATAAATTACAGCGACAACTACTGTAAATCATGACGAATAGTAACGCTAATAAAGCAACTCCTTGGAAATCCTTTTTTCGAAATCACCATGAGCCGGGCCCTTGTAGGCATTTCGGGAGGGGTCCAGAGTTGGCTGCTGCAGCGCTGTCCATACCTATTTGAAATTGTTTGGTGTGCAACTCCATACTTATATAAGCTTGGTTGGCATTGTTTGCTTTTTAGTTGCTAAATGAATGCGGTTTTGTAACTGATGCAGAGAGATCAATGAACTGCGTAAAACATTCCGCTTTGGACTCACTACATTAGTTTTATTGTTCATTAGGCAGTGTCCAAAATCTACCCCCATGCCTCATCATTACGTCAAGCATTAGGTGCTTAGACGAAAAGTGGAATTAATTTAGGAGGTAATTACCAAGATTAAGGTGTGGTCAAGGGCGCAACAAGGGGAAGGGGGCGCAGTTCCCGGGCGCCGAATCACTGCGGGGTCGCCGAAAAGTCCCAACCATGTCACCAGTACTTTTTTCAAAACAGAACTTTTGCTTCCGAAAGACATCAGGTTCGAACACGAGAGCGCCAAACTTGCTTCTTGCCCCGGGCGCCATCTAGCCTCGTTACGCCCCTGGGTGTGGTGGGCCATCGGAAGAAAAG
>Ga0210059_1011815_pt1 | contig 13301 bp, 11 predicted proteins | sample Ectturendosymbi2_FD_188042 | JGI IMG/M metagenome (GOLD analysis project Ga0210059, IMG submission 188042) | Ecteinascidia turbinata endosymbiont from Florida, USA - Sample 2 (SPAdes) (version 2) | ecosystem: Host-associated > Tunicates > Ascidians > Unclassified | place: Key West, Florida...
TCATCTTCTAGTAACAAAGGGGAGGACCCTTAAGATACGCCTACGGATGAACATAGTCGTGCAAATGTGCTCCGTGTTGCTTCTGATAGCTTGTTGTGGTCGTATCGTACCCTTATTGTGAGTCGGTCGCTTTTTGTGCTTCCTATCGAACGTGTTTTGTACTTCCTTAGCCAGTGCGTTGAACCTCCGGTTCGATTTAATTTTAGGCGGGGGAGGATGAAGTGAATTGGTGCGTATTGTTGCACACTAGTGATCTGCAGCCCTGCGCGCAGTCGTGCTTTTACTTTTCATATTTCATTGAAGTTCTCTGCAGCTGCCGATCATACTAATGGTCTGCATTCTCGATTGCATTACTGTATGCATTCTGAACGTATGCATAAGTTGTAAGACTGTTTCAACTTTTCAGTAAAGCCGTTAAACAAGTAGGTGACAAGTCACTTCAGTTTGGTCCTCCTTTATGTTACTTTTTTCAAATCTAGAATCGCCGTTGCACCTATATGTGTGTAACAAATTATGATATGGGATAGAAAGCATAAGCAATAGTCATTCTGCAAGTAGCCAGTTGAGTGGTGAATTTATGCTACTCCATTCAATTCATACACTCGCAAATTTGGCTTTGAAAGAGACAGTGCCGCCCCAGTCACGAATCTCACCGCACGTTACTGTAAAAAATCTATATTCAATACAGTGAATTGAGGACAAGCGCAAGTTGGTAAAAAATCCTGAATGTAAAAAGTATATTGAACACTGAAAAATTTCAGAGCACACTCTGTTTTTCAGGGTAAGCGCAGAGTTGCTCAAAAATCTTGAATGGTAAGGAATATATTCAATACAGTGAAAAGTTTGAGGGAAAACTGTTTTTCAAGGCAAGCGCAAGTTGCTCAAAATCCTGAGCAGTGAAAATATTTTCAATATAGTATATTCAGTGCATATTCACTTGGGGTGATCCGTGTATTTTGGGCTAGTGTAGTGTGTAATCTGGACTAAAGTCGTGACTGGTTATAATGACTTTGATCTGGACCAAGTCCTCGTTTTTTTAATGCCAGTTTTTTCGTGATTTTTTTAGAACTCTTCTGCCATCTGTTGCAGCATTGATCTTAACATCAAATTCTAGCTGACTGGCTGAAGTAGGGAAATTTTGAAGTTAGTTTCGTGAATGCAGTGTGTAATGTGGACCAACCTGGTGGCGATTTGTGTAATATGGACCGGTGTTACAAATGACAATACTTGTATAAAGTACTTGGAAAGTGTTTTACAGGCTACATTTATAGGAATATCGTACAGTAGTGTACATGGTGCAATCACAGTATACGAATACGATACAATACTTATAGCCTATACCATGGTTCCCAACCTTTCTCTCACTATGTACCGCTTCAGCATTCCGACAGATGAGCATGCACCCCTTCAGCATTTCAACAGATAAGTATGTACCCCTTCAGCATTTCGATAGATGCACATGTACCCCGAAGATTTCCTATGACAATACATTTTTTCATGATTATTCATAGATATATTTAACAATAATCATATAATGATTTTGAAAAGAATATTCACTCATATATGTGTAAATATTTGGAAATAAAGTATATACAAATATATTTTGCTCTTCTATTTATAACCTTAAATGTACCCCTTCGAATAGGCAAATGTACCTCTGGGGGTACATGTACGCCAGGTTAGGAACCCCTGGCCTATACTATAGGCACACTGGCACATGCATTTTGAGTGCGTGTTTCATTTCCAGAGGTGTAATCTTTAGTAGAAGCGGGCCGCACGAAGTGCAGATTGCTTGACCCCTTTGAGTGCGCCGTGCGCGTCTTCAAGTGCCTTGCTCAAGCGCACAGCAACGACAACACAGGCAGGTGTAGGGAGTCAGACGCTTCGATCCGGAACCGTCGCTTTTAACCTTTGCATTGCGCCAGTGATGTCGCATATAAATTTGCATCAGTAAAGGCGATTACCGTAAAGTATCTTGTCTAGAAGAACACAACATGCAAGGAACATCACCCCCTTGAGTTAACAAGCAAGGTAAGTATAAAATTTGCCTATAACAGCACCTCTAGGGGATTGCATAAAGAACGTTGTTGCCGAAATGACGTTATAAGCAAATTGAAATGCATGTGAAAGATGCCATCGGGACCGAAAAAAATGTAACGTTATAGGCGAATTGACGTTACAGACGAAGCCGTTGTAAAGGAATTCAACTGTATAGAACAGATTCACAAGAGGTTTCAGGCCCCATTCGGATTAAACTAAAAAAGTTACGTTCAGGGCAAATGGTTATTTTCAGAGCAAATTTTTTCCGCCCCCCCAGTAAAATGTCTTCCCGTACGCCTATGAATATAACTTATTCTTGTTTGCAGTGTCAGCCGTAGCCTTAATTAAAGGAATATCGAAGACTTTATTTTTGCAAAGCTTTAACAGTAAATGCAATTTAATGACGGTGATATAAATTTTATACGCCTTGAAGCTCAAAGTTTGGACAAGAAGCAATCTACTTTTGAAGTCTTCTTTAAATACGCCATAGTTAGTGTTTAGCAACAATAACATTCATTCTAGATATTTATTAGTGATGATAAACATGTATTGTGACGGTTCAATCACAATCATATGGAGCCTTAACGTTACCAACAGTGTTGCCAGTTTGGCTTTTTTGAGGCCAAATTTATAATTTTCGGACTTTTTTTTAACTCCTTTGGCTTTTTTCGTTTTTGAAAAAAGGCCAAATGGTGTTTTTGAAGAATTCAATTTTTGCAGATGATTTTGGCTGATTTCTGGGATACTGTTTCTGGAAACGAAATGATAAATTTTTATTGCAAACTCTTCACTTTGATTTTATTATTTTTAGTTTTGGTGTTTCATGCTTTTAGTTTTACTGTCTCAGGTTACTCCTTAGCAACAACAAAATTTTTTTAGATATTTACTAATTGAGTGAGCTTTTCTCTGTACTTGTATATTTTGTCTTTTGGAAGTGCTGTTCAACCTGTAATGGGTGTTTGAAAGGGGTCGTTGCATATTTATCTTATATTTCACTTTGTTTGATGCTTTCTGTTTTTTTACGGTTGGTGTGGCATTTTTTACTCACGACAACCTGGCAAATGGCAACTCTGGTTTTTATCTGTGATTTCCCCTTACGTTGCTGGCGGGAGCGGCGAGTAAAAAGTCAGTCTTGCTACCATAAGTATTCCTCAATATTAAAACCCTTTCTCATGGTACAATGTAAAGAACCTTATTAATATAACCCTATCTCACCATTAGGCAGTGGCGTAACTGCCGGGGGGCAAGGGGTGAACAGGCCCCCCTGGCAAGCTAAATGTAAAAACTTGGCCCCCTTAGTTGACATTTTGATATTGATTATTCTTTTATTTGTTGTTTTTTACGTTTTTCCGGGTGTTTTCATTTTTTAAAATCTAGCATGGACATCCACGACGTCTAGAGATTCACTGCCATTTCTTAACCTTTTGAGTTTTGGCTAGTGGGCCCCTACGGTAACCAGTGTCCCCCCTTCAGCTAAGTTTTGCCCCCCCCTGGCTATTGCCATTAGGCTAATGGGGACTTAACTAGAAAACCACCTGGTTATATTAGGTACCCTGGGAAGATGCAAACATGGATTTGATTGTGTGTCTATTCTGTGCGTTTGCTTGTTTATCTCATCTTGTTTATTTTTGTGAGTTTTTTTGTGTATGTCTGTTACCCGAATAAACTGCGATTATAGTAGTTTGAAACGAGGGGGTGCGAACGTCACTTCATTTCTATGAAAGGGGTACCAGCTTCGAAACACGGTTGGGAACTGTCGTGCACTCGCCTGCGAATTCTACTAAACACTAGCTGCAGAAAGCCAGGCTTTAATTCACTAAGGACACCGCTCAATCATGGAGCTGAACAAGCGAGCAATAAAACTCTGAAACAAACACAACAGCGTAACTGATCAAATGCTTCCCAGGGCGGGCAAACTGCACTAAAAGAACACGTTGCAGTATTGCATTACGAGACCGCAAGCACAACACAACAGCCGCGGGGCGAACACAGGGACACAGTTAAGGATTGCAAGATTGCAGGCGCCACTACGTGGCAACGACAAAGTAATCATACATTCACCACAGGAACATACGAACAATTGAATTACACATGTACACTGACAGTTTACACTAATTTCTCTTTCCAAAAGGAGCTCTCTTATCGGAAAATATTTGCACTACCTCATTCTTATATCAATTGAAAGAGATTATCTTCCAACGCTGATTAAAGCAAAGATCTTTCTTACAATTGTAAGCGAAAAATCCAACGCCAAACCAAATCATCACGCTTTACATACAGCCCAGTGACACAATTCGCATTGCCCCTGAAAATGAAACCAAGCAAACAAGACACCATCGTAACATGCAAAGTTGTTTGCTTATAAATCCAACTTTGAACAAGCAAGTTTACAGGTCTCGATTTTTGTAAATTATGCAATGACAAAAACAAACAATGCATTTAACACAGGGATGTCAAACTCATACTCACTGAGCGCCATATCAGTATTATGGTTGTCCTCAAAAGGCCAGCTGTAACTGTACGGTTGTCCTCAAAGGGCCAGTTGTAACTGTATGGTTACCCTCAAAGGTCCAGTTGTAACAGAATTAACCGCAATCATCTACGCTACGCCAATGCTTAAACAGCGTCTCTGTGACGTAATAATGGGTATGTCCCAGTGAAAGGAACCTTAAAACCGAATAACGATTTTAAAGAGAGAACTTAGGTCAGCAAGATGACCAAAATAGCAAAGTGATAACATGGCAAAGAACGTCGTTCGCCTTTGTAAACAGGTATAAACCACTACAGTTCCAAAAAATAAGCAGGCTGAGGCTTAAAATTTAAGCTTCGCGGGCCACATAAAAAGACGTGGCGGGCCACATTTCGCCCGCGGGCCACCACTCGGTATTCAAAGTACTGAATTTGGCCAAAATGTGCATAAAGTATTGAAAAAGTATGGAAATTACAAATTCAGCCATCTGTTTATTCAAATTTAGTTCTTTACTGTTGATGACAGTTTTGCAGATGTTTTTTGCATTGTGTTTCATGAATAAAATTTTGGAAAAATTAAAATTGTGATGGTATTAAAGCATTTAGTATTTAAAATGTATTGAAAAAGTATGGAAAATGGTTTTTGAAAATATGTGGGAACCCAGTACCAAATCAACAAATGTTTCGTAAAAATATTAGTTTTTCATCAGTGACAAACTGTCTTCGCGGGCCGTAGTTTGGAGACATCTGCAATGCAAACAACATTTTTTATTGCGTATTGCTTGGCATATGACACAAAAATGCGTGCACAAATACAGATCAGAGCAACAAAGCGGTAGTTGATACACCGTCATCAAGAACACTGCGTATAGCAGATGAGCAAAGGTGATCGGAGTAACTTTTTTTGACTCCTGCTTCTGTTCCAAAACAGCGACTCCAGAGTAGGGTTGCCAGATGGCCGGTATTTTGCTGCTAATTTAGCAGAGGCTGGTAAGAAGCCGGTATTTTAAACATGAGTGCCTGAAGCCGGTATTTTCAAAATAAATGATTTGCAGTAGCCCAGTTGTAAAAACAACTAACTCTGAACTTCACAGATTTTATTGACTCTAGTACTGAATCATGTCAGGATAGTTCATTTAGCAAAGTTCATTAAAGCCGGCCAAATATTTACGGCCAAAGTAAGAGAAAATATTACTTGTGCCTTAACAATACTCATTGTCTGTGTGTTTTCCTGTTCCTTTGTGTGGTCATACTTACCATCCTCCGTCGCCCAAACTGTGATTTGTATTAGCGATATTAGCATTTCTTTGGAAATTATCCGTGAAACCGGCGTGTATGGGGTTATTGTCTAAACCAGTGCTTCTTAACCTTTTACTGTTTCGTTCACCCCTGCCATTGATCGCTGCATTCCAATTCACCCTATTGTAAATCATAGGCTTAGACAGGGGGGGGGCTAAGGGGCCATGCCTCTCAAAGTTTTAGAACATATAGTCATTTTGTGCCTTGAGAGGCGGTATCCCGAACAAAATAGTGTTATTCGCCTAAAATCAAACATTGGCCCCCCCCCAAATTGTTTTGCCTCCCCAAATTTTGGGCTGGCTACGCTAGTGTTGTAATTGTATGGCCGATGTGACAATAATCATAGTACATCGAGTGCTCATTGTTAAACCACGGTATTTACTTTACTGCTTTCTGCCATGCAGCAAATTGGCTGCGATCTTCAAATACGGTTTGATTATAGACTCAGCTTCGCAAAATGTTTTTCTTTGTTTCATCAGCACATGCGCTATCTGAAAAGAGGAAAAGAGAAGAGTCGTTTTACTAGCAGAGTCCATTACGACTGATGAATGGGGGGAATTTTACTGTTTGCACAAATATTTGTGTTGTTGCTTGAAAAACTGTGAGGACTTGTTCTGATAAGTGCCGTGTTTGTTTTGTAAGTGACTTCGCAGTTTTGAATGAGCGACAAACTGGTTGCTATATTTAAAATAGCAAGCATGAATTGAACAGACGGATCATGGCTCGATTCTTCACTCCTGGGTTGAAAAAAGCCAACTTAATACAATCATCGTCCCTCTTCCGCCTTTATTCTCGACGATAACGTCCCTTTTCAAAGTAGGTTACTTTGCTCATGCTTAACATAGAGCTGTAGACTCTGCCCACACTGCATACATTGATACACTGTTTGAAAAATTTTCAAACCAACCACTTTGAGAACTTAATGAGATTGAAAAGAAAATAACACGAAAAATAAATGCATTATCAAACACAACGTTCTTCTTACAAAATGCTGTTCGAGAATCCCGTGTCATTAAATGCGCTTACGAATTACGACGCAGCCTACATCTCTCACCGTTTAAACAATTGGCGGTGTTCCTGCAAAACGCATCTGGCAACCCTACTCCCAATCCTGCTCCAATGTTCATTGAAATATTACTCTCCAGAAACTCAGGCCCTTAACCAGGGGGGGCGAAGCCGCCCTAGAAGAATTATCATCCCCCATGGAAAAATGTGTTGGACATAGTTTAAAAAATGTAGGCCCCTCTCAGAAAACTCTTTGCCCCACTGGTGTCCCAAGCTGGTTACGGGCCTGCGCAGCTTGAAACAAAAAACAGAATTATATGTTGCTGTCACCAGAACGAAGTCTTGTTTAACTTTTTCATCTAACTCTTTGTGCTTTAGGCACGATCACAATGAAACAACGACTGATGTCTTTTCGCTTAAGGCAGCGTCTATTTTGCCTCATGAGGCAAAAACACTGCTGGAGCTTATTTTCCTTTAGTGAACACAATTTCTTGAGTTATTTAAAGCAGGGTTTAGCTTGTCGGAAAGGTGAAAAAAGTACAATGGAAAGCTTTACACAAATGTATCGTCGGGTCAAAGAACAAGTTGATAAAATGACATCAAACATCAACTCGCAACTCGTCCAAGACTTCGTATGCGAAGGCTTGGACGCAGGGCCGGCCTTAGCAAGTGCGGGGCCCGATTGGAAGCACTTTTGCGGGGCCCCAGTCAGTGGCGTATATATGAATTTTTGAGGGGGAGCATCAGGTCATTATGACTGAAATCGGTGATGTGAAAGAGCGAGGTCCGGAGGCATGGGTGGCGGAACAATTTTCAAAGTGGGGGAGCACAAGTGCATGTCAAAAAAATATATTACATTTTTGTGGTTTGAATTGGCAACTGTGGCGTCACAAGCATTGAAATATGACGTCATTACCTATACACCATATGAAGGTGTAAATTACACTATTTGAGACAAAATTGCACCACTGTGAAAACTTATCGGTGAAACACCTGAAAATCAAATAGGCTTTTACAGGGCAACCCAGGTCAACAGCGTCACTCGGGCCAATGATATTGTTTTTATGGACATTCCTCAGGCTCATCACACAATTTATACTGACTGAATAAAATCGCTCGAGGCTTGCGTCACTGAAATTTCCATTTGCTTTCATTCTGGCTGGCATTATCGTTGTTCTGTGACGTTAGTTACGTAACAATAATTGATAACTTCTCCATTGTTGAATAACGTACGTCACTGAAGACACAGCAATGATAACGCCTGTAAGTCCTCTGCGTACCAAGGCTGTGGAGCAGGGGCGGATCTAAGGGGGGCGATCGTCGCCCTAAAACGTACGAAAATAACTTTTTCCACCATGATTATGTACAATTCGGAAAACAGCATTGGCGATAAAAACGCCAGTGTGCCGTCCAGTGTTTTGTCACAACAGTGTTGTGAAGTATACTTCATCTCTCTTACAGTAGTAAACCCGTAATGAAACTTGGCTGCCAAGTATCACTGAAATCGCCCCCCCTAAACTTACTGGCTGGATCCGCGCCTGCTGTGGAGCCGGTACTCAAATTTCAGGCTCCGGCTCTAGCTCCGGGCTTCTAAATTTTTTGGCTCAGGCTCCAACATCTAGAACTGTGCTCTTCAACCTTTTTGTCATCGTGGAACCCCTGATATATTTTCGCGTTTGTCATATAACCCCCATCAACAAAAATTTAAAAAGCACGAATTACTTGTAAGAAGATAAAATATTTCGTTATTAGACACTTCAACAAACAAACACTTATTGCAGAGGTTAAAAAGCAAGAAATTTAATGGCTAGGTTGTTCTTGCATTTTTGGAATATAGCTGCTACATTCAAAATTTGTCATCCTGCAAAAAGAACCTGTATCTCAATGTGTCGTCCCGCTTTCTAACTACGGCAATTGAATTACATTTGGTGCTCTTCGGATTAGGTCCCCATTTCACATTTGAACTACATTGCTCATTACCGTGCACACCTTCGTTGTTGTTATTATTTCGCTTCACATAAGAAACTATGCTATTTTTCTTCTTCTGGCTTGACAAAATAGTAATAAGTTGGGTTTCACACTGTTTTTACTCTATTCCTAAGGTTGAACAGCAGCTCTGGTCTGTGACTCAGTCTACTCTCTACTAAACTCAGGCTGAGTCTACTTTCTAGATTTCTACCAGTGTTGCCAGATGGTTGTCACCTAAACCTGCTAAATCGTGTCACGAAAAACTGCTAGATCCTGCGAAAAAACATGTCACAAAATTTTAGCTAATATCTGCTAAAATAGTGAAATTCTGCTGAAAAACCTGCTATTTTTGAGGTGTTTAAAATAGGCTTGTAAAGCTATGTATCAATTTCTGGCCTTGCACTCACAATGGACCAGACATTAGGCCTACGACTTCCTGGTGTTACTGACCACCTGGAAAAATCATATGTGTCGTGGGATACAAATATATTCTGCCATGTAACCCAATGCGCTCGCTAAGCACAGAAACAAATCATTTAGGCTTCACCAAGCCATCCAGTTGCTTGTTATTATGATGCAATATTCTTCTTGAAGCAGCTTCGCTGCGTCGTAATAGAAACTCCAATGGTAATAGCAATGGCATATTTATGCATCCAAACGATTAAATGCAGTTAGTTGATGCCTGGTGGTCTTTGTGTTACCCAATATAAAGTGTCAGAAAGAAGGTAAAGTGCAAATGTTTACATCTCTAAAAATTATTGGAACAAATACTTGGCCAAGGATTTGTTACCTGCTAAACCTGCTAGACGGTTTTCAAAATCCTGCTAGAAAATCAGCTAGCTGCTAGATTGAAAAATTTCCAGCTAACAGTGAGAAAAATCTGCTAGATCTAGCAGCAAAACAGCTAAAACGGCAACACTGGTTTCTACTCAAGTCTACTCCAGTGTTGCCAACTCTTCTTACAACGAATATACCAAATCTACTATAAAAATATACCAAATTTAGATCTGTAACAAAAACTAACAATTTAATGCTATTTTTAAATGCTGATTTATTATTTTACGTAGATGATTGACAGTTGCTGTTGAGCAGTGCCATCATAGAGATGCTGCAAGCTCAATTTCTACTTTCTTAACTTTAGCAGTGACATAATTATTAACCACTGCAAATAATCATCCTTCCAACACCATAGGCGTAGACAGGGGGGGCCAAAGGGGCTATGCACCCCCAATTTTTTAGAAAATATAGCCATTTTGTGCTTTGAGAGGCGTTTTTCTAAACAAAATAGTGTTATTCGCCTAAAATCAAGCATTTTGGCCCTCCCAAATTTTTTGCCCCCCTCCAAATTTTTGGGCTGGCTACGCCACTGCCCAACACCTGCAACTACATGTTCATTTCTTTTGTGGTCCAGCATATTGTTATTCTCTATAATAGCTGGCAATTTTCTTTTTGCAGTTAGCAGAAGGGATGCAGAGCACCAGCAGTATACTGCTTTGCAATCCACGCAACATTGCTCAGTCGTTCTTTGCTAAATCTTCTGCCACTCTCATACTCAGCTTTCCCACATTTAGATTCATTTTGGCTGGCTAAAAGCTCTTACCAAAGCTAAGTTCACTTTTTTCAGAAATTCTCAGCTCTCTTCCAATCTCGCTTTCCGCTTTCCCACAATGCATACTTACTCCCATGTTAAGCCAAATCACTAACCTTTTATATATAGCTTCAACACCACTATCAGTTTCTCTGTTTTCGCTTTGTAATAAACCAAGTAAATTGGTTTAAAATCTCAACCAAACCCTCTGATTGAAATATACCAAATATATACCAGTTGGCAACAACGCTCATCTACTCTACTGTGAACTGTACATCGGCAACATCGTGTAACTGTGATGCAACAATATCGTTCTTCCTAATTGCACTACAATGAACAAGTGACGCAACAACTATCACTATTTCTTGCTCCGCTATCTACACTCAACCTCATGTACGCTGGTGCCGCGCCTTGTGATTTTTCACTTGATCAAGTGATTTTTAGGCTCATCTAGTGATTTTTCACTGCAATCTAGTGATTTTTTTCAAAGTATGTATACGAAGAAAATCGGTTATCTTTTTTCTAACTTTTCAACTTTTCAGCCCTTTTTCAAAGATTTACCGACTTTTGCAATCCGTAAACAATTGATTATGTGAATTATTGCTTGAAAATTTGCACCAGCAGAAGGAACAAGTGTTTTTAATTTGAATTTCTTATTGTTTGCACCTCTGTACTGTTCAGTGTTAATTGCTGCAATATTGGCCATGACAATATTTTCATTTCTTAGCAGGAACACCGCAGTGGAAATAATTAATTGCCTGTTAGGTTGACTGCTCTAAATACTCGCGAGTGGTGTCATTTTCTGCTCTTGAGAAAAGTTTGAAGATATTGTTAGAATGAGATTTTCGAGGCTTCAACATGATCGATTTTAACAAACTTGCAAATGATTGGAAGATTTTTGGGCAATAAAGTAAATAAGTACATCATTTCAAGCAAAACGGCTAATTTCGAAGCAAAATTTTTGAATCTAGTGATTTTTTTCAGACCTCGTGAATTTTTTGTGAATCTGGTGATTTTTGCCGAGAAGCCTGTGGCAGCACTGCTCATGTGTAACTAACTGGCCTACTTGGAGTCTGAATGCAACACGGTGATCTAAATAATTTCATAATGACGCATCAACATACTGAAGCAAAAATCGTTTCCCCTAAAAAACGAAGAAACCCACGGAACCCTTAAAACTCATGGAACCCCATTACTTGTTTTGTGGAACCCCTGTTGAAGAGCACTGATCTAGAAGCTTTTTGCTCCGGCTCCGGAACAATTTGGTCTAAAAAATCAGAAAAACATTGATTATTTGTATAGCTCGCTTGCCCCACAAACTAACTTTGTGGATGCCGGATCCCAAATTTCAAGTTCCGACTCCGGCTCCACATCTAAAAGTTTTTGGCTACGGCTACAGCCATCCAAAATTGCTTCGGCTCCGGCACCACAGACCTGCTGCGTCCGTGGGTGGTGGCACGAATATACAAAGCTACCAAGCTTGCGTTCTTCGATATAAATCTTAATCGAAGACTCGGGTTAAGCCCGAGGAGCCCGTGTGCCACTGGGCTGTTAAAAACACCAAGAAAACAGCATAAAAACAGGCAAAAAGGACGCAGCATTGATACCCGTCTTAAACACATTCAAAATCACAACTTTTCCACATCTTGAACACAGAAGTAACATAACTGAATAATCGTTCTACAACTGCATTACATACCGGAATGCAAAGACAAGTCACAGCATATACAGCAACTAGCAAGTTGTTTGTAAGGATGCCAATTTTGTTGCCAATGCAGAAATAAATACAGCTGTTTCGTGTTGCCAATGCAAAAACAAAAACATAATTGAAATTGATCTGTCAAACATTTCATTTTGGGTATAAGATTCAGTAAAATTTCACTATTTAGAATGGTGTTAAAACGCTTGAAATTACACCAATTGTTAAATGGTGTGGCACGATATTTTTCCTTCACACAAGCATGGGTGTCGCAAGAGGGGCAGGAATTTGAAAATTTCAGCAAAAAAAGGTTGTTTTCTTAGTTGTGAGTGGTAAAAAACGAATTTCACCATTTTTGGCCCCCCTTAGAAAAACTTTTGAAAAAATCCACTACTGCCCACCTGGAAAAAATCCTTCCGACGCACATGCCAACAAGCATACAAATTACATCACTTTTGGGAAATTGTGTTGTATTACACCATCTGACAACACTGTTCAACAACACCAATGCGGTAAGCAAGCCAGAGAAGGGTGATAGACGGTGCGCGGTGTGTTGTAGTCAAACTTGACTACAACATCACTCCCTCCTTTGGTCAATTCTTCTTCATCTTCTTCTCATGTCAGGTGTATTCTGCCAAACAATTACAAAATCCTGCCAAATTCGCTGCCAAGTTACAAATAATAAATTAAAGATAATTCTGATAAAATTCTGCAACGTTTTGTCATTAAAGGATTTACTTTAACAATGGACCTAATACGAAATGTGTTACGTAAACTTATTGAGGCAAAATTCGAAAGTAGGGCGGCCAAGCCCACCCAGAAATAAAAGTGGGGAACTTAGGCCCATGCGGCTCCCCCGGTTCCGCCACCTATGTCCGGAGGGGTAATGCCAAGCTAGGGTGTCTGGGGGCATGCCTCTAGTTTCACCTCTCCATCAGAGACTTTCCATATCCGTTCCACGGACATCTCTGTAACACCCAATAAATCCATGAGTAATAGGCATACTATGTTTTTGTGATTGAAAACCGGGACGCTTCAGAAGAACGAGCCTTATCAGATTAATGTGTTTCATATCTTGCTGATAATGTAGTCATTTTGGATTCCTGTAGTTGAGGCATCAAGAAAAACTAAAATAATGCGTTTTGCTAAGAAACAAAACAATATTTAAGCATTTGTAAATTTACATATTCGGCCAATCATACTTTTCTGTAGAGGTAGACAATACTTTCTTCA
>Ga0210059_1011817_pt1 | contig 13300 bp, 6 predicted proteins | sample Ectturendosymbi2_FD_188042 | JGI IMG/M metagenome (GOLD analysis project Ga0210059, IMG submission 188042) | Ecteinascidia turbinata endosymbiont from Florida, USA - Sample 2 (SPAdes) (version 2) | ecosystem: Host-associated > Tunicates > Ascidians > Unclassified | place: Key West, Florida...
CCCGTAGCCATGGGGGCATTCAGGGGTAATGTCCCTAAACTTCTTTGTGGCCCCCAAATTTTGTTCCGTCTAGAAAAGTTTGTTTTAAGCATATGCTGCAATAAAAACAAAAATCTTGCCCCCCTAACAGTTTATTTGCCCTCCAAACCTCAAAAACTAGCTACAGGCCTGCTTTATACCAGCCTACACTTTCAAAACTTGTGGCTTCTGACAGCCCTGAGTCAGCAGATGTTAGTGATTTCAGTCCATATATCATTTTGCAGTTAGTTGAAATACGATCTCACAGTTGCTTTGACTGATAAAACTTTAATTGCTTTTATTACTTGTGTTGCCATATGAAGTCTCTGCCTTGTTTAATAAGTGAAACCGATTAGAATCCCAATTATACAAATGTGTCATACAAATCACAGAAAGCTTCGAAACTGCATATGATTTTTTGCTTGATTTTTTTTATTTTATCACTGATTTAAATGAAATGATTTAAATCAATCAACCCTGACTAGAAATAGCTGAACTTTCATTTAAACTTATTTGCGCTTATTCAGTATCCCATAAATAACACCAGTGCTGGTGTACGCAGTGAAATATTTATTGAAATGCCAATACTGAAACTGCCAGTTTAGTAATTTTATTGACACTCATGGCATACATGCATAAAATTTTAACAACCTATAATAATTTATCTGTTTCATAAATCAAAAATATGTTCTATGTTTACAATCAACAGCCTTCATAATTGATGGAATTTAAATGCAACTTTCACTTTATGCCAGTCTACACTTTCAATCTTATGGCATTCCAACAGTGACGACTTCTGAATCTGCAAGGGTTAGTGATTTCAGTCAACAGATCAATTTTGCAGTTAAATGACATAGAATCTGTGACCTCACCATTGTTATGATCATTTAATTTCCAGTGGTTTCAACTTGTGTTGTCATAAGAACTCTTTGCCTTTCACACTAATAGTGTATAAGCTATGTGAAAACCTATTAGAATGCTAATTAAATGTGTCATAAACAACACACAAAGCTCTAAAATGACATGATTTTTTGATTTTTATTGCTTGATTTCAATCAAATAATTTGAATCAATCAACCCTGATGGTAGACAGTAATCAATTGCAATTCCACGTACAAAATCACATTAGTTTTAGCAGACTTGTTGGAGAAAATTAGGAAGATGATTTAACAACCGCTGCATCCTTGAAAACACTGGATTACTGAACAACATATGCAGTATACAAATGACTTGCTTTGTAGACAAGCAGATGTCCTTCTTTGGTACCAACTAGCAATGTAATTTCCTCGCTCTTGTTTCTATCCACAGATCTTGTTCTGGGATATTCACCTGAAGAAGAGACGATATGTAACGCTCAAACAAAACATGCCATAAGTCAGTTAATTGCCAAACGAATCTCATTAACTTACAGTATTGAAATAACCAAGGCTGAATATAATGAGCTCAAAAAAACAAATATCTTCAAAATGAAGATAACATACAAAAAAGGTTTTACAGATAAAAACACTGTGACAACCTGAGCAGAGTTTCATTTTATCTGGGTTTACACTTTTTCTACCACACTCAGATCTTTGCGGATCTGAGCACCTGTCCTAATCCAACGACAGAGACCAGTTGAGACAAGAGCTCGACCGATGCATGGGCATGCCAATATGTTGTTGCAATCGGAAAACCCGAGCAGCAAGTGGGCAAAGCTTCACACTGTGGCAGCAAGCAACAATAGAGATCACATGCTATGATCACTCTTCGCATACGCTAGTCGTTACGTTCAGTCGTTAACATGCTAGTATCATGAGCAATTACACGCCATGATCATTCTATTATATTGCTTCTTCATGCCACATATAGATGGGTGTTGTTCTTCGCACACATCCCATTCGTGGTGAATCACACATTCAACGCAACGCCAACAGACAGGTTGCAACAATATATTGACCGATATGACGACGTTGCCACTGTATCATATCGGCAACATTTTGCTGATATATATCGGCAATATTTGCTCATAAAAGCCACTACCCAGGTGCTACGTTATTGTTCTGCATGGAACATTCAGAAACACAAGTTGCCACGTTGTCTCTGACTGAATGATGCAAATTCTCTGTCCTGTTCTGCAAATTCTGTTAACGGCTCACATCCCTCTGACTACCTCAAGTAATGTGTAGCAGTCCATCCATAAGGTATCAAGACACCACAAGGATGACACAGCCAAACCTCATCGCAAATTGCTTTGCTAGGATATCGATTTCGCATCAGCAATACATCTTCAGTCCAGCAAATTTGTAAGCTTACAAGTGAAATGACGAAAAAGACTAAAGCAAGATCAGAGAAAGTGCGCAGACTACCGTAACAGTAATCAGACCGCTGCGTATAAGTCTTGATAAACTGCTCCATGACATAACATTCGCTCATGGGTTTTTGCACGGTAAGCAGATACCTGCCTGTGAACCAATCACGCTATGTACTGTGGTGGCTGACTGTTTAACTTGGTTCTAGGACAATAGGCACCTGGACAACTGCTACCTAGGACAATCGCCACCCAGACAGCTGTCACCTGAGGACAACTGCTACCCAGACAACTGCCACCTGCAACAACAGCCACTTAAGACAACTGCCACCTAGGGCGTATTGAGTTTTTTGCATTTATTGCCATTAAAAGCTATTTGAAATTCACAAGGATGTAGTGTATAACACAAATTTCTTCATCCTCTGACCACTTTAAAGAAATGTCAACTTTGAACCTTTTGGGTGAAGAATGTCGTGTTAATATCATTACATCTTAACAAACATACTTAAGTCAGTGCAAAGCTTAATTTTATATGGGCATTTTCTAATTTTTAACAGAAAACTCTTCTGCACATGTTCACATTCAATCCACGCACTCATAAAACACCTTCCATTTTACATTGTGTGCATTATTTTACTTTAGCTTTTGATTTGTGAGTTACATGGCAGCAACAACAACGTTTCAACTCACTTTTCCTGAAGTTTGTTGAAGCGATATTATCATAACAACCAGAGCTTCTCAAGCACTCTGCCGTGAGAAGTCCTTTGCGTGCTGCAGTGCGATATACCAAACTGAATGTGATAGCTTATATGTGTTGTGTTGCGTGAAACGCAATATCCTAGGTGGCTATTGTCTGGGTAGCACAGGGTGTGGTGCTAAAAAAAGAAGTGTGCAAATGCACGTAAAAAACTAGCGATTTTCAACAACACTTCACACTAAATTTTGAATCAGTTTTTAATGATGAATTCACTTCCATTGCACTACACAGAAAAACATGAAAAAGTGTGGGAACATGCTCCTGGCAGAGCTGTGGAGTCAGAGCCCATGCATTTTAGATGGTGGAGCCGGAGCCTGAAATTTGGGTTCCAGTTCAAGCGAATTATACAAATAATACCATGTTTTTTTCTGTTTTTTGGACCAAATTGCTCTGAAGCCGGAGTTAAAAATCTCAAGATGTTGGAGCTGGAACCAAAAAATTAGATGCCTGGAGCTGGAGCCAGAGCCTGAAATTTTAGTACCATCTCCACAGCCCTGGTTCCCAACCCACCACACCCCTGAGGTGGCAGTTGTCCAAGTTGCAATTGTCCTAGGTGGCAGTTGTCCTGGGTGTCAGCTGTCCTGGGTGTCAGCTGTCCTGGGTGTCAGCTGTCCTGGGTGTCAGCTGTCCTGGGTGTCAGCTGTCTGGATATTGTTTTACCTGGCTTTTGCAAGGCTGCCTAGTAAGACAAGGGCTTCAGCGAGCATCAAAAAATGTGCTTGCATCACAGCCAGCAGTGACCCAGGTTTGCACAGAATTTTGATGTTGTACGGTTTTTCATCGCAACGAAGCGATGGTTTCTGTTAGTAATGCATTGCGCATTGTTTACCCACTTGTGAGATGTGCATCTGAGCATAGGCACATAGGCCTATACAAGGGAGTACTTAAACAACACACATGTTCGTCAGTGTGTGGATTCGCTTACACGCTTGATTTGTAGAGTAAGACTATTTAATGCAGTACCTATGGCGGATGAAAACATGACATAACAGTATATGAAAACATCATATGAGTTGGTTTATGCATTGTAATCAGGCTTCATGTGTGATAGTCACCATCCTACAATATTACGGAGGCATTGTAATAAAATATTTTTTGGAAGATTTTACTAAAAATAATACGTGTTACAGACATCACAATCAACTGTAACTAGTCATGCGTTTCAAACTTGTCATGTGACCAGTTCAACCAACCATGTTTGGCTGAAGGCAAAATAGACACTGTTTGAGTAATGCAAATTTATTGGTATCAGCAATGAACATTAGTATCGGCCCAAAAAAAGCTTATCATGATCATCTGACAGCTCTTTCCCACGTATATGCAACACCACAAGTTGAAACTGGACAGTAACATAGCTAATTCAATTGTTATGGGGCATTGACCTGATAACCTTCTAGTTCCTTTATGCCTTGGAATCCTTGCTCTAATTGTTTTTTCTTGCTGGAATACTAATTATCATGAAATAAAATCAACACACCTGTTAATTAAACACACTGAGTGTGTCTATTTCTGTTAAAACTTTACTATGTTTGTAAGCACTTTCCCACATGACTTGTTGAATGTAGTCCTCTGTTAACTCCCCATGTTTTGGAGTGTGTGTATTTTGTTTTTCGATTTCATTTGTACCATCTCTGACCAGTTGCGTTTATTTACTGAATGCTTAAAGTGCATTTATCAGATTTGGAGTACTACCATCTGATCTTGGATTTACAGCTTGAATGTCAAGGTTGTAAAGAATTATTTCCACAGAATGAGAATTAGTTGAAGTAGCTGTCGCAAATGCTTTCCTGGAAAATGGTGATCACCCATGTTTGCCGCAGCACAGCAGTTTTAAGAAATCTGGTTATAGTTACTGCTCAGTTGATATAGCTTCTTGACGTTTACAACTCACCATTTGCAGTGACTGTGCCATACTTGGACTTCAAAGTGTTGCAACACAGCTTTGAACTTCAGCTTAACCAGCACTACCATTGCTTAAAAAATCAAAACATTTCTAGTTATTTTGTTAACCCTTTTACTGCCACGATTTTCCCAAGTTTGTTTGCATGTAACTCGCTAGCTGGTTGTGCTAGAGAGCTGTTCAAACCCTTTAAAGATTTGGCAAGTCTAGCAGTTTTGATCAAAAAAAATTAGAAAGTTTTGGATTGATTTTTGTGGGTGATGTCATAATGGTGGTAGGTTTAGGATTTTTTATCCCACCTTGGGCCCCAACCCCAAGGGACAATTCTTTGTTTCTTGTTAAAAAGAAGACTAGGCCAAAATCCACTTCTTTAGAGACCTTGATTGTCTTTCTGACGTTTGTGGTTGGCAAGTTATGGCCAAAAACACACAAATTAATTAGTCTGCTGGAATTCCCTAGAGCAGGGACGGGCAACCTTTTTCGGTTTGCGTACCAAAATCGGCTAAATCCATGACAAAATTCTTCTGCGTGCCAACCAAAATTTGTGAGAACATACTACTTGACATCCTTAAAGGTGTATGTGAAAGGCCTTGAAGAAATGATACAAATTCACCCAAACAGTGAAAACACAATATAACCAAATATACATTTATTCACATTGAAAACAACGCCCAAACAAAAACAATGCTTTGCCTCTTTCAAAACAAAACATGCACAATAAACTTTTTAAACAAGACTTCAATTACTTTTCAAAGAAAATATCAGTCCGACAAAAAGCTTTGATTAGTTTTCTTGTGCTATATCAGTGAGGCCTCTGCTGTTTAATCATGAAAAATCGCCTTAAATCTGGGTTTTTTTAAGTGATAAATTCATCAGCAACTTCAATGTGCTCAATAATATAAAGATAACTTTTTATTAGTGTTTACATGCACACATCAGGTGAGAAAGTATGCATATTGGATGAAGCAGAACGTGTTCAATCCATTTCATATTCTCATATAGTACGATCATTGTCAGGGTTATATACAGGGATGTGTTTAAGGGAAGGCAAGCAAGGCACTTGCTTCGGTCCCCCTTTTTAGAGCTCCTTTAAGGTATTTCCGACCACATCATAATTCAGTACTCTACCTTCAAAAGGGCCCCCAATAGCAACTGTAACGTATAAGCAGGCTACTTTGGTTTCGAAGGGCCCCCAACAGCAGTTGCAATGTGCAAATAACTTGCTTTCAAATGGGCCCAAATTAACTGCAATGTATAAGCACTTTTCTTTCAAAGAGTCTCCCAACTTCACTGATTTCCAGAGCTTCATATTTCAATTGGGAATTTGGGGGAGGCCGAAGCTCTCTTTGGGTGGCTAAATGGTAAGGGGTCTGAATGTTGGACCCCTGTGGGAACGTGGGTCCCCCGATTAGGGGTATGGAGTGAGGCTGATACAACTCTGTTTGTAGCTATATGGCATCAAAAGCACATAAGGGTTAAATTAAATAACGGATTGTTAACAAACGAAAATGAAGAAACAGACACCGAGTTTCATCAGATAATACTGCAAATTGTAAGTTATTAACTTTTTCATTTGAAGGGGGAAGGATCTCGTTTCCGAGGCCTCGCTCACGTGCTGGAAAAAAAGTTATCGCGTGCCAAGCTCGGCATGCGTGCCAGGAGTTGCCCACCCCTGCCCTAGGGCATAGGTTCCCAGCCTTTTATGAAGCTGGCACCCCTTTCATAAAAATAAAGTGACGTTTGCACCCCTTTGCTTCACAAAAAGCTTGAAACCACAAAAACAGTGCGATTTTGCAGCAACTTCATTTTCAAATAATTTACTGCTTGTAATACATAGGCCTACTCGCAACACAACAGAAAATACTGTCTTACTGTTTAACTTTGATACTTTACTGTTCATTAGAAACAAACCTGTTGTTTTTGTGTCTGTTTTGCTGCTTCTCTGAAATTATCCGCTCATACCCAGTGGCGTAACTAGAGGTTTGAGCCAGGGGGTGCAAAACTTAGCTGAAAGGGGCCCACTAGGCATAGTCAGAGTAGTGGGGCCACTAGCCAACACTCAGAAAAATGCTAAGAAATGATAGTGAATCCGATGTCCTGGACGTCTACACTAGCTAAAAAAACAAAAATGCCCCGAAAAATGCAAAACAACAACAACCTATTGAAAAAAAATAAAAGACTACTAAATATCAAAAATATCAAAGTGTCAACCAAAAAAGGAACCCAGTTTTTACATTTAACTTGCCAGGGGGCAGCTCTCCCCTGTCCCTGTCAGTTACGCCACTGCTTAGACCTTGACACACGATTACTCAGAACCACGTGCAAATCGTTTGAGGTGTTCCAATGGTTTTGATCCTTGTTTATCAGATGAAGTACAGAGGAAGATCCAGATTCACTCGAATATTATGTTGCAAAGGGAACTAGAGTAGACAGGGCTTTTGTACACAATTTCTGGTAACTTTGCTTGGTTAAACACCAGAAGCTATCGTTCTGTGTCATCTAACAACAATCTTGTCATAATTGCGCCATAAACATGAAACGTCACAATGACAATCGTATAACTGATAACTGGTCATCTTCATCATGGTAACTGCAGCATGACACAGAAATCGCAATGCACGCATTCAACAATCTGAATTGTTAAATTAGTAATGTTAGCTGGAATAATTGGGCTGGATGATGTTTTTTTTCAATAATAGCATAATAGCACTTGCAAGTTTTCATAAACCTTAGTTCATTGTTTTGGACCCCCAGGGATCTAGGAAGCCCCAGTTGGGACACTGCCCTAAGGGATTTAATTTTTTAGTTTGCTTCTTTCAGGCCAAAACGTTTGAACAACACACGCTCGAAAGGCATCAAGTGCTCTAAAGACTCAGATTCGGGCCTAGTTTCCAAAACAAAGTTGTCCATCTAGCGGTTGGTTCCCAGGGCCATGTAAACTGGGACAAAATGGCCTAAAACCTATTTCCATTATGACGCTACCCATAAAAAACACAAATCCAAAACTTTCCAATTTTTAAATTGAAACTACTAGACCTGCTGCATCTTTAGAAGGTTTGAAGAGCTGTCTAGCTCAATCAGCTGGCAAGTTATGTTAGTACAACAAATCGGCTAGCGAGTTAATGTTCTCCAAAAAAGTGGTGCACACGGTACTTAAAGGGTTCAGTGAATTGCATGTGTAGTCAGGGGCGCATCTAGCTTGAAAAAAGGAGTCTGTCGTGGAAGGGAAGCTTTTGATATCACTTTTCAGCGAAAAACTACATTTTTTCTTAAGACTAGAAATCGACCGATGAATTTTGTAATTTTGCCAAAGTTCAGAAACCAAATTTGCTACTTTGTCTCTGATTCATTAACGCAAATTCTCTGTACTCTTCCTTAGGATGCGCAGCCTTCTGGCTAGATCAAGTGGTGCGCAATATGCATACCACTCCGTAATTGTCCCCATAATCCACTCTATGACATAACATTCGCTCACATGTATTTGCATGCGCGGTAAGCAGATGAATGCCTGCGAACAAATCAGGGCAACTAACTGCAGTCAGACGTTGTTTATACAAACTACTTTGTTTCGTCAAATAATGTCGGTTCAGAAAGGTATCCGAAAATCGGAATCAGACCTGTAGCCACGGGGGGCATTCGAGGGCAATCCCCCCTAAATTTTTTGTGCCCCTCCAATCTTGTTGCGCCCAGAAACTTTTCTTATAAAAATAGCCTATATAATAACAACAGAAGTCTTGATCGTCTAAAAATGTTTTGCTCTCTCAAACCTTTAGACCTGGTGACGGGTCTGGCCCAAGCGAACGCTCAATGGGGAAACAGAAACAAACTGTAGGGTAGTCTCAAACGAACTGTCAACTTAAGCAAATATGTAGACTGCATGTGAAACATGACTAAATGAAACTCTCATAGTTGTTTTTGTTTATTAGCAGATCCATATACATAAGCTAGTATGCATTCAGAATGAGATTAAATGCGAAAAAACTGTGTAGGAGACCTATAACTGCGTCCTGCAGGGTGTGCCACTGTTACATTCATCATGCATTGAAAATTTAATAAACAACTATGTAACAGTTGGTGTAATCTGGTTTAGCGTCTTTTTCTATTGATATGGCATACCGTTCCTAAATTACCGAGTCGGTGTCAGAGAGCGAGGTTTCTGGATTAAAGGGATGGAATGCAGGGATTCCCGTTAATCACAGTTCGGACAAATGAGGTCTGACTGTATTTGGAATAGATAGTGGTATTGACCTGATTGTGAAAACACATCAGAAAATATTTCCAAGTTATCATTGCTTTTGAGCACAGCGCATTTATTACATCACAATTGCAGTTTCTTCCTACGAACATGGCGCTGAAAAGATACTTAGCTTGTCGAACATTCAGCAAATGTCGGTCGTACAGCAATGAGAGATGTTTAGTCAAACGTACATATACTTTAAGTGCAGTTAAAGTCTTATAAAATCGATGCTGACAACCAGCTGCACAACTGCATCTGTGGAGCGCGCTGTCTATCAAGATGGCGTTGTTATAAATATACTTGCAATGCCACTGCGGAGAAGAATGATTGAATTGCAATTGCTCTGACTACTTTGCATCGTAATGTGATTTGAAAAACTCGAAATCAATATAGGAGTTCTTGCGCAGCAAACAACATCGTCAACTGCTTAATTCTAAAAACGCTATTTTCGAAATACGACACTTGACTGATATGTTGTTCAGACAATGCAGCCACAATTTGAGGCTCGCTCTCGCGCCTTTCAATGTAAGAGGTTGCTCATACAAATATAGTTTCAATGGAAACGAACCCACATTACTTGGTGTGACGCTGAGGAAAGCCTAAACTTACTTAATTTTGTCATAATCTAGTAGGTGTGAACATCAGATAAAATTAGCCTGAAACTGCAAAACGAAACTATCGTGATTAGAGACTGTCCTATCGTCATGAAGCGAAATATTACAAAACAGCTCCTGCGTGTGCGTGGCAGTGTATGAGATTCCGACAGCATCAGAGCCAGCATGGCCAGAGGAGGAAATTCGGAAACACATGCGTTCGACGCAATATCAATTTTGAGTGTTCAAAAATGTGGATTGTTTCATGTCGCTGCGCAGGCACTATTTGGATAAGGCAGTAACTTTGTTGTTTTGTAATAGTACTATGCAACGTTAGAAGGGAAGTGTAAGCTGTTGCCTATTCCAAAACACCTGCATTAGAGACCTGCAGTAACGTTTGATGTTTTATCGGCTTTAAGGCTGAGTACCTGTGGTGCAAAGGGGTCTGTCATGACAGCCAAACAGACCCCCTAGATGAGCCCCTGTGTGTGGTTAACACCTTCCATTCCGGTAGGCTAAGGCTATGTTGCGATCGGAAAGCCCAAGCTATACATGCGCAAAGCTTTGCACCATGCCAGCAAGTAACAATAGAGTTCACGCGCCGCGATCACTCTATTATTGCTTGTTTGCACCACATATAGATATTGGTTGTTCTTCGCGCACATCCCGTTCATGGTGAATCACACATTCAACACAACACCACTGGAGAGGTTGCAACAGCTGAAATCCAGCAGTTTGCACATGTTTTTACACGGGAATATCTCCGTCGACCTTTGCGCTAAAGAGCTGTTCCAACCCTCAAAAGATTCAACAAGTCTTCATGTCTGCAATGAAAAAAATATTTTGGGTTTCAGGTTTTTTGTGAATGACATCATAAGTGGAGTTGCTTTAGGCCTTTTCAGCCCACTTCATCTGGCCTTTGGCTCAAACCGCTAGATGGTAGTATTTCGCTAAGTTTTTATTGGAAACTAAGCTGAAATTGGAGTTGTTTGATAAAAACAACCATTGAAAGCTTGAATGTTGAGCGAAATACTTCCGTCTCACGCAGTGTTTCCCAACTTCTTTAGGCTTGCGGAACCCTACAGAAGGCAAATATGATTTGCGGCACCCAGTGGAAAGCCCATAGAAATTTGATTTAAGATTTTATGACATTTTGCAACTAGCATTTTTAATAATATATTGCACTAGCATATAATAATAGCTAATAAGGCATTAGCTCGCAGCACCCCTGAGAATCGTAAATGACACCCTAGGGTGCCATGGCACCCTAGTTGGGAACCACTGATCTAACGGTTGGCCCCAGGTCAGGTACCAGCCGCCAAAAATGGCCAGAAACCTATCTTGCTTGTGACATCACTCACAAAAAACCTGAAACCCCAAATTTTTTTTCATTGCAGACTCAAATACTTGCCGAGTCTTTTTTGAGGGTTCAAATACCTCTCCAGCGCAATCGAGTTAGGAGCTATGCAATTAGTAAGGCAACTGAAGTATCCCTGTTTTTTTCCAATTTCCAAGTATGATATATTCGTAGACCAGCAGCAAACATGTTGTTTCTTTTTCATAACTAAATTTTTTTCATTTTTGTTTTCCCACTATATCCTACAGAGTTCCCACACATTTTTTAAAATTATTTTCCATACTTTTTCGATACCTTTTCAATACTAAATGTAACAAGATCAATACCATCACTTCTCTTCATTTTTCAAAATTTTTAATCATGGAACTTAATTTTACACAGTGCATAAATAATGAAGTGCTTTGCCTTCAGTAAAAGTAAGCTCAGAAACTTCTAATCTCATTTCCATTTATAATTTCCATACTTTCTCAATACCTAATGTACATTTTGGCCAAATTCAATACTTTATCGAGGTATTGAAAAACAATTTTTAAATTCAATACTTTTTCAATACCGCGTGGGAACCCTGTCTATAGGATGTCCCACAAAAATGTCAGCAAAAGTAGGTCACAAGCTGAAAAAATTCGAAAGGAAAGGACAAGAGGTACAAACAATTGTACAAAAACTAATAAGGTTCATACCGTAACAGGCTATGTGCTGAATGACCAAAGGTAGCCGTTCAAGAACTGGAACAGCTTGATAAGCATCATGCATTGTGCTAAATCTTTTCAAATCAACAAAATAGATCTTGGCCTGAATGCACAAAATAAAAAACAGGCTAACTTTAGGCAAACAGCATCTCTTGAAATGAATCCTTTAACAGTATGGAATCTGAACCTATAAAATCATTACCAAGTATATATCAACTGAGCAGGCATCTTCAGCACTTATTCAAATAGACTTTGGGTAAACTACGGCATAAAAGTTCACTTCATTAATGAAAACACCTCTTCACATGATTAGATCACTAAACGCTTGATTGTTGATTTTCCTTGGGTTTCTTTGCAGAATGCAAAGTATGATTTACTGATGTCTGAGCAATTCAGCGACCAACTCTCTCTCAGGCTTACTTTGAAATAGCAAAGAGATGGATCACTGATGGCTCAACCACATAACACACAATTACATAAGCAACAGGTTTTGCTTGACTAAAGAATAAATAATTTGAAAATCAGCATTTCTTTTTTGAGGTTCCAGATTAATCAGATATTTATCGATTCAAATTAGGACAACAACAAGCACGTGACAAACATTATCTGTGGAACACAGCATAGACTGTAAGGAGAACTATCTGGGTCTTGAAATGCCCATGTGTTCTTTTGTCTCCTTGGCATCACTTCTTCAAAAGCTGCCCTTGAACAAATCTCCAGGGCCTGATTGTATTTCTGCAGAGCACCTGCTGTATGCAGATGAATCTCTGCGTTTTTTTCTCAGTGAACTGTTTAACATGTGTATTGTTCACGGGTATATACCCAATTCCTGTTTAAACACAACAATAGTTCCCATATGCAAAAACAAGAATGGGAATATGTCTGACACTTCAAATTACAGACCAGTCGCAGTAGCCACAGTGGTGTTAAAGCTGCTTGAGCACTTCATTTTATCTAACATCTCTCCTTTCCTTGGTACCACAGACAATCAGTTTGGTTTAAGGCTGGTCATAGTACTGATCAAAGTACATTTTTGTTAAAGCAAACTGCCTCATACTTTGTAACCCATGGTTCATCTGTGCATGCTGTGTTTTTAGATGCCTCGAAAGCAGTCGATCGAGTACTACACATGAAATTATTTGAGAAACTAATTCAAAGAAAGGTGCCAATGTGTTTTGTGCGCCTACTGAAACATTGGTACAAAGAACAAACGATGCAATAAAGTGGGGCAAGCATTTTTCTGAACTGTTTCATGTGTCTAATGGGGTTAGACAAGGGGGAGTACTGAGCCCATACTTGTTTGCTGTTTATTTAGATGATTTGTCCAATGAACTAAAAAGCAGGGTGTTATATTGGTGAAGTTTTATTAAATCACTTGATGTTTGCTGATGATATTTGTGTGTTATGTCCAAGTGTACGTTGGTTGCAAAGAATACTAGATGTGTGCCAGGCGTATGCAGAA